>Ga0172366_10002852_pt1 | contig 13592 bp, 14 predicted proteins | sample LakKivSesite69cm_FD_114533 | JGI IMG/M metagenome (GOLD analysis project Ga0172366, IMG submission 114533) | Sediment microbial communities from Lake Kivu, Rwanda - Sediment site 69cm | ecosystem: Environmental > Aquatic > Freshwater > Lake > Sediment | place: Rwanda: Western Province, Lake... | reverse complement strand
CTCCCGATATTTGAAAGTGATTTTGCTTCACACTTTTTATCTTTTACTTCTTTAGATATTTCTAATGCTTTTTCGTAATCCGTAAGTGCGGATTTATAATCTCCGAAAAACTGTTTATGCACGTTGCCGCGGTTTGAAAGCAGGTTTATTTCATTGCTTTTATTTTTGTGAGACAGGGTTTCCAGAATATTTATTGCCCGGTTATAATAATTCATGGCTTCTTTCCCGGCATAAATCCGCTCTGCCTGTTCACCTGCCTTTGTCAAATAAAGGACTGCTTTCTTTTTATCCGTGGAATTTGAATAATGATAGGCAAGCAACCCGTAAAATTCTTCAATCCTGTCTTTATAATATTCTTCTATGCAGGATGCAATCTCGCCGTGAAGCTGGGTTCTGCGCTTAAGAAACAAACTGTTGTAAGCAACTTCCTGAGTCAGGGGATGTTTAAATACATAATTGATTTCCTGCCTGCCTGCTCGGTAGGCAGGTTTATTATCCTTCTTCTTCATTTTAAGATAATAGCCCCTAATCCCCAAAAAGAACTTGTAATTATTCCTACTCTTTATAAAGAATATCTTTTTCTGTAAGCACATTAAGGCATTTATCAACGTTCTTTATGTCGGATACATATTTTAATAATTGATACTGAAAGCTTTTGCCAATTACAGAAGCTGTCTGGGCAACACTTTTTACTTTTTCGTCCAGTCTGTCCAACCTCGACATTACTATTCCTTCAATTGAATCAGGGATTTTTAATTCCGAAATCTTTGAATCCAAACACCAGTCATCCTGAACTTTTTTTAAAACTCCGTTTTCTATTAATGAATTTATTAATTCTTCCAGGTATAAAGGATTGCCTCCTGAATTTTCTAATATAAGCTTTTTCAGGTCGATTGGTATATCTGCAGTATCAAGTATTGACTTGGCGACGCTCTCTGTCTCAATCTTTGAGAGTTCACCAATATGAATCTCGGTGTAGTAATCTTGAGCTCCCTGGCCAAGTATCCCGGACAAATCGCGTTCCGATTTTCGGAAACTGAAAACTATAAGAATCGGAACATCCGCTATTCTGCGGTTAAGACAATGTAACAACTCTAAAGATGCGCTGTCCACCCAGTGGAAATCATCAAGAACCAGGATAATCGGTTTTTCCTTGGCTCCCGATACAAAACAAGCTATTACCGCGTCAAAGGTGTTTTGTTTTATCACTTTTGCATCAAGGTATCCCAATACACTGCCGGGTTCCCTGATTGCAAACAGGTTATATATAAAAGGAATATATTTTTCTCCCGAATTTAATGCATACATTTTTGAACTTATTTTCTTCTTTATTACATCCTTTTGACTGGCATCCTCCAATTCAAAAAATCCCCTGAGTAAGTCTATAATAACCCAATACAGCATAGACGAACCATAAGATAAGCTCTTGCCTTCCAGCCAGCCTGCCTGTCCGGTAGGCAGGCCTGCCTGCTCGGTAGGCAGGTTTATGTTCATTTCAACGGTATTTTTAAACTCGTAAATCAATCTTGTTTTTCCTATCCCTGCATCTCCGATTATGGATACAATCTGACCTTTGCCTGCAAAAGCTTTTTCTGAAAGATTTTTTAATACTGTCAACTCTTCGTCTCGCCCTACCATTTTAAACTGCAATCTTGCTACGCTCTGAACTTCTTGAACACGATGACTGGCAACTCTTAATACTTTGAACATCTGGACCGGTTTATCTTTACCTTTAACCTTGACCGCCTCAAGAGTCTGTGTATCAAACATTCCTTCAACTTTATCATAAGTTGATTTACTTATCAGGATTTCTCCTGATTTTGCCGTTTGTTCCAATCTTGCGGCAAGATTAACATTGTCTCCCATTACCGTATATTCCATTCTTTTTTCGCTTCCAACATTCACTGCAACTACGAGTCCCGTATTTATCCCGACAGACATCCGGAGAGAAAAAATCCCCTGAGACGTTTTTATTTTCTGAAAAGCTTTCATTGCGGATTGCATATCAAGAGCTGCTCTGACCGCTCTTTCCGGGTCATCCTCGTGGGCAGTAGGAGCACCGAATAGAACCAGAATGGCGTCGCCCATAAACTTATCCACAGTGCCTTCGTAATTAGAAACAATATCAAGCATCTTAGTAAAATACTTATTAACAATCTCTGTAATTTCTTCTGCTCCTTGTTTACCTTGTTTTGAAAGTTCTTCGGATAGATGAGTAAAACCCGATAGGTCGGCAAAAAGGACAGTAACCAATCTGTGTTCGCCTTCGACTTTTGCGGAACCGGGATTTAAGAGGATTTTCTCTACTACGCGTTCAGGAAGATAGCGCTTAAAAGCTTTTGTCTGGAGAGTCAGTTCCTTAACTTTTGAGATTAATTTTTTTTCTGACTTTTCAGGTTTAGGAGGCATATCTATCTATCGGCAGACCTGCTAACGCAGGCAGGCAGGAATTTATATAGGGGCGTATATTACGCCCCTATTAAAATATACTCTACATTAACTTTCTATCTCAATATTACTGTCTTCTTAATATCGTTGACTCCTTGAGTTGTCAATTTATAAAAATAAATTCCGTTTCCTAGTTCTTTACCTTTGTCATCTTTGCCATCCCAGCGGACTTTATAGTCTCCCGGATTTTGCATCCCTCTCACAAGCGTTCTTACCAATCTGCCTGTAAGGTCATAAATAGTGAGAGAGACTTCTCCTTTTGCAGGTATAGTATAATTGATAAGAGCCGAGTGCATAAGCGGATTCGGGTTTGCTTTTAAATGTTCAACGCTTAAGATTGTTCGTTCTTCTGCTCCTGTCAATGGACCCAACAGCGCAAAGAAAGTTCCAAATCTATCGGTCTCCCCACATACTATATTATTTACAGAATCAATGTTGAAATCAATAGTCTCCCAATTGCTTCCTGTCCATCTTGCGAGCCAGAGGGAGCTTTCAGGCTATAGTCCTCGCTTTAGCGGGGAGAATCCACGATTTTTGCCCCGCCCCGAATCTTTTGTTGCGACGTACAGGAGCAACTTTTAATCTTTCTTTCTGTTTTGTGCGAAGCAAAATTCTTTTTCTTTTAAATAATTTATTTAAAAGATTTCTTTTTTATTTTATATATATAATAAGTTATATATCTAACATAAAATAAAGGTGGTCTTGTTCATAAAAACTATGAACTTATATCATAAAAACTATGAACTTATATCATATAAATTATGAACTTATATATATTTGTTTTTTAGATAATAAGTATTTAAATTTTTCATAATTAGAAACTTGACAAAAAAATACATATAGTTTAAGCTTGTGGTGCGATGAGAAAAACAACTTCCAGATTATCTAAAGCGAAAAAGAAAAAAGAGTTGGGCTGGCACACTCAACAACTTCCTGCAAGTGTCCCTTCTCATCGCCACTTGCAGGTTTCATTATTTTCTCTTGAGTTTTTACAATGTAATAAATCTTGTCCTATAAAAAAACCATGTGGTTATCTTCCAGTTTTTGATAAAAAAAGGGGATATTGTCGTTGTGTAGAAATTGGAGAAATTTATTTCACCGCAAGGGAGGTGGAAAATGAGTGCAGAAGAGACTTGTGATGAGTTGAGGCAAAAAGTAAAAGCAAACGCTGAGGTTAGCTTTGAAAAACTTTTCAAGGAACATGATATTCCTATAGAGTTGAAGTCCATTTTGCATGATTGGTATATTCAGGGTTTTTCTGACGGTGGGCTTTCAGCGATGAAAGAATTTCAAAACTTATTTCCATTTGAAAAAGAATTAGGGGACTAAAAGGAGGGGTCATGTCACAAATTGCAAGGATTACAGGAGCTGACCTAAATCGTCTCAAAACTCTTACAATAAAAGATGATGAGATAGAGGGTATAGCACTGAGAATGCCTGAAGATGCGCTACATTGTACCTTTTTAGAGGCTGAAAAGATAAAAGATTTTGCTTCTCAAATTATTTCAGTTTTTAAGAAAGTAGTAATTCAAAGGGCTATGACATATAAAGCAAATGATAAGGGGCACTATAACATACCACTTGAGCATGGTTTTCTGACGGTAAAGAAGCGGGTAAATACAACTTTCAATTCTGTTGAGGCTGAGCAGTTATTACGCGAGAAAGGTATTTATGAGGATTGCCTAAAATATGTTATAGACCAGGATAAAGTTAAAGAGTATCATAAGTCAAGGGTAATTACTAATGATGAGTTTAATAGAATCTTTATCCCGGGTGAGCCTTTGTATTATGTAGAGGTTAAATGAAAAAAAAACGAGAGTTGTCTTTTATAAATGTAAAAATATTAGAAGAGGTCCCCTTTCTTTTATTGTCACATGATAAGGCAACTCTCGGTTGGCTTTACTTGTCAAGCAACAAGACCGCACATAAAACAATGACAGTTCTTCCTCTTGTTTTAAGGCAAAGTAAAAAGACATACAACTATAAGATTGATAGAGAAGTGAAGGCAGAGGGTAGGTTTAAGATGCGATATTTAGTTTGTTTTAGTCTTATGGGCTTAATAAGTATTCCTCTTACTGTTTCAACTTTGGCTTATTTTCACCGCATAACTGAGAAATTGAATGCACAAAAAGAGCCTTATTATAATTATTTTTTAACAGTTAAGGGTGAGAAAATTGCGAATGAGTTGTTTTTTTTCTTTGATTTTTTTTCAAGCACAACGCAGGAAACAAGGGACTTTTGCAAGAAGTTTATAACTGACAATTTTCAGCATTGGAGCGAAAAAGAAGTAGGGGGTATAGGTGAGCAAGTCGTACTTTTTTAACGGTGATATAGTAGGTCAAGGATATTTGTCTTATCTTCGCTTTCTTCGTAAAATAGGGGGGTGTATGCACTTTTTCCAAAGTTATACTGCTTTTAAGTCCGATATAGTAAGGTCTAACAGTAAAGAGTGGGATTTTTCTGTTCAATGGCATAGGAACGCTCATCCTTTTGAACGCTGGAGAGTTAGCTGGATTCAAGACACTGGAGAGATTTATGCTGTATGTTTTACACATAAATATAAAGATTCTTTTCTTTGTATTTTATTAAGTAAGCAACCGACTCTTGAGTTTGCTCAGGCATATATGGCAAAAGCAACAAAAGAGGGTAATCATTATAATAAATTAGTTTTAGATAAAGTTTTTACTTTTATAGATTGGGATAAAGTAGATAATTTAATAAAGAGGGTGTAGAATGAATGGTGGTATTTCAACATATCAGAAAGGCTTATATGTTGAGCAGTTGTTTATTCTTAATTGTCTTACTCATAATATTAATGTTTCTTCTCCAATTCAGCAGCAGAATTGCAGGTATGATTTTATTGTTGATATTAAAGGTAAACTTTATCGTGTTCAGGTAAAAAAAATGGTTCCTCGTCCTAGTCGCGATAAAGGTTTTTATGTTCTTCCAATGACAAGCAAACATTACTATTATTCAAAAGGTGATTTTGATTTTTATGCTTTTTATCATCCTTACCTTACTAAATTTATTATCTTACCTTTCCGTTCCGCTTCTCGCTTTGTTTTTGGGCAAAACATACTTTCAACTTCTCAATGGTTTCCTTATTTTGATAATTGGTCTTTTAATAAATAATGTGGATTATTTTACTAAAATTCCTAATTATTTTTTTTCTTGGCTTCCTTCACTTACTGGAAATGAGCTTAAAGTTCTTCTTGCAATCTTTAGGCTTACTTCCGGATATAGACAAGTATCGGGGGTCATTACACTTGAGAAGATTTCAGAAGTAACAGGTGTAGCTGTAAATAATTTAGCTTTTTTAATCAACAGTCTTGTAAATAAAGGCAGGCTTGAAAAATACCACTATAAACATACTTTCAAATATGCTATTCCTGTCAATTATGAGTCTCTTTCTAATAAAAACACTAGACAATGTTATCTTGCCCATACAAAAAACACTTGCCCTTATTTACTTCTTTCCTCTGTTAGTCCTCAATGTAAAGGGTGTCCTCGCTATGAAATAAACAAAAAATAAAAAAAACGCTTGACAACTCCCCTTTTTTGTTATAAATATCCTTATAGTATGAAAAAATTTAAGCTTTTCTGGTCAACTAATCTTGAAGTTGGCTATAAAGTTATAGGTACCATAGACTTACCGATTGTTACTCAACCAGTTGGCTACATTCATTTGTATTTTTCTTTTTGGGTTTTTTCAAGTAAGGTAGCATGGGAAATATGCTAAAAATAACTCCTATTATAGCTATTGCCTGTATTTTTACGCTGGAGTTATTTTCTTTAAGTAAGGGTATAGACGGTAAAATTCTTGCTTTATCAGTATCAGCAATTTCTGGTCTTGGTGGTTTTGCTGTTGGTAGATTATTAAAGAAAAAAGGGGGTGGTAGAAATGGCTAAAATAATACTTTCAGGACTTTTGCAAGACATGGTAGGCTCTGCAGGCTCTAACACTTATTCAAAGTGGAAGGGCATTCATTATTTCCGATTGAAGGCGGCAACTGTTACAAATCCACGCACTACTTGTCAATCTCTTATTCGTTCTACATTTACAACTGCGGCAAAAGGTTGGGGTTCTTTAACATCATCACAGAGGGCTCTTTTTGCTCAGTATGCTGAGTCTCATGGTTCAGCTCGTAATAGAGAAAAAAGAGAAGGCACTTATGGCATAATGTCACCTGCTGGTCGTCTTTTCAGTGGCATGAATGCTAAAATTGCTTGTGATACTGCTGTTGCTTCTGGTGGTTTGTTGGCTCCATTAACAAAACCGCCTATAAATAAAGCTCCAACAATAACTTCTTTTGCTGTTAAGTTTCAATCTGTCGGTAATTTCCGCGCTGATATTACAGTGACTCCTGTGGCTCCTGTTGATACCTATGTTTATGTTTCTTTCAAAAGTGTTTTGAATAAGGCGAGTTCTTATATTATGACAAACATTTATGCAAAATCAGGTACTCCTGTTCCTGCTAAAATATTAGCTTCTAATGACACTGTTTCTTTTGCAGGTGAGTTGTATGTTAGAGTTGGGCATGGCGCAGATATTGATTTTGCTCTTTGGGGTGATGTTTTTGGTGATATGAGTTCAGGTCCTTATGCAAATAAGATTATTGGCTGGTGTCAAGCTCGTTGTGTTACTGTTGACGGAGCTATTGGAACTGCAACTGGGTTAGTTCCGTTGATATACAAGGTTATTCCTTAAAAGAGGGGGTGAGTAGAAATGGCTAAAATTATACTTTCCGGTCTTATACAAGATATGAATGGTAGCTCTGGAGCTACTACTTTCGGCAAGTGGAAAGGGATACACTGGATGAGGTTAAAGGCTGCAAGTATATCTAATCCTATGACCTTAGCTCAGTCTAAAGTTCGGGGTGCTCTTTCTGATTCTTCTCGTAGTTGGTGGGCTTTAACGCCAGCTCAGAGGGACTTATGGAATGAGTATGCTGATAAAAAAGGCTCAGCACAGGATTCTGACAATCAAGAGGGCTACGGTGGTCTTATTCCTAAACCTGGGAAACTTTTGTCAGGTTTCAATGCCTATATTGGTGTTAATCAAGTTTTAACTAGTATTGGTGTGGCTCGCGTGTTACAACCACCTATTGCTAATGGACCTAATGCTTGTGTTTTAGATACAGTTAAGTTTATAGCTGGACCTAAACTTTCCATAAAAGCTATAACTAATGGTAATTTAACTCAAGATTCTTATATTCAATTTTGGGTTAATCCTATTGGGGGCTCTACCCATGGCTATGTTGCTGGTATTTCTGCTGTTCAGGTGTCCGGTGCTCCAGCTAATTATACTTTGGAGCTTGACACTGTTAAAATTGGACACGATAAGAATATTGGTGTTGTTGTTTGGAGTGACTTTTTGGGTGATATTGCTACAGGTCCTAATGCTAATCGGTATGTTGTAGAAGTTCAAGCTCGCTTAATTGACAAATTTGGCGAAGTTGGGACTCCCAGCTCAATACAGGCAGTTCTTTATACTGTTGTATAGAAAATAAGTTCTTGCGGGAGTGCGCGCCCCCGCAGGAGTCTTTTTTTCCTCTAATAAAACCAAATCAATTACGATTTTTTTCTTTTTTATGTATGGTGTATGTATTATGTATGTATTATGTTTATTATTTTTTTTTGTTTGTTTATCGCCTGCGATTGAAGATAAAAATATGAGGGGATAAAAGGGGAAGCATCCCCTTTTCTTCGGGGCGGGGTATTTAAGAATAAGTTGAAATTTCAACACAAGAAGTCAAGCCGCCCAGCATCAGGGTCTGGCCATTTTCAAGCCAAATTTGTCTGAATTCACCGGTTGAAACGTAAGGGTAAGGGTCAGGAGAGTTAGCCGGGTCTCTTATAATACAGGATAGGGTGGTATTTTCCTCAAGGGCAAGTTCCGGGACAATGACACGTGTTAGATTATTTTCAGATTCGTTGCCCATAAGCAAAACATTGTTACTCATTCGCTCAACGGTTTCTTGTTTAACGTGTTCAACAATTTTAATGGGGGGCCAGGTGGTTTCGAGTTCATCCGGATGTTTATTGTCAATAGTTATCATAGTAGAGATAGGGGAAAGGTCCGGGACATTATCGGAGTCAAAAGCAACAGCCCTCAAGAAATAATTGCCCGGCTGGAAAGAAGAAACGTTCCAGTGAATAAAGAAGGGTGGGATGGTATCAGGGTTAGGATTGTGTTGAGGACCAGCCGGTATCATTGGTCTCCAGACAACACTGTCAGCTGGTCTGTACTGGAAATAAATTCCTTTTACCTGTTGAGTTTTGCCGAACATTGATTTAGCCATAACGGTTGTTCTGGAACCGCTAATTTTTTTGCCGGCATAAGGGGTTCTAATAATGGCTTTAACAATACCGAGGGTATCTGGGAGGGTTTTTATTTTTACGATTACATTGGTATTTTTCTCTTCATGACCGGAGGCATCTTCAGCTCTAAGGGCGAAGGTAAAAGTGGTATCAGCGAGAAGGGGTGGAGAGAGCCAGTCCATATTAACATTAATCAGTGAAGTAATCGGTACACTATAATTTACATTTCCAGTGGGGCTGGCGTTATCCGAATAGATATTATATTTAGCACAGTCATAGGAAGGAGATTTTGTCCATTCAAGCTTTACTCTATATCCCGGCAATAGATAAGCCCTCAAATCCGAAGGTCTTGCGGGGGGGAAAGAATCCATTGGGGTGCAATAAGCAGGGATAGAGAAAGAAGATTCATTGCCCGAAGTATCAACAGAAGTAACGACAAATACATAAGTTATACCATTAGATAAAAACTTATCGTGGAACCACCTGCCAGTGACAATATGGGCGTTAATTCTTGAGAAGGCAGAATCTGCGGTTTTTTTGTGGTAAACATTATAACCGATTAAATCCGGGGCAATGGTTTTATTCCAATAAATAAAAGCCTCGGCATCTCTTGCCATAGCTTCCACACTATCAGGCGGCGGAGGGGCAAAAGTATCGGTACCTGCGACATTCACATAAGTAGAACATTGAGGTTGTCCCAGGAAATTAAAATTTCCAGCGCTGTCAAAAGCAAAAGCATCAAAAAAATATTTATGCTTATTTACACCATTATAAATAGCAAAAGTGTCTTTAAAATTTTCAATCCAATTCTGCCAGTTGCCAGTATTTTCTCTGACTTTTAGATAATAACCAGCGATTCCGCTTAAATTGTCAGCGCCCTTTGACCATTTTACTAAGAAGTCTCTGGCGTTGCTTGTATCAAGGGAGACGGCACTGACACCTGAAGGCGGGATGGTATCGCGTCTTAGATATACCATTGAATTATTTTTGTAATTAGATTTGCCTGTGCTGTCGACAAGCCAGACATACAACGGGATAGTCCCTTCCATCGAATAATTAACAATCTGGGTTGAAACGGATGTCCATGTTCCGGAGATATCAGAGTCGGATACAGGTGAGCTGCCAAGTTTGTAATGTGCTTTCAGTATTCCGCTTTCATCATACGGGTTTTTCCATCTTATGGTGAACAACGAGTTGAATGTCCAGGGGCTCGGGTTTTTCCCGTTTGCCGTCAAACTCTCCGGCGGAGATGGCGCCAGGGTGTCTAAATTAGTAAACCAGACATCGCTTTTGCATCCATTTTTGGTTATCCCACCAATTACCCACATTTTATTATTAAACACAACCGAACTATGTCCTCCTCGTGGCTCCCAGGGAGCAGAGTCAACCGCACAATACCAGGTGTTTCCATCATGTGAATACCATACATCATTTTTAAAAACATTACTGTCTATTCCTCCACCAATTACCCACATATTATTGCCAAATACCACGGAGGTATGGTTCAACCTGGGTGACCAGGGAGCTGCTGATATTGCCTGGTACCAATAGATTCCATTTGCAGAGTACCAGACGTCATTCTTCAAGTTACCTACGCTATCGCAACCGCCAAATACCCAAAGATAACCATTAAAAACAACTGAGCTGTGACCCATTCTAGGCGACCATCCGGCAGAATCCGTAACCAAAGACCAAGCAACTCCATCGGTAGAACTCCAAACATCGTGTTTGCACTTAATGCCTTCACTGCCTCCAAGAACCCACATCTTTCCGCTAAATATTACCGAACTATACCCATATCTTTTAGACCAAGCTGCCGAATCAGTCCCGAGCATCCAAAGAGCTCCATCTGCTGAACGCCAGGTATCATGCTTGTAGCCAATACCTGCAAATCCACCTATAACCCACATATAACTTCCCAATGCTAAGGAAGTATGCGTTGACCTCTCTTCCCAGGCAGCAGAATCCGTAGTAACAGCCCAGGTAATTCCGTCCAAAGAATGCCAGACATCGTGTTTTTTGCCGGCAGTAGCGCTGTTGCCGCCGAGAACCCACATTTTACTACTAAAAACAACCGAGCTGTGTCCTGACCTTACAGACCAGCCGGCAGAATCCGTTGCGCATACCCATTTTTCACCTACGTTAGAAGCACATATATCCCGGGATGTTAAAAATATTTGAGTTAAAAATAAATAAAGTAGGGGCGAAACTAACTTCTCAAATTTTAAATGTTTCATAATATCTCCTCTTTAAATAAATACCTGAATACCTAAAATACAAATTGCTATTTAAAGATAAAACTTTTCTAAAAAGCTATTTTTATTTAGTTAGAGTTTCCCCGGACTTATATGGGGTTGCTCATAGTTATACCTATAGTCGTATCAATTTACCTTCGTAAGTTTTTCTATCCGACTTAATAGAATAGAAATATACCCCTGTAGGCATTTTCTTATTGCCGGCAGATAAGATAAATTGAGTGCCTGTACCGGAATGTTGAGGAGAAATCTCCATTATCCGATTCCCTGCAATATCATAAACATATAAATTCTCTGTTATCCCCTTATCTGATAACTCAAATTTTACTGAATTGATAAATGGGTTAGGCCGGACGAAAATAGATTGCTTTACATCAGATTGATTTTCTTCAACAGCACTATTTACTAAATGAAAATCTACTCCTGTTGCGCCCGGCATTGCCGTTACGGTATCCATCCCTGAACTATCCCACTCTACAACTCTATAGCCCGCGGGAATACTTTTAGGCGCAACCCTAACAGAGTAAAGCATCGCTGTATTACTGACACGAGCGACATAATGACCATCGGCACAAGTCTTTGTATAAGTTCCTCCTATTGGGTTTGGGAAAATCCCACTCAGGTCAAGTTGCGCATATCTGTAAGGTAAACTGTCCTTATAAACCGTTCCGCAAATTGAATCATTCGTCCGATAAGCAGTAAGATCTAATTGAATCTGGGCATCATAAAAACCGATTTTCATCTGATTAAGAGGATTCAAATAATCAGGATAGAACTGGTCTGTAATTCCCGTGCCTACCATATAATACGCCTGCTCCTTTGGAGAGGTAAACCTATATTGCCCTGACGTATTGGTAGTGCGGCGGACTCCATATCCTCCGCCTGCCGTTGCGTAAATTCCTGCTATTTGCGCAGGGTCAGTAATTGCAGTTCCTGCATCATCTTTTAACGTTCCAAACACTACAGTGCTATCCATACTTGAAATATTATAAAGATTAAAATTAAATGTATGGGTACCCGAAATAGTAGGTTGAACTACAGTGCTACTCATATAACAAGACGGGACTACCCCAAACATATCTATCGCAGCTACCGACATAACCGAATCCTGTAATATTGGCGGCAAGGATATTGAATATGCACCCGTCCCATCCGTAAAATCACCATAAACAACCTCAGTGCCGTATAACGTATCAACCGCTCCTACAAGCAGGTGTGCCGTATTTGCCGGTGAAGTTACCGTGCCGTTTATTTGTAATGAAGAAGAAGTAGGATTAACCTGCAAAGCGACGGTTTGAGAAACGCCGCCGTCTTCCGCATATAAAACGAACTTGCCGGTAAGCGTAATCGGGTCGTATATCAAATGAGTTGAGCCGTTTACCGCACCATCGTCGTCGGCAAAATTACCATCTATTATCTTGAACTTCGCTATCCAGGGCTCTCCTGAATCCAGAGTGCCATTTCCGTTCGTATCATAATAAAGTATAACCTTTGCTTTGGCACCGCTTGCCTCAAAATTCGCAGTTATATGAAGAGAATCCGTAGTTGTTACTGTGGCTGAAGTTAAATTGTTTATCTTAAGATTATGTATTGCATACGCATTGAAAGAGAACAATAATGCAAAAATTGTCCCTGCTATCACCGCAACTTTAAAATTTTTCATCTTTCCTCCTATCCGCCTAAGCTGTTTTTAAACTATTCAATTTATTTTTACCTGCCCGGTTGCCATCTCCTCTTATGGCTTCCTATTTTATTTTGATAATTTTAACCGGCTTATAGTTCCCGACTTTTACAAAATAAATTCCTGATTCTAACTTTTTCCCGAACATATTATCCGACGTCTTTTCCATCAATCTTCCTGTCATATCATAAATCTCTATTTTATTGTTCTTAAGCCCGAAAGATTCATTCTCAAAACTTACGACCGTGGTATTAATAAACGGATTGGGCTGGACAATAATTTTTTGTTTTCTAATTCCTTTAGCTTCTTCCGAACCTACGGAAGTGATATGAAAATCCACTCCTGTCGCTCCGGGCATTGCCGTCACGGTATCTCCTTCAACCACTATGTAGCCCTGAGGTATATTTTTAGGAGCTACTCTAATGGAATAAAGCAATGCCGAATTACTGACATAAGCTACATAATGCCCGTCTGCATAAGTCTTGGTATAAGTGTTCCCTATTGGGTTGGGGTAAAAACCGCTTAAGTTTAACTGTGCATATCTGTAAGGAGAGCCGCTTTTATAAACCGTTCCGCAGATAGAATCATTTGTATTATAAACAACAAGGTCTAATGTGCAGGCAGGAGCGCTGTATCCAATAATCGCTTTGTATGGCGGGTCCCGGTATTTAGGAAAAAACTGGTCTACTATAGAAGTCCCTGCTACATAGTACCCGGGATTATATTTTGGGGCAACAAATCGGAAGTTTCCTCCGGTATCGGTAATACGCCTCACACCATAAGAGTATCCCGATGAAGATGCGCCTCCTATTATCTGAGCCGGGTCAGTAATCGCAGAACCAAGGTTATCTTTTAATTTACCGGTTACTACAGTGCTGTCACCGGTT
>Ga0172366_10002851_pt1 | contig 13593 bp, 13 predicted proteins | sample LakKivSesite69cm_FD_114533 | JGI IMG/M metagenome (GOLD analysis project Ga0172366, IMG submission 114533) | Sediment microbial communities from Lake Kivu, Rwanda - Sediment site 69cm | ecosystem: Environmental > Aquatic > Freshwater > Lake > Sediment | place: Rwanda: Western Province, Lake... | reverse complement strand
CCTGTTGCTCCTGTTTCTCCATTTGCTCCTGTTGCTCCTGTTTCTCCATTTGCTCCTGTTGCTCCTGTTTCTCCATTTGCTCCTGTTGCTCCTGTTTCTCCATTTGCTCCTGTTGCTCCTGTTGGTCCAGTCGTGCCAGTGGGACCTGTTGGTCCTCTCAATCCTGTTTCACCCAAAGTATTAATAAATTCGTAAGTAATTTCTTTTGTAATATCATTGTAACATACAATGTTTGTTGTGCCTATTTTACGAACAGGAGATATATATAGTCCTGTGTTATTAGTATCTAAAGAACTATTTGATGCATTAATAATTATTGAATTAGTTGATTGATTTAATCTTCCAGCTTGATTACCAATTGCAACAGAAAGAGTTCCTTGATTAGTAAATCCTGCTTCAAATCCAATTGCGACAGAACGAATTCCTTGATTTGTAAATCCTGCTAGATTTCCTAAAGAAACTGATTGTTGTTGTTGATTAAATTCACCTGCTTGTGGTCCAATAGCAACACAAAAAGTGCCTTGATTAATTTTACCAGCTATTGTTCCTATAGCAATACTATTTTGATTTTGATTTATCAAACCAGCTTGATTACCAATTGCTATTGAACCAAAACTCTGCCCAATTTTACCTGCTTGATTACCAATAGCAACACTATTTAGATTTTGATTACTTAAACCTGCTTGATAACCAATTGCTATAGAATTATCACTTTGATTTTCAAAACCTGCTTGAAATCCTAATGCTACAGCATTATCTCCTTGATTTGTAAATCCTGCCATTTGTCCAATATATAATTTATCTGTCTTATTTACTATAAAACTTGTTCCTGTATATACAATATATTCTCCCCAAGTTGTTCCTGACACTCCTGTAAATCCACCAGGAATTCCATCTTTACCTTGTAATCCCTGTGGTCCTGTAGCTCCTTGTATCCCACGATTTCCTGGAAATCCTTGATAACCTCTTGGTCCATTATATGCATACATAATTTTTATATATTTAATATATACATTATAAAAAATATATTATTAAAACGATTTAAAAAATTGTATCAAATTTTTATTACTAAAATATTTATTACATAGAGCACTAAATCCTCCAACTGATGGTATAAAAATATTTGAATTACCAACACATAATAAATCCAAAATTAATTCTATAAATCTTTGTTCTTTACTAATTATTCCATAATGATAATTATGTAATGGTTTATTATCAATATGTAATGTTGAAAATTGGTAAACTTTATTTTTTGCTATACTTTTAACATATTCTAATACCTCTATACTATCGGTTGCTAAATATATTGGTTGTTCTAATAATTGTTTATGTTCTTCAAATATTCTTTTATAATCACAAGTATAATCTGTATTTCTAATATGAAAAGATACATAAAATTCAGGTAAAAATTTTTTTCTCTCTTCATACATTGATTTAATAGGTTCCTTAAAATAAAATTTATTAAGATAATTTATATCTAAATCATATATACCACCACAATTATAATAACACATTAATTTAATATTAAAATTATTAAATAAATATTTTTTACTAATTTTAACTAATTGTATATCTTGAATATCATATCTAATATATTTTTTTAATTTTTTTGGAATGTTTAAATCATAAATTGGCATATATTGTAATATTTCATTACTTTGTATATTTTCTAATATATTTTCTATTGTTTCTCTTTCTGTTATTAAATTTTTTAATTCCAAATGTATTAATTTATTAAAATCAAATGTGTATATTGTATTTTGTATATATTCATCTATTTCTTCTTTTTCATCAAAACAATTTGTGTAAAGTAATAAAGTTCGATTTACTTGTTGACAATAATTATAACAAGTATATATAACCGATATTTGGTCATTATACCCACCATAGGGAACACATAAAAAATATTTTTCCATTATTTAATATTATTTATTTATATGTCCTTAAATAATAATAATTTTTGTTAAATAAAAATAGATTATGAAACGCTTTCAGCGTTTCATAATCTATTTACATTTTACAAAATATGGTTCAAAACGATAACACTCATCTTCATTGCCAGAATATGAAAATGTTTTACCTTTAATATCTTTGATTTTTGGACTCTTAATTATAATACAATTTTTTTTATTACATTGTTGTATAAATAATAAAGCAAATCCTAATCCCCAAATAAATGATATTATTTTTGATCCTGAATTACTTTTTAACCAATCTACAAAATTTGTCATATAGTATATATAACATTTTATTAACTAAATGATTTCATTATATTTTTTAACATATTTGGTTGTTGCTTATATTGTTGACTATATTGAGACATATTAGGTTGTTGACTTAATTGTTGACTAAATTGTGACATATTAGGTTGTTGACTTAATTGTTGACTAAATTGTGACATATTAGGTTGTTGACTTAATTGTTGACTTAATTGTGACATATTAGGTTGTTGACTTAATTGTTGACTTAATTGTGACATATTAGGTTGTTGACTTAATTGTTGACTAAATTGTGACACATTAGGTTGTTGACTTAATTGTTGACTAAATTGAGACATATTAGGTTGTTGACTTAATTGTTGACTAAATTGTGACATATTAGATTGCTGATAATTTTGTGAATTATCGATTGAAGAGGTTCCATTAAATGATTTTTTAAAATCTTGTATTGTATTTGGGTCTGACCATTTTTTTAAATTAAATATATCTGTTGATAATAAATTTGATGTTTGTAATCTCGTAATTCTTTTTTTCATTTCATAAGACACATCTATTAATCCAGATGTTTCCTCTTGATATAAACTTTGTAATACATTTAATATATTATTTCTACATTTCTCTAAATAATTTTGTATAAATTGGATGTTATCTGCTCTTAAATAAAAATCGTTACTAAATTCATTTTCAGTTGAATGTAATATTGTAAATACTAAATAAAGTAAATATTTTAAACTAAAAATTAATGTAGATGGTTGATTTAAATATTTTTTTGGTTCTACAATAAAATTTCTTAAATCTTCTTTTGTAAAAGGTTTTGTATCAAATAATCCTAATAAAATTAACATATTTTGTTTTGTATATTTCATTTGAATATTTTTTGTTGGCAAAGACATTTTATCCATTCTACTTTGTAAAACATTTGCACCTATAAATAATTCTAAATCAGGAACTTGTATATATTTTCCTAATTGAAATAGTATTTCTAATATAATTTGTTTTGAACTATTTAAAAATTTTAAAACATTTACTATATCTCTTTCTCTAATAATTTTTCTTAAATACATTTTAGGTAATAAAGTAGTTTCATTTGATTGTCCTACATTCACAAAATATTCAAATTTATTTTCATCATGATATTCTAAATGATGTGTGCTTAAATTTCCTGACAAAAATTTTTCATTAATATCATTAAAAAAAATAATATTTTTTTCTATCTTTTCGTGTAAATAATAATCGTAAAATGAATAATATAACATCCATCTTTCTATTAACAATTTTTGGTTCATAAAGTTTTTCATTTAATATATATATATAATTATGTATATATTAAATTATATTGAGACAAATCCATTTTTATTAGGAATTTGTGCCGTAATTAATTCTTTTGGTGTTCGATTACTTTGGGACGATTTAAATGATTATGATAAAAATTGGTTATATCATTCTTATTTTAAAAAAATTGTAATTTTTACAATATTATTATTATCAACAAAAGATATTTTAATTACTATTATTTTATTTTTATTATATCTAATAACATTTCAACCTGATTTTTTTGATATAATCTTGAATAAAAATTATAAAAATAACAAAGATTATAATTCTCTATTTAATTAAAAAAATCATATGGTTTTCCAACAAAATACATAAAATCTGTTAGTAAAGTAATTAAAATAATAAATAATCCAAATATTAATTTTTGTCTAATATCCCAATTTACAAAAAATAATGAAAATAAAATAAATAAAACTAATAAATGATACCAAAAATAAAATCCAAATGGATTAATTAAAAATTGTGTATGATAATATGAATTTGATGTTTTAATAAATGTATTCACTTTATCTAATTGTAATGAATTTGAAAAAACAATATATCTATATAATAAAAAACTAATTAAAATAAAAATAATTGTATTAATCATTTGTATTATTGAATTTGATAAAGTATCATTTATGTATTGAATAATATTAAATATTAATAAAAAATTTAGTAATAAAATATATTTACGATTGTTATTAATAAATTCGTATCCATTTTGTTGTGAATAATAATAAATAATACTTGATGATAGATAAACTAATAACACAAGTATGTTGTATTTATTAGGTTCGTTAAATATTATATTAACAATAATTAAGAATAATAAAAAATAAAAGAATAATTGTGTTTTATTATTTTTAATATATTCAAAGTTCATTATACTTTTAGAAATATAAAAAAAATTAAATCCACCAAAGGTGGATTTAATTTGTATTTCTAGATTTTTATTAATTACATTGAAAGTGTAATTAGTAAAAGTATATAAAAAAATTAAATCCACCATAGGTGGATTTAATTTGTATTTCTAGATTTTTAAAAAATATATAATATATAATATAATAACAATGTATTGTGAGTCAAATAAAAGAATTTATAAAAATCAAGTTCAATCAGCTAATCCAGCACTAGTTGATAATATAAAGAGAGAACATTTTGAAAACAAAAAATGTGCATTTGGAAATTCAACTAGACCTATGACTAATCGTTCATTAGTTAATGATGATATAAATCACGATGATTTAATTATTAGTAAAATCAATACTCCATCAATGAATTATAATACAACAAATTATAGAACTGAATGTCCAGCAAATTCAGCACAAGAGATATCTAATGAATGTCCAACAATATTTTATCAAGACACTTATGGTGCTTGGAGTGGTTTAAATGGTTGTAATATAGATGCTGATACAGATGTTCGTTTTAAAGAACCAAGAAAATACTATCGTGGCAAATATCGTCAACCTTTATGTGTCAGAGCATTTGGTGGTTCTTTTTTTGGTAAAGGATATTATAATGTTGATGGTGAAAATTTATTAGTATTAGATCAAAATGTTAATAAATCATTAAAATCACAAAGTCATTTAAGTGAAACAAGTTATATACCTTTGTCTTTTGAATATTTATTTCAACATTCTAATCCACAAAGAGTAAAACATATTATTCCACCTAAAGTGTGTGATGGAGGTTGGGTGCGAGGAGGAGAAGATACACGAATGGAATTAAAAAGAGTATGTGGTGGTTGTTTTATGGAAAAATAAATTAAATTTCTTCATTAATTTCTTCAATTACATCAAATACTCTATTATCTACAATTTTGTTATCTAGATTATTATCTTGTCTTTTTGAATATGCTTTTACAATAGGTTGTATTAAATGTTGTGGCATATTTTCTGGAATAAAAACTATTATTTTTAAATATAAATTTCCATTTGGTAAATATCCAAGATTTGGTAATTTATAAACTGAACTCGGTTGAGTAATTTGATCTCTTTTAAATGTTATATTTTCATTGTCTAAAAATTTAATTTTTAAACTAAATCCATTTAAAGCATCTGCTAATGATATCTTTATTTTACGATACAAATGAATTTTATTATAAATCTTGTATTCCATATTATTTTCTAAACTTTGATCTACCTCTAATATCACAATTACATTACCTTTTTCATTGCTTTCTTTAATTGAATGTCCAATGTTTGGTATTTTAATTTTATTATTATATAACATTTCTTTTTCTAATTTTAAATTAAATGTTCTATTTTCTTTTACATAACCTTCTCCTTTACAATTATCACATCGATTATGTATATGTATAAAAACACCTGTTCCATTACAATTTGAACAAGTAGATATATGTTGTTGTATCATAAATCCTGTTTGAATTGTATTAACAACTTGTCCTTTGCCATTACAAGTAGAACAAACTGATTTACTTTTATCTTTAGTGCCTGTAGCATCACATTTTTTACACAATATATTACAATTAAATTCTAATTGAATTGTTTCATTACAATATAATTGTTTAAGTGTCACTTTTTTTTGTATCACAATATCTTCTATTACAACTCTACGCTTACGATTACTATTTCCACCTAAATCAAACATAAAACTAAATGGATTGTCACCAAATCCAAAAGAACTTGAACCACTCATATCACTATCAAAATTAAAACCACCACCAAACATACGATTAAATATATCAAATGGATTAACATTTTGTTGATTTGACATATTTTGATTAAACATATCATCACCTAATTGATTATACATATTTCGTTTTTCAGGGTCACTTAATACTTCATATGCCTCATTAATTTTTTTAAATTTTTCTTCTGCTTCTTTACTACCTTGATTTTTATCAGGATGATATTGTCTTGCTAATTTCATATATGCTTTTTTAATTTCATTTTCATCTGCTTCTTTTGATAATCCTAATGTTTCGTAATGTTTCATGTATATAAAATTATATAAAATTTTTTAATTTAATTCATTTATTTTTTTGTTTTCTATTCATTGATTTGTTTTTTATATGAACTCTAAAAAAATAATATATTATCATTATTACACAAATTATACAAATTATATTCGCAATTAAACTATTCACATAAAAATCATTCTTTGTTGTTTGTTTTTGAATTCCTTCATTCCAATATCTTATATAAATATTATCTGCCACATTCATAATCTAATTTATAAAATAAAAAAAAATAAATAATTAATCAATCAACCTTTATTTGATTGATTAATTTATTTTTTTAAAATCCATCTTTTTACCTGATATGTTCGCTTTTCACCACTAACAAATACATTACGACTATAAATATGTATTTTATACCATCGACCATCTATATCTGATAACATTTCATATCCCTCTTCAAAATCTTTTGCTAATAAAGTAGGTCGTCTTACTAATCTCTTTTTTTTACCATTAGAATTTGTATCCATATCTTTTTCTATATTAGTTTCTGTTACCATTGTTTCATTAACAAGTTCTGTTACAATTGTTTCATTAACAAGTTCTGTTACAATTGTTTCATTCACAGGTTCTGTCACTAATGTTTCATTAACAGGTTCTGTCACTAATGTTTCATTAACAGGTTCTGTCACTAATGTTTCATTAACAGGTTCTGTTACGATTGTTTCATTTATTTGTTCTGTATCGATTGTTTCATTAATTTGTTCTGTTACGATTGTTTCATTAACATTAATTTGTTCTGTCACCATTGTTTCATTAATTTGTTCTGTTACGATTGTTTCATTAATTTGTTGAATTATGATTTCTTCAATAATATTTTGATTAAAAATTTGTTTATTTAAAATATTTTCTAAATATTCAGTAAAATTATATTTTTGAATAAATTCTTTCCATTCTTCTAATAATTTATTATAATTTATTTCAACATTTTTATTATAAATACTACTTCTATAAATTGTATTATTAAATTTATTACATTTATTAAGTAAATGTTTTGTAACTTTGTTGATATTATTTATAATAAATTCATCAATTAATTTTTTAAATGTATTATATAATTCATTTTCAACTAATAATTGATATTGTTTTATTAAATAATTTTGAATTACATTATATTCGACAATTTCATTATAACTAACTTTGATATCATCCACAGAATTAATACCTGGTTCGCATTTCATTGGATTATCAACAAATAAACTTTTGATACTTATAATAACATTTTTTAAATTATAACAAGGTGTCCATTCAGGTCCTGTAAATGTTCCTAAAATACTTAAACAAATTTTTCCATTAGTATATAAATTTGGATGAATTCGTTTGTCACACATTGAATGAAATTTACAATAAATTGGGACAAAAGGATATTGTTCACGATATTTTGAATGTATGATAAAAAAACCATATTGATAAGGTGTATTTTCATTACCTAAAATAACACTTATTGGTTGATATATATCATTTGTATTATGTGTTATTTGAATACCATAATTTTTTAAAAAATCATATTGATTACATATATCTTTTATTTCAAATAAAATTCTTTTATTTCTATTAATCATTATGTTATATATTAAAAAATATTACAAAAAAATTTATAAGTTATTATATTAAATATATAATAAAAAATGGATAGAGAATTATTTGAACAAATGTTTTCAAAAATGGAAATACCAATTTTTGAACAAGAAAAGGTATTAGACATTTATAGTCCTATTGAAGAAAGAATTACTATTGTAATAGTATGTAATGATTTTTATTTAAAAATCTTATTAGATAAAGAAATAATTGTTCCAAAAGATAAACAAGAATTTGATAATTTGATGTCTGAAAAATTACAAGTTCAAAGTTTATTGAATTTAGAATACACATTTATGAATATATATAGATGTAATGTAATTTTAACTAAAACAATTCCAATTAAACCTGATGTTAAATTAATATACAATTCAATGAGAGAAACAAATCCAAATGAAATATATCGTATTTATAAATATATATATATAATTAGTGATGAAGAATTAGGATATCAAGAATTAATCCAAAGTAGTTTTTATTTAGGATTAGGACATCAAGTGATATTAATTATAGATAAATTACATCAAAGTAAATTATTTTTTGGAATAGATGAATTAAAAGAAATTCGTAAATATCCAAAAGAACATTTACGAAGTAAAAAAGATTATTATGGAAGTTTAGATAATTTTTTATCAAGTATTCGCAAATATGGTTTAGAAAATATATTTCGTTTAAGACCAATATATGAAGAACAATTAGAAAATGTTGATGACAAACAAAAAGTGATTGAAATATTGGATACTTATATCTCACAATTAAGTTATCAATTTATGTCTTTTCCAACTTTTAATCAAAAAAGAATTGACTTTGACGCACCATATTGCACAATATCAAATTTAGAAAATAATTTAATGCCAATTAGTTCAATATGTCGTTTTACAATGAAACCTTTACTAAAATTTGCATTTTATTTTGGATATATATTAAGGTTTTCAATTATTTTATATAATCGTGAAAGAAGTTTAGTAGGTAAGTTAGAAGAATTAAATATGTCAAATATATCAACAAATGAATTAATTGATACTTTAGAAATAGAACCTGATCCGAGTGATCGTAATCGTTTTGTAAATAATATTTCTAAAATAAATGTAAATGAAACAATGAAACCTAAACAAGTTGATTTAATTAAAACTAAATTTACAGATATATTACATAAATTAAATAAATATTTTGATTACTTAAAAAAAATAGAATATTTAGAAGTTTATGATCAAATTGATGAAGATGAATATGAAAAAATATTTGGTGTAAAAGTATTTTGTAAATTAGATTTTAATTTTGATACAATAGAAGATTATGATATAACTAAATTTAATTTTTTACATTATTTTATTACAAGAAAATTTAATAATCCATTATTAAATAAACAAGAACTAGAATTTGTTAAAACTGAAACTAATTCAAGTAATGTAGATTATGAATATGATATTTCAAGACAAATATCACAATACATACAACAAATATTTAATGAAAATCCTGAAATGAAAGTTCGTTTATTAGAATTATATCAAAGAACAGAAGAAGATATAAATGGATATTTATATGAAAAATATGCAATTAATGTTCGTTTAAAAAATTTGTATAAATTTATATTAGGAGAAGAAGTAGTGAGAGAGACACAAATTACAAGTGAAATTCGTGAATTAAATGAAGAAGCGAAAACTGAAAAAAAATTAGATTATGTAGTTTATAAAGATATTGATATTAGAGAAGATAAATTAAAAATATATAAAATTTATGATTTAAATGAGACACCAGAAAAAATAGTTCTAAAATTTTTAGCAGAAAGAAAAAGAAAAAATGATGAATTAAAAGATAAAATCGCATCAGACCCTATTTATAGAAGAACTTTTTTAAGAGAAAACAGGATAAATCAATTAAGAAGTAATTTCCCACAATTTACTGAGAAACAATTACTAAAAATGTATGAAGAAGAAAGAGAAGAAAAAAAATTATTTAATGAACAAGAAAAAATAGAAAAGAAAAAAAATAAAAAACAAAGAAGTAAATTAGTTTATTTAAATAAAATTAATAAACTAATATTAAACCAACAAATACCATATTTACGATTAACAAATTATTTTATATTAAATATTAATAATAATCGTTATCAAATATATGTATCAACTGTTCCAGATACTTCTGAAATGTCATTATTATTAAATAAATTTTCAACTCGAGTGAGAATAAAGATGAATTTCAGTGGTAGATTACCACCAAGTGAAAAAAGATTAGGAACAAAATTATTAAAAGATATAAAAGGTAATTATTATTATATTAAAAAAATTTATTTTGTAAAAGAATTACCTTTGGCTCAAAATGTTGTTGAAATTCCATTTAATATTCAAGAATATAAGATGGATGAAAATGAAAAAATAATGAAACATATACCAAGATTACAAAAAACAATAGAAATACAAAAATTTAGACAGATTTTTTATGAAAAAATTAAAAATGAATATTATCAAATTTCAATGCCTATTGAAGTTGAATTTAGTGAAAAAAAAGAAACATTTTATTTTTCAACATTCAAGTCTAAATTAAAGAAAGAAACTGATATAGAATTTGAAGTAAGTCAAAGATTTATAACAGATTATATAAAACCAAGAGGATTACAATTATTATTTAAACCTGAAAAAGTATATATAGCGAATAAACCAAGTGCCAGTGATGCAATTTTATATATTGATCGAGAAAGTCATCCAAAAGATACATTAGATACAGCTTTAATAAAAACAATTAAAAATACATTAATTGATAATATGAAAATTAGTGAAAGAGATATTTTAAGTGTTACTTTAAATATTGATTTAGTAAATAGTCAAATAAAAATAAAAAAAAATGAAGAGGAAGATGTAATTGATTTGGAAATATATGAAAATAATGAAGAAGAAGAAGTTCAATCAATAAATAAAATTAAACAAATATCATATGAGGAATTTGATACAAAGATAGAAAGGTCGTTAACAATTTGTCAAGGGTTTTATCAATTTATTAGTTTAACATATTTAATGGAATTATTTGAAAATTTAAATACAGGTAGACGATTTATAAAGAATATGGGTGATATAAATAATATTAATATATCAGATTCACAATTAGATAGAAAAAATTGGAGAAATATATTATTACCTGAATTGATTACAAATTAAAATAAAATAAAAATTCGCAGGATTTTTATTTTATTTTACTTTAATTAATTAATTAATTAATAATTAATCAAAAAAAAATATTTATAAATATATATATTAAAAAATAAATGATAGGTATTGAAACTAATCCCAGAGAAATTTTATCTAAATTATTAAAATATATTTTAGAAGGTCTTGCTGTCGCTATTGCTGCATATTGGATCCCTCAATTCTCAAGTGGTAAAAGAATGAATAATGAATATGTTTTAACTATTGCCATCACTGCCGCTTGTATGTTAGCAGTTCTCGATGTATTTGCTCCCACAATTGGTCGCTCATTTAGATTAGGTTCAGGTTTCGGTATCGGTTCTAAATTAGTTGCCTTCCCCACTACTTCATCTGTCTTACCTTCTTGAAAAAATAAATAATTTTTATTCTATTTTATAAAGATTTTTATATTCCTTTAGTAATTTTTTAATATTTTTATTTACATTTTCTCTATTTTTCCAATATTTATACAAATAATACATTGATACAATAAAACCAATGTATGTAAATATTTTTCCTAAAAAGAAATAAATAATTATTAATGATACTAATATTATTAATAATAGATATTGTGGATTTTCATTCAAATTAAAGTCATTTATTAATTTAATTATATTTTCGTAAATTAAATCAAGATCCATTTATATATATATTAAGATATATTATTACGAGTTTTTAACGTTAATGGATTAATTTTTTCCTTTATTTCAATTCCATTTGTATATGTGTTGTAATTAATATTAGGTTTAATGGGATATTCTAAAACACTTTGTGATTTAGAATTTAATAGTTCTTCTTTTTCAATTGATTTATAATTATTAACATTTTTCGTTTCATTATTTGGTTTTAATTTTTTTAACAAATTTGTTATCATATATAATATAATATATAATAAAATAATTTATTTTTTATTAATAATATTATTAATATTTTGATAGAAATCAATTACATATTGATTATGATCTAATTCTCCATTAGAAATTTTATCTAAATCTTTTTCCATATTTCTCGTATATTCAATATTCATAAATGATTTATCAAAATTATCTTTTAAATAATTTATATAAGATTCACATTTATCTTGATTAATATATTCATATTGATTATTAAACATATTCATACTTAATATTTTTTCAACAATATAGGCATATGTGCTAGGTCTTCCTATTTCTTCATCTTCCATTTTTTTAATTAAACTACTTTGATTATATTTTGGTGGTGGTTGTGTTTGATATTCTTTAACTTCAACATTTAATAATTTTGTAATTGAATTATTATTCATTAATGGTTGATATTTCTTTTCAGTAATAAGATTAGGTTCTAAAATACGATAACCTAAACTTTTAATTCCCTTTGTAGTATTCATAAATTCTAATTCAATGTTATCAATTACACATTTACAAATTTCATTAATAATCCAATCAATACCATTTGACATTTGTGACATAATTGTTCTTTTCCAAATTAATTCATATAATTTTTGACATTCTTCATTATCTATTTTAATTAACTTATTACCTGTGTAAATATTTGTTGGACGAATACATTCGTGTGCTTCTTGTGAATTTTGTTTATTTTTGTAATTTCTTTTATAAGAAAATTCACTTCCAAATTCTTTAATAATATAATTTTTAATAATATTTTGTTCTTTTTCATTTATAAAATAACTATCTGTTCGATGATATGTTATATATCCATTTTCAAATAATATTTGTAATAATAACATTGTTTTTTTTACATTCCATCTATAAATTGTATAACATTCTCGTTGAATAGTGCTTGTAATAAATGGTTGTTTTGGATATATATTTTCATCTTTTTCTTCAATTATATAAGTAAAATCTTTATGAAATGATTTTTCAATTAAATTCATAAAATATAATTTTTTTTCATTATCAATAGGTGTTGTAGATTTTAATTTGAATAATTTATTTGTGTTATGAAAATTTCCATAAATATGATAATAAGTATCAGGAACAAAATATTCTATTTCTAAATTTCGTTCCATTATTAATTGTATTACAATACTTTGAACTCTTCCTGCTGATGGAACATTACAATGTTTCTGAACTAATGGACTAACTAACCATCCAACAATTCTATCAATAAATCTTCTTGATAATTGTGCGTTTACTAAATTCATATCAATAAATGAACGATTTTTAATTGCATTTAAAATTTCATCTTTTGTAATACTTTGATATTTTACACGATAATATTGATGTTTATTAAAACCTAATGTATCTATTAAATGCCAAGCAATTGCTTCACCTTCTCTATCAGGGTCAGTTGCTAAATAAAAAATACTTTTATT
>Ga0172366_10002850_pt1 | contig 13594 bp, 6 predicted proteins | sample LakKivSesite69cm_FD_114533 | JGI IMG/M metagenome (GOLD analysis project Ga0172366, IMG submission 114533) | Sediment microbial communities from Lake Kivu, Rwanda - Sediment site 69cm | ecosystem: Environmental > Aquatic > Freshwater > Lake > Sediment | place: Rwanda: Western Province, Lake Kivu... | reverse complement strand
CGGAGAATCGCCGAACTACCGACCGGTGAAGGCAAAACTTTGGCGGCCGTGTTTACAGCTTTCCTTTTGAGCCTCCTGGGCCGGGGAGTCCACGTCCTGACTTTTAACGACTACCTGGCTCGCCGGGACGCCGCCTGGATGGCACCAATCTATCGGCTCCTGGGACTGTCGGTCGGTTGCATCCAGGAAAGAATGAGCAAACCCCTCAAGCGTAAGGCTTATGCTTGTGATGTGACCTATGCGACGGCCAAGGAAGCAGGTTTCGATTTCCTTCGTGACCAGCTCGTGCGTGAGGCCGAAGAGACCGTCCACAGGCCTTTCCACTTGGCCCTGGTGGATGAGGCCGACTCGATTCTCATCGATGAGGCCCGGATTCCTCTTGTCATCTCGGGTAACACGGGCAAGTTCAACGGGTGGGCCGGACGACTGGCCCCGCTTATCCGGCGGCTCAGTCCCGGTGAGAACTATGAGACGGATGAGGAGAACAAGAATGTCTTTCTAACAAATAGCGGTCTCGACAAGCTCGAAGGCTTTCTCGGTTGTGGCAATCTCTACGCTTCCGAAAATGAACAGCTCCTTGCGGCCGTCCATTGCGCCCTGTACGCACAAGTCCTGCTCAGGCGTGATGTGGATTACATCGTCAGAAACGGCCGGGTCGAGATCGTGGACGAATTCACGGGACGGGTCATGGACAGACGACACTGGCCCGACGGGCTACAGGCGGCAGTCGAGGCCAAAGAAGGTCTCCCCGGTAACTTCGAAGCCCGTGTCCTGGGGTCTATCACGCTCCAGCATTTCTTCCGCCTCTATCCGAGGCTGTGCGGGATGACGGCCACTGCTCGTCCGTCAGCTCAGGAACTGAAGGAGTTTTACAGGCTGGACGTCGTTATCGTTCCGCCCCATCGGCCTTACCTCCGCGTTGATTTTGCGGACGCTATCTTCACCCACAGAGAGGCCAAGAGGCGCTCCTTGATCCGGGAAATTGCCGAGGTCCACGCCTCAGGACGTCCCATCCTGGTCGGAACCCTGAGCGTCAAAGAATCTGAGGAGCTGGCCTCGGCCCTCGATCAGTCGGGCGTCTCCTGCTCGGTCCTTAACGCCAAAAACGACGAGCTCGAAGCCGGGATTATCGCCAACGCCGGAAAGCTGGGGGCTGTGACGATCTCGACCAATATGGCCGGCCGGGGCACGGACATCAAGCTCGGCGGCGCTAACGAGGAGGAGCGGGAAAAAGTCGCTGCTCTGGGAGGATTATGCGTGATCGGGACCAACCGTCACGAAAGCCTCCGCATCGACCAGCAGCTCAGAGGACGCGCTGGAAGGCAGGGGGACCCCGGCGCTTCCCGATTCTTCATCAGTCTCGAGGATGACATTTTCGAGCGTTACGGACTTGGCGATCTTTTCCTCGGTCGTCACGGCCTTCAAAAGCAGGATGATGAAGTCGATGACCCGAGGATCCGCAGGGATGTCATCCACGCCCAGAAGATCATTGAAGGACAGAACTTCGAAATCAGGAAATCCTTATGGAACCTCTCCAGCTTGATCGAAAGGCAGAGAAGGATCGTCCAGGAATGGCGCGGGTCCGTTCTTTGTTCTGAAAAGCCTACCGGACGGCTCGCGGCAGTGCCACCGGAACTTCAGAGGAAAGTATTAGACAGGTTCGGCCAGGCTGAATTCGGGCGATTGGTCAAAACGGTCACAATCTTCCATCTTGACCGATGCTGGGCCGATCACCTGGCCTGGCTTTCTGAAGTCCGCGAAAGCATCCATCTCGCGAGCGTCGGAGGCAAGGACCCTCTCCAAGAGTTCCAGAAATTGGGCACCGCAGCCTTTCTCCAGCTGGAAGAAAAAATCAAATGCGGGATACTCGAATCTGTGGAGTCGCTGGTCGAGCGCCAAGAACCCATCGACTTGGAGGCAGAAGGCCTTAAAGGACCGTCCTCAACTTGGACCTGTTTTATCAACGAAGAACAATTGGGTTGGGGAATTGAGCTTCTGAAGGGCAGGAATATCGGCTTTGTCGCGGCTGCGGCAGGAGGAGGGTACACCGGCCCTCTCCTCGTCTTGACGCTGATCCTGAAGCGGCTGAGTAAGAAAAGAAGAAAAACAAAAAGAGAAATGACTCCCGGGCGCTAGGCCAGAGTAAGCTGATGATGGGCTAATAGCAGCATTCCCTGAACGGGCACGCCATAAGGACAAGCCCTCTCGCAGTGGCCCGGACAATCACCGCAGGCATCAGCCCTGGCGCCCGGGATCTGGCTGTACTTGAGCATGGCCTCTTTTTCCCGACCCTGGGCCAGGAAATAGTGGTTGTAGCGCATGATCGTGTTAACAGGGACCCGCCGCGGGCACTCGAGCTCACAAAAGCCGCAGGCATGCCGGCAGTAGAATTCACCGCAGGCTGCTTTATAGGCAGCGAGCGTTGCTTGGCCTTCCGGGCTGAGTCGAGTCCCGGAAAGGCGGACGACTTGTTCCATCTCCTCGTATGTCCTCACGGAACAGCAGACCGTATGGACATCCGGGTTGCTCAAGACAAAACGGATGGCGGCGGCTTTGACCTCGTCAGAATTTTTCAGGCCGTACTTTTTGATAAATTCCTCCGCTCTGTCTGCTTTGTCTCGGAAGCGCTTCAACCCTTCCTGGTAGAGTGGATGGATTTCTTTTCCTTCCTCCTCCAGTTGTTCGAGCCGCGATTTGAGGATTTCGTATTTGGTCACGGGCGTTGTTTTCATCAGCGCTATCCCGATTTTCTTCGACCGGCTGGCCTTGAGGACGTGTTCTGCCTGGTCCATCTGGAGGAAATTATAAGCCATGAGAAAAACATCGAATCGCCCGTCTTCGACGGCTGCCAAAAGCACCTTCTCCATTGTCTCCTCCGGGTCTCTGAACCAGAACGACCCATGATTCGACAGTCCGACAAAGCGGACCCTGCCTTCGGCTTTGAGCTCCTGCATGGCCGCATGGAAAGCTTCGTTCTTGAGCGCCTCGACCTTTTCCGGCATGTGGAGCATCATGCAATCGACGTAGTCAGTTCCGAGATCCTCCAAGCTTTTATGCGCCCGCTTGATAAAACCCTCTTTGGAGACGTCTCCTTCAGCCAGCATCTTCGTGTTAATGAACAGCGATTTCCGTTCCCTCTCTTTGATGGCGCTGCCGACCAGTCTGTGGTGTCCGGGATAGCTTTCCGCCGTATCGATAAAGTTTACCCCTGTATCCAGCATGGCTCTGAGCACACCGCTGTCCATGATGTTCCCTGTGGCCAAGTCTGAGACTTTAAACCCCGTCCGGCCGAGAAGGCGGTAGTCCTTGATTTTCGGAATAATCTCATCTTCTCCACAGGCCGCTCGCGCCTCGGCCCGGGAGTATCCCTTTCCTGAGATAGCGCCGGCCCAGAGAGCCGTTATTTTCAAGAAACGCCTCCGACCCTGAGATACTTTTCTGTCCATCTGGCCTTCCTTCATCCGCACATTTCTTCGCCTAACAAAAATGAAAATATGGCCCTTTAATATAGGACAAAACGATTTCTAATTCAAAGAAAAAACACCTCGCTCGATCAAGCTCTCTCCAAATTTTTGGCGATAAAAAATCAGACTGGAAGCAAGTCTGAAAAGATTGTGGTCAAGGCCGTTTTTTGTTATAAAACAATGGAGAGGCGCGTCAGTGATCAATAAAAAGGCTCTTTTCCTTATCATAAACCTTCTCATACCGCTTATCTTCGGTGGCGCTTGTAGCCACCCCGGTAATAGCAACGAGGAACTTCTCGACAACCTTATGACGAGAAAGAAAGAGGCGACAATCCTTGTCACCGACTCCGGGCTGGGCGGCCTTTCCATCGCCGCCGATCTTGTTTCGCGGCTGCCCGGGAGTGGCCTGTTCCGGACTGCCCGCGTGGTCTTTTTCAGCGCCCTTTTCAAGGAGAAAAGCGGCTACAACAGCCTAAAACACGATTCTGACAAAGCGCGGATATTCCAAACCGTCCTCGAGGCTATGGAGAAGAGATACCATCCTGATCTTCTGCTTATCGGCTGCAACACGCTCTCAGTGGTTTATCCTCTAACTCCATTTGCACGCCACCCCGCCTTCCCCGTCGTCGGGATCGTGGATGTTGGTGCCGACCTTATTGCCGCGCAACTCGACCGCACTCCCGGCGCCACGGCTATCATCTTTGCGACGCGCACGACCATCGAATCTGAGGCTCACAAGAAGATTCTCCTCGGCCGCGGCTACGCACCGGAAAAAATCATCGACCAGGCTTGCCATAAACTCGCCGGAGCCATCAACCGCGGCCCGGCCAGCGAAGAAACGATGGCCCTGATTCGCGGCTTTGTCGCGGAGGCTGTGGCCAAACTGCCAGAAGCCAACGCGCCGCTCTTTGCCAGCCTGAACTGCACCGATTACGGTTACTCAATCGAGCAGTTCAGGCAAGCCTTCGCTGAGAACGGCTATCCTGATGCCGAGATAATAGACCCGAATCTGCGGCTAGCCAACTTCCTGTTTGAACCACGCCTACTCCACCGCTTTGCAGAAACTCGGGTCTCTGTGGAAGTCATCTCGAGGACCATCATCACCGCGGAGATGATCGAATCCGTCGGGCCTTTGCTCCAGGCTATCTCCCCGCAGACGGCCGAGGCACTGCGCCGCTACCGCCATGATCCCGGCCTCTTCGATGCCCGGCTCGAAGGAGTTGAATTCATCGAATAGAAGGAGTCAGCTGATGAAGCGGTGGTTCCGGTTGCCTCTCTACATCCAGATTTTCATCGGCATACTGGCCGGCATAGGCCTAGGATTGTTTCTCGGGCCGCGCGCCGCCTTCCTCAAGCCGGTCGGCGAAATTTTCATCCGCCTGCTGATGATGTTGATTGTCCCCTTGACATTTTTCACGCTGGTCAGCGGGCTGACCAAGCTCGAAGACCTTCGTTCATTTCGCTCTCTGGGCGGCTTGATTATCGTCTACTATCTTGCCTCATCCCTGCTGGCCAGCGCGCTGGGCGTCGCCGTAGCTCTCGCTTTCAGGCCCGGAAAGGACGCGGCAGGAATCCTGCTCGCCGGGGCTTCGGTCGAGCCTCAGCCGTTCAACTTTAGCGAGGCGCTGGTCTCCTGGTTTCCCCGGAATCCTGTCGAGGCGATGAGCCAGGGAAATATGCTCCAGGTCATTATTTTTTCGATCATCGTCGGGCTTGGCCTTCTGGCCATGGAAAAGAGAGCTGGCCGCCTCATCCTGTTCTTCAACGATGCCGCCGATCTGATGATCACGGTCACGGAATTTGTGATGAAGACAGCGCCTTACGGAATTATGGCCCTGGTGGCCGACATGGTGGCCTCACTGGGATCCAGGATGCTCGCCGAGGTCGGGCGTTTCATTGTCGCTGACTACACCGGACTCATCATCCTGCTGGTTTTTGTTTATCCATCCCTTCTTCGCTTTCTGGGCCACCTCAACCCCTTGCATCTTTACCGCAACGTTGCTCCGGCGATGCTCGTGGCCGCGAGCACGACGTCGAGCGGAGCGACGCTCCCCGTCTCCATGACCGTGGCGCAGGAGAACCTCGGCATCTCCGAGAGAGTCTGGGGATTTACCCTGCCTCTTGGCGCCACCGTCAACATGAACGGCATGGCCGTGGCCATCGGCGTGATCTCGGTCTTTGCTTCCAACCTCTACGGCGCGTCAATCACGCCGGCGCGTCTCTTTCAATTCGTCTTCTTAGGCCTTGTCTTATCGGTAGGAACAGCCGGCGTCAAGGGTGGGGGAATCGTCATGTCTGGCGTCCTTCTCCAGAGCCTCAGCCTGCCTCTGACGCTGATTCCGATCTTAGCCTCAATCTGGCCAATCCTGGACATCGGGCACACAACCTGCAATGTCACGGGTGATCTCGTCGGCACGGCTATTGTCGCTCCCCGCTTCACTTAGCCTGAACCGTTCATGAATTCATGGCTGATTTTGAGGATGGACGCTCAGATCAGCGCGATCTTCTTTTCCGGTAGAGGCTCTCGTCGACAGTGGAGATCATACCAGCCAGGTTCTCTTCCCCCCAGCCGAAGTGCTCGCAGATTTTTCTGATCTGACTCCCAGGATCAGCGATAATCTGGTTGTAATTGACGAAAAGAACATCGATGTCTTCCCTCCGGGTGATTATGTCCTTGATCATCTCGTTCAGCTTGATGAAGCTGGTCGTGGTGTCCTCGCGTTTCTCGTCGCGGATTTTGGCCATTTTTTCCATGGAATCCATGACCTCTTCGATGTTCCGCTCGGTGTAAATAATGCGATATTTTCCGGGAGGAAGAAACTTCAACCCGTAAGCAGTGATCTTAATAAATTTGCCCCTGAACAGAGCCAGCGGAAAAGTGCCGCCCATGAGGCTGTTAATGACCTTCCCGCCCTCGAGCTCGAAATAGCCTCGCGGGGTGTTGTCGTCCGGCGGTCGCGACTCCATGTCGAAAGCCGTGGGAACTCCGCCAGCGTGGAGGATCTGCATGAGCAGGGATGTCCCTGACCGCTCTAAGCCTGAGACGATGTAGTTGATGCTTTCATCCAATTCCATCATGCCTTTTATGTTATGGCATCAGCCTATCGTCTTCAAGTAAATTGCCTATTCTAATTTTAAAGGCATGAACGGGCCGAAAAGCGAAAAACCGGAATCCTGGAGCATCTTCTTGAACTCCTCTATATCTTTCTGGTAGAAATCGTTAAGCTTGGCCACGAAGGCCTCAACGAGAGGCTTCACTTTCTCATACTTCACCAGAGCAGCTTGTGACACGGGTTCAATTCCGGTCCTGGTAATACCGGAGACGGCGCTCATCACCTGGCTGTTGAGTCCGGTCGAGCGGTCGGCGATGCCCTGCTTAGGAGAAGTCGGGTTCAGGGTTTCTGAAAAGTCTTTGAGCTTCTTTTCCAGAGCTTCGGCCGCTTTCATCAGGTCGGCCATCTTGGGATTCCGGCTCATCCTGGCGTTCTCTTTAACCGTCTGGAGAGCTTTTTGAGTCTGCTGGATCTGACGACTGGCCCGCACAATGACACGTGACAATTTCTGGGCTTCTTTGGCCTTGTCGTGGTTGGCTTTTAGAATCTCGAGGTCAACCTTGAGCCGGGGATCGGGTTTGAGCTCGAAGGTCTGGCTGGCTTCCTGGTCTTCATATTTGACCTTAACTGTGTATTTACCGGGAAGGGCCGCTAGACCCTCTGCCCTGCCAAAGAATGTCATTCGGCCTCTTTCTTCGGCCTGTTCCCTTTCCTGTGGAGGCTGAGGTTCGGTCTCTTGGAGATTCCAATATACTCGATTAAGTCCTTTTTCCTCTGTCCCGTCGAGTTGGCTGATGAACTTTCCTTCAGAATCGAGGATGGTGATGTTCACCCGGGTGGATGGACGTCTGCCGGCCAGGCCCATCATCCCGGGCGGCATCTGACCGGCCATCCGGCTCATTCTGGCTATCATAGCGCTGCGCTCGGTCTCCGCTGTCTCCTCGGTCTTTTCTTCAGGTTTCTTCTCGCTTGGGATTAAATAATAGGTGATGCGGGCGCCTACGGGCTTGTTCCCGCCAGCAAAGGCCGTGTCACCCGGGCTCAGATAGATGCTCAGCCTTCCCTGCTGGGAGGAAAGAGCATCGGGAACTGAGAAGAGGTGGAGCTTCTTCTTCGTCACTTCGTCCGAGATCTCCCGCAGTGGTGTGATATCGTCGATGACGTAAAGCGATCGGCCGTGTGTGGCGATGATGAGATCATTTTCCCTGGGGTGGATGGCCAGGTCGTAGACTGGGCAGGTCGGAAGTCCGTGCGTCCACTTCATCCAGCTGGCGCCACCGTTGAAGCTGACGAAAAGCCCGAATTCGGTGCCGAGGAAGAGCAGGTCCCGCTTGACGCGGTCTTCCTTGATGACAGCACAGTAGCCGTCGATTTCTTTGGTCGCCAGGCTCATCCAGGTCTCGCCGAAATCGTGGGTGACAAAAGCGTAGGGAGTGAAATTCGACCGGCGGTGGTCATCAAGCACAACGTAAGCCGTGGCTTCATCAAAATGCGACGGCTCGATGTGAGGCACAGCCCCGCCCGGTGGGGCGAGCGGCTTCTTTCCTGCCGTCAGTGCCGTCGATACGAGCTCCCAGGTTTTTCCAGCGTCGCGCGTGAGCTCTATGTTCCCGTCGTCAGTGCCTACCCAAATAAGTCCTTCCTTGATCGGGCTGGGAGCGATGCTGAGAATCGTGCAGTAATTCTCCGCGTTGGTCACGTCAAGGGTCAATCCACCGCTTTCTGCTTGCTTTTGCTTCTCCGGGTCGTTGGTCGTCAGGTCCGGGCTGATGATCTCCCAGGTGAATCCCTTGTCGGGACTGCGGTGGACAAACTGGCTGCCCAAGTAGATTGTGGCTGGTTTAAACGGGTCGACGGCAAAACCGGCGTTCCAGTTGTAGCGGTGTTTGACGTCGGATTCGGTCGGCACGATGCTCCGGCTTGTCCCAGTCGTGATATCGAAATAATAGAGGTTACCGCCCTGCGACATGCCGTAGCCGCAGTTCGGGTTTTCTGGGTCAGGCGCCGCGTCAAACCCGTCTCCGCCGCCCACGCTGACCCAGTGATGGTTGCTCAGCATTCTTTCTTTCAGCGTGTACGCCGGCCCGCGCCAGGTTCCGTTGTCCTGAAGCCCGCCGTAGAGATTATAGGGGATCTCCATATCATAATTGATATGATAATACTGTCCGAGGGGAAGGTTCTCGACAAAGCGCCAGTTCCGGCCCCGGTTTGAGCTGATGACGACGCCGCCGTCGTTGCCGACGATCAGCTTCTCGCCGTCAGGATGAATCCACATGGCGTGGAAATCGGAATGGGCTTGACCGAAGCTCGTCAGCGACCGGAAGCTCTTCCCCGCGTCCTCGCTCACGACCATCTGGCTATGAAGCATATAAAGGAGGTTCTCCGATTTGGGGTTTACCCAGATGCGGCTGTAATAGAAAGGCCGGTTATGGATGTTCGCTTCGTTGTTGGCCACCTGCCAGCTGAACCCGCCATCGGATGAGCGCAGGAGAACGCTTTTCTTGGCCTCAACAAGAGCATAGGCAACCCCGGGCTTGCTCGGAGCGAACGCCAGGCCGCAGCGGCCGAGGTCTCCGGAAGGAAGGCCGTTTTTCTCGGTCAGCTTCTCCCACTTCTCGCCGCCGTCGGTGGAGATGTAAATTCCGCTTCCCGGGCCGCCGGAGACAAAAAACCACGGCCAGCGCCGGTATTCCCACACGGCCGCTAGGATTTTGTTCGGGTTGGACGGGTCCATGGCCACGTCCGCGGCTCCGGTCTTTTCGTTTACATAGAGGACTTTTTTCCAAGTCTTGCCGCCGTCAGTCGTTTTGAAGATGCCACGTTCAGGGCTGTCCCCCCAGGTCGCTCCAAGAGCGGCAACAAAGACGACGTCCGGATTATCGGGATGGATCAGAATCTTGGCGATTTTCTCCGTTTTTTCCAGGCCCCTGCATGTCCAGGTCCTGCCGGCGTCGAGCGTGAGATAAACGCCGCGGCCGATGCTCACGGAGTTGCGCGGCGCTGCTTCGCCCGTGCCGACCCAAACCATGCTCGGGTTTTTCTGGTAGATGGCTATGGCTCCGATCGAAGCCACGGGCTGGTCGTCGAAAACCGGTGTCCAGGTCATTCCGCTGTCCGTGGATTTCCAGACCCCGCCAGCCGCCCCGCCGACGTAGATGATATTGGGATCTTCTGCCACGGCGTCAATGGCTCCGATCCGGCCGCTCATGTTGGCCGGTCCGATGCTCCGCGCCTTCAAACCGGCGAAAATGTCCGGTTTGATTTGAGCCGACAAAAAGGAAACAGTTAAGAAAAGGCCGATGAACAGAAAAACACCGCTCGCTAAGAACCTTCGATTCCTGGAAGTTCTCAAAGTTCTTCCTCCTTTTTAATAAGATGATTAGCCGCTCCGAGCGGCCTTAAATATTTGGACGTGAATAGGCTGCATTTTCTTCCAATATCCGGGAATCGGCTGCCTGCTTGTCGTCGCGGCAGGAAATTGGCGCTAACGCCCCCTCATCACGACACTGGTCTCGGCCGGTCCTCTGATGGCTCTCCTGGAGGCAGAATTTTTTTTGGAGAGACCACAAGTTTCGAGGTCCGACGTCTCACCGTTAAGGAGTCGGCTCTTCGGTTTGCTCTGGCGGCGTTTTGTGTTTAGCGAAGCGCCTTTGCCTCTTTTCTTCCTGCTTTTTCTGGCGGAGAAGCTCTCTCGTTCTCTTTGCGCTCTTGTAAGCCCGACTGCTCTTTGCCAAGGGTCTTCCTCCTTGTCATTTGCGTTCATGATAACACAACTTGAGTTGAAACGACAGGTTTAGCCAGAAAAAAATCGCTTCATCTGACCTGGCACATCAAGTCAAATTTCAGCTCTTTTAACAGGCCTTCGTAGGTCAAGCCGATCTTTTGAGGAGAGGCTTTTTCCAGAGGAAGTTTTATTCCCGCCTGGTTGAAACATTCCTGAGCTTTTTCTATCTCCCCAAGATGGAATGAGGCTCGGCCGATATTGATCTGCGCTTCTCTATCTTCAGGGTTCACGGAAAGGATCTCTTCCCAGATCTGGCGGGCCCTGCCGTAATCTCCGCTATTGTAATAAAGAAGGGCCACGTTGTTCTTCGCCGCAGTGTTTGTGGGGGCTAACTTTTGGAAAGAAGCCAATGCTCCGGCCGAATCTCCTTCCCTATATCTCAAGTAGCCATCAAGGAAAACCGAAAGCTCACTTTCTTCCCTTATTCTTTTGAGATCAGAGAGTTGCTCGGCCGCTGCCTTTAGGTCTTGCTTCTTGATAGAGATATCAAAAAGGTGAAGCCTGACTGCTTGTTCATCGTATTTTTGTTTTAAGGCCTCTTTGAATTTTTTTTCGGCGTTTTTCCAGTCCCTGGCTTCCTTCATGGACAGCCCTCGACAAAAATAGAGCAGCCCGCGGCGCTCTTGGGAGAACAATCGTTCAGCCTTCCTGTCCATCCCCAGTTCGGTGAATGTCACTTGGTCTCCGAAGGGTCGGCTGGCGCCTATCATCCTGTCTACTTCTCTCTCGATTTTCACAAATTTCTCGGCTGCGCTTTCCATGTCATTTTTCATATAAAGAGCTATCCCTAAATAGAGAAGGGCGTTAAGGTTGTCCGGGTTCACCCCCAACGCTTTCTGGATAAGTTTCAGAGCTTCTTCGATATCTCCTTTATCCAGAGACTGGCAGGCGCTTTCCTCCAGAGAGACAAGACCTTGAGCCGAAAGCGGACAAGAATTAGGCCGGAGGCAAAAAAGTATCCACGCTGCGAGCGCAGGGATAATCAACGCTTTCTTTGCGAACTCCATGCTTCACCTCCTCAAGCTATCAGAATATTTTCCCTTGCTGCCTGATTTCACTTCCCTTGAAGCCTGGAATCAGCATCCCCAATTATGAAAAAATGATATCCCCGACGGGCATCAGGACGAATCTCACGAAGACGAGGGTGTTTTGGCCATCTTCTCATGGTACATTTTTTCATCGGCCTCATTGAGAACTCTGGCCAGAGGCGTGCTCTTTGAGGCAGTCGCAGTTCCAAGAGACAGCTGAAGGAGTCGATCGGGGTAGCTTCGGTTGTGCTCTTCCAGACGGCTCCGCAGCCGGCTGACGATGGTCCGGGCGACGACCGTGTCTACGCTCGGAAGGATGATGGCGAATTCATCCCCTCCGATCCTGGCGACGATATCCTCCGGCCGGAAAGCCACCCGCAAGATCTCAGCGGTCCTTAAGAGGAGTTTGTCTCCCTCAGCATGGCCGAGAGTGTCGTTTGTCTTTTTTAGCTCATCCACATCGACCATCAGGATAGTAACCGGGTAATTCCGGCTCCGCTCGGTCCTGGCCAGTTCTTCTTCGAAGAAACTCCTGTTATAAAGCTGAGTGAGGCCGTCGCGGTGACTCATGTCCCGCAACCTTTCCTCGACCTCCTTCTGCTCGGTGATGTCCAGGCAAGAGCCGATGTAACCGGCGAACTTCCCTTCGAGGTCGAAGAACGGCCTGCCGGTGTTGATGACCCAGCGATAGACTCCATCGTAACGTCTCAGCTTGAATTCTATTTCGAAGGCCTTTCTCGCCCGGAATGAATTTTGGTATCCTCTGAGGAATTTGGGAGTATCGGTTGGATGGATGCCGCTCATCCAATTATCGCCCAACTCCTGTTGAAAGGAGCGGCCAGTGAATGCCAGCCAAGTCTTGTTGAAGTAATCACAACGTCCGTCGAGCCCCGAACGCCAGATGGGAGTGGGAAATTCTTCCAGGACGGTGATGTAGAAATCTCTCGCCCGGACGATGGCATCATCGGCTCTCCTCCGTTCGAGGGCAACGGCGTAGAGGGAAGCCAAGCGTTCCACCGTCGCCAGGTCGAGCGATGTGTAGTCGCGGCTGGCATTAGCCATGCAGATCTGACCTAAAAGCCTATCGCCAAGAAGGACGGGCGCCGAAAGAAACCGCTTAATGACGATCTTGGCCTGCTCGGGCATGGCGAGGCGGTGATCCCCGGAGGCAGAATTGGTCAGCAGCGGCCTCTTTGTTTCAAGAGGCCATGTCCAGAGGCCACCGATCTTTCCGGACATATCCTCCTTTTCCTTGACCTGAAAAACCTCGCCGATCTCTTCCGTCATGGCTGCGCAGATGTGGTGTCCCGTGAGGGGGTCGATATAGCTGACATAGCCGATGATACTCCCCGTCAGAGACCTGGCGTTGTCGAGGACAAGCCTGGAGATTGATTCGATCGTCTCGGATGAAAGAAGAGAATTGGACAGCTCGGCGATGGCGGAATTGGCGACGAGCATCCGCCGGAATTCCTCTTCTGTCCTCTTGCGCTCGCTGATGTTCTGGAGACTCCCCTCATAGTAGAGGATTTTGCCGGTGGCATCGCGAATGGCCCGTCCGTTGTCCTCGACCCAGAGGGTCGAGCCGTCAAGCCGGATTATCTCGACTTCGTAACTGTTGACGACACCCTGGCGTTCTATCAACTCTCGCCAGCGGCTCCGGTCGATCGGCTCCTTATAGAAATCCGTCGCCTTCATGTTGAAAAGGCTCTCCCGGTCAGGTAGACCGAGCAACTGGATGAGGGCCGGATTGGCGTCGATGAACTGTCCGTCTGGGGTCGTCCGGTAGAGTCCCAGGGGCGTGTTTTCAAAAAGGGCCTGATAACGGGCCTGTGTTTCGGTCAGAGCCGCCACCGCCTTCTGCTTTTCCTGGATCAGATTCCTCTCCGAGAGAATTCTCTCGACAACCCGCGGAAGGAGTTCGAGATAGCGGCCTTCGTCATCCTTGACGATATAATCCTTGGCACCGAGCTTCATCGCTTCGACAGCGATTCGTTCGTCACCGCTGCCCGTGACCATGATCGTAGCGGGGAAGATTCCTTTAGCCCCCAGAATCCGGATGACTTCGAGGCCGTTGCGGCCGGGAAGAGAATAGTCAACAGCCAGGATGTCAAAGGATTCGGAAACGACCTTGCTTATGCCCGCATCGCTATCGCGGACATGCTCGACAGAATACCCGGCCTTCTCCAGTCTTTTCCTGAGGAGACGGGCCGTGACTAAGTCGTCCTCGATCACGAGGATCCGGACAGGTTGAGATTCTTTCATCGG
>Ga0172366_10002849_pt1 | contig 13595 bp, 9 predicted proteins | sample LakKivSesite69cm_FD_114533 | JGI IMG/M metagenome (GOLD analysis project Ga0172366, IMG submission 114533) | Sediment microbial communities from Lake Kivu, Rwanda - Sediment site 69cm | ecosystem: Environmental > Aquatic > Freshwater > Lake > Sediment | place: Rwanda: Western Province, Lake Kivu... | reverse complement strand
TGTGCCGGGAAGCTGCAATTATTCACTAATTGCCTGATGTATTTAACCATCAGATCCGGATGGTTTTTGTAGATATGATGTTCTCCTTCCAGTTCTATATGCTCAGCATTTTTAAAACCTGCAATGATGTCTTCCTGGTATTTGTACCAGTTCCAGGCTGACGCAGAAACAAGGATCACAGGCAAGTTCTTATCAATATCCAGGTCATTCATATACTCAAGATTCGGAATAAACTGGTACCATTCTTTCCTGTACCTTGCCGGGAAATTTTTCCCATACCATTCATTCCCTCCCCTGATATATTCGTCCAGCTCTTCTTTTGACATGCCGTGCCAGTATGACTCTGGAGCAGGATCAAGCAGCAATAATCCCTTAACCTCTCCCGGGTACTTGCTTGCAAAATACCGTATAATAAGTCCTCCTAAGGAATGTCCCACCAGGATGTAGGGCGGTTTGATATCCTGGTCATCCAGGATGCTCCTCAGCTCAGAAACCATATTGGGTATAGTCCTTACAGACCCTGATGTGTCTGACTTCCCGATATCTGCCCTGTCATACAGAAAGACCCTGGCAAATGTTGCCACCGAATCGGGGATTGTCCCCCAGACTTCCAGGCTGTCTGACATCCCGCTCTCAAAAATAACTGTGATATGCCCCCTGCCGAGTTCTTTTATCCGGTATTTCTGTTGGCCAACAGAAACAAACCGTTCCTGTCCAAACAGGCAGGAACATAATGACACCAATCCTATGAACAAAATTTTTCCGAGCGCCACTAAACTTCTGATAAACATTGATTTTTAAGGGTATTTCCTGTCTAATTCCTTGATCCATAAGCTATAATCCCCATATTCCTTTATTCTTTAAACAGGTGACCGCATGAACATCATAGCGAACGGCAGGGATACCGAATTTCAGTTAATAATCAACTTTTTCAATAACTTCATAGAAAACCTCGTTGTAGAATTTTTCACTCAGATCACTTTTGAAGATACTCCCGAGGTTGGTGGCAAAAAATACAGTCCTTTTTTTATCCGGCAGCTGAAACAGGAGAGTCATCGTCCCAAAACCGCCACCGCTGTGTCCTATCATTTTCCCGGAAGGAGTGTCAAACAAAAATAAACCCAGTCCATACCTTTCTTCTGATCCCGGTACTTCTATAAAATCCTCCATCATCTCAAGGGTTTCGGGCTGCAAAATTTTATTTCCCAGCAGCATATCCAAAAACCTGATGTAATCAGCCGGTGAAGCAATTATACCTTCATGACCCATTGAAACATTCGCAAAATGAAGCTGCAACCGTGTGCAGTTCTGAATAAGGCCTTTGTAATGTTCAAAATAACTATTGGGAATCCCTGCAATCTCAGGGTATCCCGGACTGGATTTGTAGTAGGTCTCGTTCAATCCGCAAGGTTCTATGATTAATTCATTTATCGCATCGCCTAAAGATTCTCCACTGACATTTTCAATAATAAGTCCCAGGAGTAAAAAATTGGTATTTGAGTATTCTGCACTTGTTCCTACAGGAAATACAGCGTCTTTCCCTTTCACATATTTCAGATAGTCTTTCCAGGATTCAATCGTATAAGGATCGTTAAGTGCATCAGCATATAATTCGGGATTATTATTGAAATCAAAAATTCCCGAAGAATGATTAAGGAGGTTTTTTATGGTACAACGGTCAATATTTGGGATATCCGGCAGATCAGGAGGTAAATAATTTATCGCAAGGCTATTGATATCCAGTCTGCCCTGTTCGTATAATCTTAAAACAGCTGTTGATATATAGCTTTTTGAAACTGATGCAGAGTGATGAAGGTTACATATATCCATTGGCTCATGTGTCTCGATACAGGATTGTCCTGCTGCCCCTGACCACAATCCATTTACGCTATCATATACAGACAGAACAAAGCCGGGATAGCCCATATTTTTAAACCTTATGACCAGATCACTGAAGATTTCATTACGTGGATGGATCGCGCTGCTGTCACTATATGCATAGTCACAGCTTTTTATTTCAACAAGCTGGTCATTTTCGCAGCCTGTAAGAAGAAGGCAACAAGCAACTGTCATGAAAAAATGCTTTTTATTGATCTCCATTTTTCTTGTTGTGAATGCGTTTGATCATTATACCCGCCAGTAAATTATCCGCAGGGATCATTATTATGGTTTTGTTATAAGGGAACTGAATATTGTAACTGTACATAATAAAAGGAGATATCCCGTTTTTGAATTCATAACCAAAAAACAGGCTTAACGGTACAGTAGCCATTGAAAGGAAGGGCCTGACCTGATAATAATCGCCTTCAGCGTTAAGACGGTAAACCTTATCTGCAGGAATCTTTCCCAGGTATCCTGCACCAAGGTTAATCCCCATGAAAAACTGTTTTGGGAGTTTATAATTTACAGCAATTTCGCTGATGATTGCTAAATCACTTCCTGTGAACTGATGGTAGTTGTAATAAAGAATAGCTGTCTGGCCAAGGTCAAATCTGCCTTTTTCAAAAAATCTATATGCGACGCCCGCCTGCACAACAGGATAGAATTTATTATCAAAAACATGTGTGAAGGGGTATATAGTAACGGCATGATCACCAGCACCAAACCGCCAGCTTAATTTCTGTCCGCAAGCACGAGCGGTTATCAATAAAAATCCAATAATGAAAACCCGTTTCATTTTAAATCATAATGCAAACCGTTGTCCCTAAAGGAGGGATTATCAGGCTGTCCTCTTAGCTCACCACCAGGACAGTCTTCTGAAGATCAGCATCGCGGGAGGAGCTGCCGGTCATGATCTCAAATTCTCCCTGCTCAACAACAAATTTCATATCTATATTATGAAATGCCAGCTCTTCAGACGTGATGTCAAACTTCACCGTTCTGGTCTCACCGGGAGCCAGGGAGACTCTCTGAAATCCCCTCAGCTCTTTAACCGGCCGGGTCACCGAGCTGATCTTATCCCTGATGTACATCTGCACGATCTCATCCCCGGCCATCCTGCCGTCATTGGTCACATCGACGGCCACCCAGGTTTTTTTACCCGCCCTGATCGATTGTTTTCCCAGCCGTGGCTCACTGTACCTGAACTTTGTATAGCTCATCCCGAACCCGAAATGGAACAGTGGATTGATGTCCTGGGATATATAATCCATAAACTGGGCACTGGGCTTACAGTTATAATACATGGGCAGCTGGCCGGCAGATTTGGGCACGGTGATGGTCAGCTTACCGGAAGGGTTCACATTGCCGAAAATAACATCGGCGGCGGCATTCCCCGTTTCCTGCCCCATATACCATCCTTCCAGAATTGCCGGAACCTGTTCCGCAAGTTTAGTGACTGCCAGTGGGCGCCCGCCCACCAGGTACAGCACCACCGGCTTGCCGAGGGTTATGATGGCTTCAGCAAGCTCATTCTGTTCACCGAACAGGTCGAGGGTCATGTTATCACCAATATGGTTTTTTGCCCAGGCCTCACGGCACAGGTGTTCATTTTCACCCACCGCCAGTATCACGATATCGGCCTTTTTTGCCACCCTTACAGCCTTTGCAATGAGTTTCAGGTTTTCCTCCCTGGAGGCGAACTTTATCTCATCATACTTCCAGTTGAAATAGCTGTTGGTGAGGTTGGTTGTCAGCCTGCACCCTTCCGCATAGAGGACTTCCACTTTTTTTCCGGCTTTCTTTCTGATCCCTTCCAGCAGTCCGGTTTTCTCCCAAGGCTCCCCTGCATAACCACCGAAATACGGGTTGGCAGCACAGGGTCCGATGACCGCGATCTTCTTATACTTTCCTTTTTTCAGCGGCAGGAGTTTTTCATTTTTCAGCAGGACAACGGATTCGTGTGCAGCCTTAAGGGCAAGTATTTTATGTTCCGGCTTCCTGCTGACCAGGGTAGCATCTTTTTCCGAAACATAGGGATTTTCAAAAAGACCCATTGCAAACTTGAGCTTCAATACCTTCAGGACAGCCCTGTCGATATCCTTCAATTTAATTTCCCCCTCTTCCAGCAATGCAGGAAGATTTTTAAAAAGGTTCCCCTGCGGAAATTCATACTGGACCCCTGAATTGAATCCTATCCTTGCGGCATCCTTACCGTCTTCTGCAACGCAATGTTTGTTAAACAGCTGGTCTATACCATAATAGTCTGCTACCACCATCCCTTTGAATCCCAGCTTTTTTCTCAGGACTTTTTTAATGAGCCATTTGCTGGCGTGGGAGGGAACGCCATCCACCTCGTTATAGGACGGCATCACTGCTACCGGTTTTGCCTTCCTGATGCATGCCCTGAAGGGAGGCATGTGGTAATCATACATCACCCTCAGGGAATAGTTTGCCGGTCCCTGGTTCTGTCCCCCTTCCGGCTGTCCGTGGCCCCAGAAATGTTTCAGGGTGGCGGCCACATGGTCTGCTGCCACTTTTCCATTTGTTGTCCCCTGCAGGCCTTTGACAGCAGCGCAGGCGAGCATGCTGTTAAGATACGGATCCTCCCCATAAGTTTCTTCCACCCTTCCCCATCGCGGGTCACGGCACACATCAACCACGGGGGTAAGGGCGAAATGTGTTCCGCGCGAACGCATCTCATGAGCGATAGCTGTATAAACATCCTCAAAGAGTTTAGTATCCCATGAGCAGGCAAGGCCAATGGCCTGCGGGAAGACCGTCGACTGAGGCCTCATGAGACCATGCTGTCCCTCATCCACAAATAGGGCCGGTATACCCAGGCGTGTCTCCTGGACAAGGTATTTTTGTATCTTATTCCTTAGTGCCACTGTCTCCCTGATCTTAAAAGGTGCGGGGTGTATGGAATGGCATCCGTGCCCGAAAATCTCTTTCATCCTCACAGGATCATCGAATATCTCCGGCGCAAAATCTTCCACTCCGCCATTCCATAATCCCATCAGCTGGGCTACTTTTTCATCAATCATCATTCTTGACAGGAGGTCTTTAGCTCTTTTCTTCACCGCTAGAAGGGGATCCTTATAAGGAATTGTGTTCTTTGCGTCTGACTTTTTTTTGTTCATGATAATATGGTCATTAAGAGGTTTCAGCATATAGTCGGTGGTTCTTTTTTGAGCATATAGCATTTTTCATTGAATTGGTCTGAATGCTTATTTGGGACTTGATCCGTTTATATAAGTGTGGTGGAGAAGAATTATTCTTCTATAGATTCTTCTTCAGATGATTCAACCAGTTCTTCATTCAATTCTTCATTACGTAAGGTTGCTGCAAGATAAATCCGTCTTTTCAGTTCTTCTCTGATTTTTCTCTTCGAATACAGACTTATTCTTTCCTGAATAAATTCATCATGTCCTTCTTTGAGAACTAATAAACGAGGCAAAATTTCTGATAAATACCTGTCATCGACGGGAACCCAGAAATCTGTCCATTCAAAGCTCCATAATGCCCAGATGAAACGCGCCTCCTCTTCAGATCGGCATTCAATAATTACTTTCCCCTGCCTGATAACCCATCCGAAAATTTCATTAACAACAACCGCATTCCGCCAGGGTGGTAAATCCATTTGTTTGCGTTGGCTTTCAGGCAGGCAAAGTACCTTGTCCCTGTGATATTCTCCTATAAGTTCCATGATATTATTTAGCTCTTTTCTTTAAACCTGTGATAGCGTCTCTAGAGACCATGTCCAAATCAATTCCGTCCTGAAATTTATTCTTCTTCCCGACACTTTCTGCTTTTTCAATTCTTGACTTCACCAGATCTATTACAGCACGATATACTTCAAGCTGCTCATCGTCTGTTAAACCGAGAATATCACCCATAATTATTTTGTCCAATTCTCGGCGGTCGGGTTTGACTTTGGAGAATATAACCTTTTCGGGGGATTCTCCACCAAATTCTTTAAGCGAATGCTCGATTTTTCTGTGACTAAGTTTAATAAATGAATCCTCTAATTTATTTAAAGTAATTTTACTTACTTGAGACATATTAACTACAGGAATTTTATTAGCCATCCAAACATCCATATCTACTACATTTAAAGCACCAGTTAATTTTCTACCTGATATTTCATTGAACAATGCAGATATAGAACTGTTTAAAAATGCAGCAATAAAAATTGAGTGTTTGGGATTTTTAATTATTACTGGAAAGAGATTGTCACTTGAGAAAATTGGTTCATTACTAAAAGGCATCATAAATCTATCTCCTATTCTCCTTGGATAGAATATATGCGTTGGCTGGTTATCTCCCAAATCATACCATCTGTCACCTCTGCTTTTACAAGTTACTGTTCTTGCAGGAATTTTACCAGCAAATTCTTTTTTCTCTCCTGCAAATATATATTTCAATATGTTTTTACCTTTAAGTTGCATCTTATCATCATGCACAAAAAATATTCGCCATTTTAATTTTTCAATTTTTAAGGCTATACACGGAGTTTCTTTAAAAGATTTTAGAATATAATTTGGCACCCATTCCCCATTTTCATCTTTATGCATCCAGAATTTTTTCTCAATTTTCATTTTCTTGATTTGTACTTCAGTAAGATAGAAAAAATCATTTGCGCCTGTTTTTATTCCAAATCGTACATTGGCAACTTCTCTGAGTGGTACAAGTTTATCTTTTGCTTTCACAAGAATCCTGAAAAAAATTTTGGGAGCACTGATGTATTTGCCCCACTTTGCCCCTGTATATTTTAGTTCAAATTTATCGTATCCTTCGTCCCAAAGTTCTTTCTGGCTAATTGGGAAAATTCTTAAATAATCATTCTCATAATATTTGCTGTGTGATAGAATAGTGATAATTAGTTTGTCAATTTCATCTTTTCGTTCCACTTGTTTACTCCACTCGTTCTCGGCAGCAGGAATAAAGTGGTTTAATGGTTTTTTCAGCAAGACAAAGCGAGCAGGATTTTTCATCCGTTCTTTTTCATCACTGCATTTTTCCAGAATTACCATGCAGGTATTCACATCCGCATCGGCAAACCATCTCTCCACTTTTGATTCAATGATTGCAATGATTTTGTAATTAAGAAGGAAAAATTCCTGCAAGCCCTTGCCGTAATCAACATCAAGCCACGAGTTAGCTACAATAAAACCAAAATGCCCGCCTTCTTTAAGAAATTTTGTTCCATGAACAAAAAAGTAAGCGTGAATGCCCGCACGCTTTGTCAGGTTAGCAATTTTTTTATTGCCGAACATCAGGGCATTCGCAATGAGTTGCAATTTTTCTACCCCTGTATCTTCAATTTCTTCCTGCCTTGTGTAAGGGGGGTTGCCTACAATTGCATCAAAGTAGCGCGGATAAGTCACTTCACGCTCATCAATGCCCAGTGTTTTTGCTCTGCGTGTTCTCCACAGCTCGTTATCGAAACCATGTGGTCCAACCTGCAAAGCAAAAAAATCATTTTGCAGGATGTTGGGATAGTTTTTCAGCACACCTAAATCTTTTATTGCAAGATTTATGGTAGAAAGGTGAGCAGGGAATTTAGCGATGTCATTCCCCCAGAGTTTATCCAGAATTTCCTCGTGCTGCTTGTATTGGTTCATCAGTTTTTTATGCTGGTATGCACGCACCAGAAATGTTCCGGCACCGCATGAAGGATCAAGCAGTTTATCGTCTTCCTTGCTTGAACAAAATCGAAGAATTACATCAACTACATCGGCACTCGTAAAATATTGTCCGAGTGTGTGCCGCTCATCGTGAGGAATCAGCCGTTCGAAAATTCTTCCAAGAATATCGTAGCCGAGAGCGTCAAACCTGTATTGATTGAGGACATAAATCAAATCTTTTATTTGCTTTACTACTTCGCTGTCATCAGGAAACGCAATACTGTCAATAAAATCAGTAGTAAAAACCGTTTCGTAATTGATTTTCAATACACTTTTGAAATATGCATCAAGTTGCGATTGAAGCAGATCTCCTCTGGTCAGACTCTTGGGAATTTCCAGGGGATCTAACTGTTGAGGGAGTTTAGATTGCAGTGTATCATAGAAAAGAATTTTATTGACTAGAAGATATGCCGTTTGTCGCGCGGCTTTGCTGAAATCATGATGCGTTCCCTGAAATTCCCACATCTGCTCGTCAAACCAGCTCTTCAGCGTCTTTGCGAAATTTGCATCCTTATGAAATAAATCGCGGATGATGTCAGTGTAGAAATGGGCGAGTACACGAATCTTTTCGTGGAGGCGGTCAATAAGATGTTCGTCAATTGCCTGCTTAGGTTCGGGCTCTCTGCCTGTGTGAACTGCATAAAGCTTAGTAATAAATTTGACCAGTTCTCTTCTGATCGGCTCACGGAAACGAATATTTTCAATCTCATCAAGATTTTCAATTTCAGAAAGAGAATATTTTTCGAGTATCTGTTGCTCTTCTGCAAGTGTCGGATTGTTTGCTCTTTCAGTGTTCCACCAGATCAGTTTTTTGAAATTGCAAGTGCCAAAATAAGGGGACTTTCTCTGATTGCTTTTTCCTCTTGCATCATCTTTTAATTCCTCATTGAAGACATCCCAGAAAGGCTGTTTACATTCTATTACGCAGAGAGCTTTAATATTTTTACTGGTTTCATAAATTATTATATCAGAGCGTTTGCCGCTTTCCTTTGTCTTCGTTTCAACTTCTGCTTTTCCTATAGGAATGTTTTTCTCTCTTGAAATTTCATTTATCCATTCTGCAAGCTTGGCTGCACAGGTCCATTCGGTTTTATGGGACTCCAGATCAAAGGCATCCGGCAAGCTTGATTTCTTATTTTTTATCCGGCTCATTACCCTAACGAGACTTGTTTTACTATTCTTCTTGCAATTTCAAAAGCCGCAGCGATGCGGATAATTTTTACATCACCCAATCCTTTAAACTCTAAGAATTTTTCTAATGGTTGGTTAGCCATTCCTTTGTATCCTCCAAACTTCTGTATAATCTCTTTCGCAATTTCTTCGGCTGATTTTCCTTTGGTGCCTGTACCTATGAGAATGGAAAGCAACTCAGCATCCGAAAGTTTATCTGCACCTTCTTCAATTAATTTGCCACCAGGATGATGCCAGGTATCTGAACTATGCGTATTTCCTTGTTTCATTTATTTCTTAGTTAAAAATACAACTTCTTCCTCACAACTCATTGTCTTATTCCCCCGACTCACGACTCACGGTTCTTGCTACGGCATAATACGCCGGCTTGGGCTGGTAGTTCCGGTCGAACAGCAATGGATAATTCGTCCGCCCCGGCACAGGCCAGTTATTCCTCCAGGAATAGCCGTCGTGCAGGCCCCAGAAGGTCACTCTGGTAACATCGTCCCTGTACTTTACAAGGATCCTGAAAATATCTGCGTAGCGGTCAGCCAGTGCCATCTGCATAGAGTCAGGCAATCCTGTCGCATAAGGATTAAGTGACTCACGCCATTCTCCTTGCAGGGTAACATCGGCTGTCGGCCGGCTCCAGTCGAATGGCAGGACATCAATATCCATCTCGGTGATCATTACCTTCATGCCAAGTCCGGCATATATCCTTATGCTGCTATCTATATCTGCCTGATCAGGAGAATCCATGAGCCAGTGTCCCTGTATACCCACACCATCTATCTTCACTCCCTGTTCCTGCAATTTCCCGATCAGTCTGACCACTCCTTCCCGCTTCACAGGTTCCTCAATATTATAGTCGTTATAATACAGTTCTGCGTCCGGGTCGGCCTCATGTGCATATTCGAAAGCATTCTGCACCCAGTCTTCCCCGATGATCTCATACCACTTGTTTTTCCTCATCTCCCCGTTGTCGTCCAACGCCTCATTGACAACATCTCATCCCGTGATCTGTCCCTTATACCTGCCTGCGACAGCGAATATATGGTCTCTCATCCTCGCGAGTAATGTCTCCCTGGTCAGAGGATTACCCAGTGAATCTTTAAAAACCCAGTCAGGTGTCTGGGAATGCCATACCAGGCAATGACCATCAACTAACATTCCGTTCCGTTGAGCGAAGGCGACCGTACTGTCAGCAATGGTAAAATCATATTTTCCCGGCAGGGGATGAATCCTCTCCCACTTCATTGCATCTTCAGCGGTAACGGTATTGAAATGCTTGATGATAAAGGGTTGTGCAAGGGTATCATACCCGAATATCTGCATCGGGTTGACAGCCACACCGATATTGAAATAATCGCCGAAAATATCTTTCAGCCCTTGTTCCGGTTTTGAACAGGCCGTCAGCATCAGCAGGATTAAAAAGTAGAGTCCTGCTGCAGAAGGTAATGACGAACAGGAAAAAATTCTTCTCATGATTCCGGTTTTATAATTGACAATCCGTTTTATACAGCCGGCTGGTCGTAGGATTTCCGTCTCTCTGCAAGCTCATCCTGCATCCTGTATTCGGTTTTCTTACCTATCTCATAAAAGAACAAAACAAGGACACACAGCAGGATCGCTATGCAGGGGAATATACTTACACCAAGACGAATACCCATAAGTGCCGTTGCCGACTGTTCAACATTCGCTTCATAGCCAAACTGAGACAGCACATATCCTGCAAGGGCTCCGCCGACAGCCAGTCCCAGCTTTAATCCCAGGACAACACCTGCAAAAACAATTCCCGTAGCTCTCCGGTTATTCTTCCATTCAGAGAAGTCAGCCACGTCGGCCATCATTGCCCAGGGAAGCGGCATAGACACTCCCCAGGAAAAATTAAACAGCACTGACAGGATACAAACCATCACTACCCCGCCGGCAGGGACCAGAATGACCAGCGCTGCAAACACCATGCTAACCGCCAACGCAGCATGGAATGTATTCCTTTTGCCAAAGCGTGCAGCCAGTGGCTTGGAAAAAGCGATCCCGATGAGTGCAGCAACCTGGCTGAGAATATTAATAATGCTGAACGTGTTTCCTGCAATGTCAGCCCCGGCACCAAGAAAACCTACTGAAGAAAGCAGACCAAACAGCAGCCTGTCAATACCTTCCAGGAAGGATGTCTGGCCAGGTATGGATAGATAATACTTAAAATAATACAACAGGATACTGTTCCTGAATGCCAGGAAGAGGAACATAAATACAAAAACAAGGAACATCATCACCCATGGCCTGTTCCTGATAAGATCCGAGAGATCCTGCTTAAGGCTTGTCTTCTGCTGTGGCGGAGGCTGGATACGTTCCTTTGTCGTGGCGAACGTCGCCAGGAAGAACAGTACAGCTATTGCGCTGAATATGCCCATCGTGATCTGGAATCCCTTGGCACTGTTTCCCTGCCCAAAATGATTGACCATCGGCAGTGCAAGTCCCTGTATGGCAAGTGTGGCAAGAACCACCATGACGAAACGGAAAGACGACAGGCTTGTCCGTTCGACCATATCACCTGTTATCACACCGCTAAGGGCAGCATAGGGTACATTGTTAGCAGAGTAAACGGTCATTAACAGGATGTAAGTTATATAGGCATAAATGATCTTCCCTGCCTGGCTCCAGTCCGGCGTGGTGAATGCCAGGAACCCGATGATACCGAACGGCACGGCAGTCCAGAGTATCCATGGCCTGAATTTACCCCATCGTGAACGGGTACGGTCTGAAAGGAAACCGAAAATGGGATCGCATACTGCACCCCATAACCGTGCCACCAGGAACAGCCAGGCGGCAGCACCTGCAGCGAGGCCAAAAGAGTCGGTATAGAAACTAAGCTGAAGCAACATGAGCGTCTGAAAAATGAAATTGGCCGCACCATCGCCCAGGCTGAAGCCAATCTTTTCCCTGACGCCTACTTTCTGACTTGTTGTTTGCATGGACTTTTTCTGTTGAAAATACATATTGATGAATCCAAATGTAATCAAATATAAACATCAAAAAACAATAATTTTTTCATATTATCAGGATTGTAGGTTATATGAAGGATATTTATAAATTTAAGGTGATATTTCTGTTGTGATGACCCGTTTAATTCAAATCATTCTCCCAGCATTCTGCTTCCCTATCAGAAGCAAAGGGCATCTCCTAATGTACCTGATACAAAGTATTTTATTAAATATATAAATTAACAATTCAGTAAGGAACAACCAATTATCCGGTATGTATAAAAATAAGATCAGTGCATTGAAATTTCAGATCTCCCAAAAAATGACTATCCGGCATAAGAATTTATTATTTGTATTTGATAAGCTTATCCGACCTTTTCCAGGCATTCTTACTTTTGTATGTATCATTTCTTTTGCCTTGCCGGCATCGGCTGCGGACACAACAAAAATCGTGTTGCAGGAAAAAAGCAAAGGTTGCTTTGCGCTTTTTGCATCAGGACAGGTCGCCCCATTTTGTGTCAGTCCCGGGGACTATCCCGGAGTAATAAGGGCTGTGCATCAGCTCCGGGCTGACCTTTATGCAGTGACAGGTGCAGAACCTGCACTGCTAACAGGTGATGTCGCTCCTGCAAAAGCAGTTGTCCTGGCAGGTACACTTGGTAAAAATCCCCTGATCGACAGGCTCGTGCATGAGAATAAACTCGACACCGCCGGCATTGCCGATCGATGGGAAACTTTCCTGATACAGGTCGTGGAGAAACCTTTTACCGGGATTAAGCAAGCGCTGGTTATTGCCGGAAGCGACAAGCGGGGAACAATTTATGGCATTTATGAGCTATCCTCACAGATAGGCGTCTCTCCCTGGTACTGGTGGGCAGACGTACCTGTAGCGAAACAGAAAAATTTATATGTATTGCCCGGCAGGCATACTCTTGGTGAGCCTGCCGTTAAATACCGTGGTATCTTTATCAACGATGAGGCCCCTGCACTTTCTGACTGGGCTTATGAAAAATTCGGGGGCTTCAACCATGCATTCTATGAAAAGGTTTTTGAGCTGATCCTCCGCCTGAAGGGGAACTTCCTGTGGCCGGCCATGTGGGGCAGGGCATTTTATGACGATGATACCCTCAATCCCATCCTGGCGGACGAGTACGGGATCGTTATAGGTACCTCCCACCACGAACCTATGATGCGTGCCCATGATGAGTGGAGACGTTACGGATCAGGGCCATGGAACTATGAGTTGAACGAGGATAAACTGAAAGCGTTCTGGAGGGAAGGAATAGAACGTATGGGATCCAATGAAAGTATCGTAACCATAGGTATGAGGGGTGATGGTGATGAACCCATGACGGAAGGTACAGCTATAGCCCTCCTGGAAAGGATAGTCAGGGATCAGAGGAAAATACTGGAGGAAGTCACAGGAAAGAACGCATCAAAAACACCCCAGATGTGGGCATTGTATAAGGAAGTGCAGGATTATTACGACAAGGGTATGCGCGTCCCTGATGATGTGACACTGCTCCTTTGTGACGACAACTGGGGCAATATACGCAAGCTCCCATCATTGAAGGATAGCGCTCGTGCAGGCGGATATGGTATCTATTATCATTTTGACTATGTGGGAGGGCCAAGGAATTATAAGTGGTTGAACACAAACCAGATAGAGAGGGTATGGGAACAGATGCACCTGGCATACCAGTATGGTGCCGACAGGGTATGGATCGTCAATGTCGGGGACATCAAGCCAATGGAGCTCCCTATTGAATTTTTTCTCGACTATGCCTGGGATCCCGGCAGATGGACGGCAGAACGTCTTCCTGAATACTACCGCCTGTGGGTCAGGGAACAGTTTGAAAAATCGCTTCCCCCG
>Ga0172366_10002848_pt1 | contig 13602 bp, 8 predicted proteins | sample LakKivSesite69cm_FD_114533 | JGI IMG/M metagenome (GOLD analysis project Ga0172366, IMG submission 114533) | Sediment microbial communities from Lake Kivu, Rwanda - Sediment site 69cm | ecosystem: Environmental > Aquatic > Freshwater > Lake > Sediment | place: Rwanda: Western Province, Lake Kivu... | reverse complement strand
CATCTACACCACTTTCTCCAGTATTTGTTGTAGCGTAACCTGGCCACCTGAAGTCTTCTGTATAAACATCAAGAACTGGACCTGGAGGCGTCGACATTGGGCTGAAATATTTTCCATCAGTTACTACGTCATATTGAATTGTGTTCATCGTTGAAGATACAAGCTTTACATCAAACAGGTCAAGTATACAACTGGCTTTGTTGGGATAAGCTTCTTCGTAAACTATTCTAAAAGTCACCTTTGCTAATTTACCTGAGCCGAAAGGTATGGTGTGTCCTGTACCCAAGAAGAGTTCAGCCATAACCACATAGTGATCTACAGGGCGATCAAGGTAGGTAAAGAATGTTCCGTATGGTCCAGCAAAACCTGGCAGGAAACCGCCTGACTCAACGTTTTCCACAGTGATCAACATTGGATCATATCCAAGTTTGACTTCCCAACCATAGAGATCCCATGCACTAGCTAAGTTCAAAATCTCAATGTCTACACTGAAAGTGTCGCCAATAGTCTTACCTGCAACTTCAGCATCATATATTGCTGGAAATACTCTGAGACTCGGTTTTGGTGGTAAAACAGTGTTTATTTCATAAAGACCATCATAAGCTACGTGCAGAATTGGATTTGCACTTTGGTCACCCATTTTAGTGTCTGCAAGGTCTAATAAACATGAGATGTCTGGCTCTGGATAGTAGGGTTGATAGACGATTTGAAAGGTTATATCTAAAACTTTCATTTCGCCAGTATATGGGGTAGCTGGTGCCAATGCACTGGCTCCAAACCAGTACTGTCCTGCTGTTGCTTGATCTTTTGCAACGAAGTTCGGTGTCCATGGGAGATACAATGTGTGGCTTACATAGTTAATCAGTGTATCATCCCATTTTAGTTTGTACTCAAAACCATAGAGGTCGCCAACGTTAATCCAGACGCTTACAGTAAAGGTATCGCCAATGGTCTTGCCATTAGTTGTGGCATTGTATACTCCTGGCTCAACCCATATCGAATTCGCAGGATATGCATTAACTGGAATAGCAGCGAAGAATCCGAGCAATAGCACAAAAATCAATGGCAGCATTCCTATTTTCTTTATTTGCAATTTCTCCCTTCTCCTTCTTTTTATTCAATAGCTTATTTCACATAGGGAAATTTAAAACTTTCTGAAACAATCTTCTATTTCTAGCAAAAAATATTTTGAAAATAAAAAAAATCTTTATAAACAACCTTTGTAACGTAACTCAATGTTTTTTACGCTTCAAATATACAATTGCAGCAGCAAAAGCAATTAAAACCACAATCACAATAATAATTACATCATATGGTAAGAAAAACCCCGTGGCCTGAATATTTAGGGGTACGATATAAACATTGTTTCGCAGTGTTGCTTCTTTAGGAATGGCGGGTATTGTAAAATTAAGTGTATGAGACCCGGGTGAAGAAAATGCTAACGTCAGAAATTTAAAATCACCAGTGCCCCCTAACAGCGTAATGTTTTCGATTTTTTGCAAAAGATTACCATCCAAATAGACAATCAAATCAAAAGCAGCAGACTTTCCACCTAGATTTAATAGAATCACAACAAAGGAGACTGTATTTCCAGCATAGATATTAGGAGGCATTACTAAAACATTGGCTATGGAAATATCTATAACATCGAAGACAAGTTGCACTGTTTTAATAGCAATATTATCAGCTAAAAAGTTGTCAACATCAGCAATAACATTCGCAAAAATGTTGTAAACTCCTTTTTCCAATCCACTAGTATTCCAGCTAAAAGTCAGGATCACACTTGAATTGATAGCTCCAAACTTTGCAAGCGTAAAAGTACCATTGTAAATGGTTCCGTTAATCGATGTTAATGTTTCGTTAATTTCCACATTGCCTACATATGTCACATTTAGAGTAACAACTTCCTCGCGTGCGCCAACATTAGTTACTACAACAGCACAATCTAGCATGCTATCAATTACAAAGGCGTTTCCAGTCAACTTACCGCTCAAATCAAACCTATCTATTCTTACATTTCTCCAATTAATGAACCTGCAAAAAGAGGATTTAAACATTAATTCTTCATTTTCGCTAGATCGCAGGTAGGTCTGCGTATCTCTCACTGTAATTTTTCCATCACCATAGCCTACAACCATGAAATATGCCGTTGCAATTGTAATATTGCCAACAATTCCTACAAGAAAACTTCCTACAAGATCTACAGTTCCAGTAATGTTGTCTGACGTATAGTTGTTGTTCACTATTATATCATTAAAGGTGACATTCACGAAATTTATTATTGCAGAAGGATAGGCTATTTTTATTTTGAATTCCTTCAAATCTACCGCATCATTCACAGTAATATTAACGGCGAATGAACTGTCAGGAGGAGCTAACTCGTAATCAACAACTTCAGAAGGGCTAAATGCCACTGCAGTTTTAACGTTTGAAAAAACAGCGTTAAGTTTCGCACTAATTATAGGCTTCGAAGCAGTATCCCCAAGCTTTAAACTTTCAAAAAACATCAAAGTTAATCCTATCCCAGTTACGTTAAATCGCAACCGTGCGAACGTAAAGTTTCCATTAAATGCTGGTGCTGGATACATAGCAACAAGGCCATACCAGTAGTATCCAAGACCAGTTTCATTTTTCACAACAAAATACTTATTCCCCCAAAGAGGTGGAATCATGTTTTCAACTTTAATCAAAGAAAGTATTTCATAGTCCCATCTTATCTTAAATTCCAAACCGTATAGGTTTTGGACCTGGTATGCTGTGATGTTCACATCCACAGCGCTGCCTAAATCCCCAGCAAGTTCTATCGGTTCAATAGCCATACGTGTATTTGTTACGGCTACAGATCCTCGTTTAAAAGTGCTTGGCGATATTTGGGAGCCATCTTCCTTTATAAGTTTAGTGATTGAGGCTTCAAAGTTTATCAATGTTTGACCTATACTCTTAGCTTTAAAGAATAGCGTCACAAGACAACCTGAACCACTTACAGGAGTCGCAGGAGGCAAAGATTTGGCATAAATTGTGAAACGGCCTCCAACAACTGTAATTGATGAAGTGTATGGCTCATTGAGAAATGAAGAAAAAATGCACTCCAAATATTCAAGAATTATCGTATTAACAACATATATCGTGATATTGTAGCCATATATTGCATCCGCATCTTGAATGGAAACATTCACCATAATGACCTGTCCTGGAGTCACTGCAAACGATGCTTCACCTGCAGTGCTAGGCTCCTTAGGTTCTATAAAGACATAATTAAGTACGCCTTTAACATTTGGAAAGTTTAAAAATGAACTTGTGACAAGAAGTAAAACCAAGATGATTATTGAGAGCTTTTTGAAACCTTCAGTTTTGAGCAAACTTTCCACCTTCACTTATTAAATCCAAGTTTAATGATAGTTAAGCTTTTGCTCTTCATCCTTCATTTCATTTGTGCTACTTCCAGAATACAGATGGCACGCTACAAACCTATCTTTATCAACTTCAATCAATTGCGGTTCTTTTTCCTTGCAAATATTACCAATATAAGAAGGGCATCGCGTATGGAATCTACATCCAGATGGTGGAGATACAGGGCTTGGAATCTCTCCCTTAATAACCACTTCGACTCTGCGTGCATCTGGGTCAGGCACAGGAACCGCCTGCATCAACGCTTTAGTGTAAGGATGTAGCGGATCCTTAACGAGTGCATCAGCACCTGATTTTTCCATGATTTTCCCCAAATACATAACAACAATTCTGTTACACATATGCCTTGCCAAGGCTAGATCGTGTGTAATGTATATGAACGAAACATCTCTTTCTTTCGTAAGTTTCAACATCAGATTAAGAACACCGGCTCTTATTGATACATCAAGCATAGATACAGGTTCATCTGCAACAATAAAATCTGGATCAAGCACAAATGCCCTTGCAGTTGCCGCACGTTGTCTTTGCCCGCCACTTAATTCATGAGGATAACGATAATAAAATTCTTCTGGTGGAACTAGATCTACGCTCTCCAAAGTTTCCATTACTTTTTTTTCAATATCAACTCCTTGTCTCGCCAATCCTTGAACTCTCAATGGTTCTCCTACAATGTCGCCCACAAGCATCTTAGGATTTAACGACTCATAGGGATCTTGAAAAACTATTTGCATTTTTCTTCTCAAGTGACGCAGTTCTTTTGCAGGTCGTTTGGTAATGTCTTTGCCTTGGTATAAGATAGAACCACTTGTAGGTTCTACAAGTCTTAAGACTAATCTGCCCGTTGTAGTTTTGCCACTTCCACTTTCTCCGACAAGACCTAGTATTTCACCTTTCTTTAGATCAAAATCTATGCCATCAACTGCCTTGACATACAATTTCTCTCCTTTGATAAGTTGACTGAAGAATCCTAGGCGTACTGGGAACCATTTTCGCAAATTCTTTACTTCCAAAATAGTATCTGTCAAAAACTAAACACCTTCACCTTTACTTTTTATTAGATGACAAGCGACATAATGACCCTTTCCTATTTCGAGAAAAGGCGGTTCTTGCTTTCTACAGACTTCCATTGCATATTTACACCTTGGATGAAATCGGCATCCGGAGGGTGGATTAAAAAGATCTGGCGGTTGGCCTTCAATCGGCTTCATTTCAGTTCGTGGACCATATATGTTAGGAAATGAGTTAATTAAACCTTGGGTATACGGATGTAAAGGTTCTTTAAATATGTCAGCAACACTTCCACTTTCAGCCAAGTTTCCAGCATACATTATTGCAGCTCTTTCACATGTTTCAGAAATGATTGACAAATCATGGGTGATCAAAATCATTGATAATTTCAATTTTTTCTTCAATTCAACCAATAATTTTAGAACTTGCGCTTGAACAATAACGTCTAAAGCGGTTCCAGGTTCATCTGCAATAACCAGTTCGGGGTTACAAGCTAATGCCATTGCAATCATAGCTCTTTGTCTCATTCCTCCACTGAATTCATGAGGGTAATTGGTTACACGTGACGGTTCAATGCCTACAAGTTCGAAAAGTTTCTTTGCCCTTTCCATAGCTTCACGTTTATTCACTGTTGGTTCATGTAGCAGTATAGCTTCAGTTATTTGAGCCTCTATAGTGTATACAGGATTTAGCGCGTTCATAGCACCTTGAAAGACAATTGCAATTTTTTTCCATCTAATTTGCTTTCTAATTTCAGCCTCAGATAATTTGATTAAGTCTTTATTTTCATAGAGGATCTTTCCCTTGATTATTTTTCCATTTGGTGGAAGCAATCGCATGATGGAAAGCGCAGTAGTTGTTTTGCCACATCCAGATTCCCCTGCAAGACCTAAACTTTCTCCTTTTTCTAATTTGAAGTTAACGCCTTGAACAGCTTTGACTTGCCCACGTAATATTTCATAGTAAATTGTTAAATCCTTAACATCGAGTAATGATTGCAATACTCAGTGCCTCTCTGGAAAAACAGAATAGAAACGTTTGCATTTAAGTTTTAGCTTTTGAGGAAGATTAATTGTATATTAATATGGTATATTTCGCAGTTAACGGTTCTAGAAATTAACACTTTTTACCAAAGCATCACGAGCAACTCAAAGAAACACAATTGCGAATTAACCAGTCTAAAATATCTGACTTCAGAGTGGACATCAGCGTCTCTGTCTAAGTCGCGGATTCAATATCTCATCTAAAGCGTATCCAATAAGTATAAAGGATAAAGATATTGCTGCAATTCCAAGACCAGGAGGCAATGCCCACCACCACATCTTCACACCCACAGGCGAGGTTTCAACATCATGCAACATCCTACCCCAAGTCATTACAGATGGATCATATAATCCTAGAAAACTTAAAGCTGCTTCTGACAAAATCGCTCCAGGAACAGACGTCGCAAGAGAGACATAAACAAGGCCCATAACATTAGGAATAATGTGTCGAATCATTATGTATCCTGACCCGGCACCTGCGGCTTTAGCCGCTTCTATGAAAGGTCTTTCTTTTACGCTAAGCACTACTGATCTAACCGTCCTTGCGAACCCCATCCAGCCTAAAAAACCTATTAGGATTATAAGATTCCACAGTGAAGCTCCTAATACGGTCATAAGAACGAGCATAAGTGGAAGACCGGGTAATGTTAGAAGCACATCAGTTATTCTCATTATAGTTTCGTCCGCTGCTCCGCCAATATATCCAGCTATCAAACCAAACATCAATCCAAGAGCTACTGAAACTACCGCTGCTAACAAACCTACAAATAGAGATAGTCTTGAGCCCCATATCAATTGGGAATAAACGTCTCTCCCAACTTGATCTGTTCCGAGAAGACCATAAACAGTTCCATAGAGTTTGATTTGGAAATTGTCAATAAAAATAAATACTTTTCCAGGTTCAAGCTCGGGATTCCTAGAAAAGTCCATCTTTAATTCAATCTTATATTGCCCTTGAGTTGGAAATATATATCTCGTAGGGTCTTGGACATCTGGGCCTAGATAGGCATCAACCCATGCGCGCTCTGCCTTGCTCTCCACATAAAGTTCTGCCCACTGCTTCGTTGTACTGTAAATTCTCGCACTTGCAGAACGGGGGGCATCCAACAAAACTAGAGGCGTAGCTGAATTTGGTTGATATATTGAAACAGTTACATTAACTGGAGATAACTCTACAGCTTTAGCTAAATAATAAAATGAAAGTCTTACTCTTTCTGGCGGAGCAGTATATGAATAGTTAAAACTTACAAGGAAAGTAACTGTTAAGTTATCGCTAGAGGGATCGGTGAGGTTAAACAAAAGACAACCAAGATCATTATAGGTCTTGCCTTGCAGGTTTCTAGGAATACCAGTGAAGTTTGTCCATGAAATATTAATGCTATTGTCTGATGGTGCCCGCCAATATGATAGTCCATAAGAAGTATCAAATAATGGATCACTAAGTAAGTACATGTTTTCACTGTAAGTACCCCCAAATAGCATTGGATACCATGCAGGGGCTGCAAATCTTCCAGCTAAACCAACATCATTAACAGGATCATGAGGGGCGATTATTGGGGCAAGCAACGCGACTAATGAAAAAAATACTATTATAACAACCCCAAAAGCTCCCCTTTTAGATCTAAAAATAGCTCCAAATAAATTCTTTACTTGTTTTAGTCTAAATTGAAATCTCGAAGTTGCGGCAGTTTGTGTCATAAGAGTTTCCTCATCCATATTTGACTCTTGGATCAATTAAACCATATAGAACATCCGCAATGAAATTTGCACCTACAACACATAATGCAATAACATAAAAGACCCCTTGCAATACAGGATAGTCATAGAAAGCAATTGAATTCCAGATCCACCATCCCATACCCTTATATGTAAAAACTTGTTCTGTTATTATAGCACCAGAGAACATAAAACCAAAAGCTAGTGCAATATTTGTTATAAGAGGCAAACTTGCATTCTTAAGTGCATGTCTGAAAAGTACTACTCTTTCGTTTAGTCCTTTTGCCCTTGCTGTAAGTATATAATCATCAGTAAGTGATTCAATCATAACAGCTCTTGTTAACAGTATATACCCTCCTGTTTGGAACAGAACTAGAGTTGAAACAGGCAAAATCATATGGTAAAGGCGTCCTCTTAGTATTTCGAGCCAATCTTGCGGCCATTGCGGAGGCGTAGGCCAAATATTAGGATCACCCCACTCTCTGGGCGTTGCTCCAGCTATTGGAAACAGACCCAAGTATACAGAAAACACCATTAAAAGCACCAACCCTATCCAGAATGACGGCAACGAATAGAATGTTAACGAGAAAAGAACTGACCCTGAGTCAAAGGTGGAGCCTCTTTTATGTGCGGCATACACGCCAATAATTATGCCAAGAACTATAGAGAGTATAGTTGACATCCCTATTAGCATAAAAGTGTTAAGCAGTCTTTCAGTCATCTCTGTTGCAACAAGCTTTTGATTCTGAAAAGAAATACCAAGATTAAATGTTAACATGTTTTTAACGTATATTAGATATCTAACATGTGTAGGTTGATCTAGCCCAAATAAAGCCTTCAAAGCTTCCAACTGTGCTGGGTCCCTAATTTTCCCAGGTTGAACATAGGTGTTTAGGGGGCTTCCTGGCATTAAGTCAAATATTATAAAATTTAAAGTTATTATTACAAACACTATAGCAATCGTTGTCGCGACTCTTTTGATGATGAATTGCCTTAAACCCAATTCCATTCACGACAATAAATAGTCAATAATTCATAGTATATAAGTTTTGGCGAACCAAAGAAACTTTGTCAAAATAAAAAAAAAGAGGGATTGGAATGTATTTGTTTTATGGGTACGGATTCCAATTTGATCCGAAATCGCTTGCTATAAGGATTAGGTCGTAAATGTCTACGAGGTCCCATGCGCTTGTTACGTCTGCGGTTATGTCATAGCCTGCCTCTCCTCGGCTGAGACCGAATGAAGCAGCTACGCGGATGACGTCGTAGATGTCGCATGTCTGGTCTAGGTTAACGTCTCCTTCTGGGTGTATTTCTTTGAAGTAATCTCTGTTTGCTGCGAGCGTGAAGTATTCGCCGGAGCTGTACAGGTGCCACTTGTATGGTCCGCAGCCTATTAGTACTTGTTCTGGGGGTAAGCCTCCAGGTGTGAAACCGTGTGGATCAGCTATTCCCTCGTATATGTGTTTCGGTAGGAGGTATACGCCCATGCTCCAGTGGAGTGCCCACACACTAAGAACGTCAAAGTCTATTTGCAGCTGATTAGTGCCAATAATTTGTGTGTCCACAATGTCTACTACTGCAGAGTATAACCAGCAGTCAGGGAATTGTGCAATATAGTCGTACGTGAACTTCAAATCTTCTACTGTGACTGGTTGACCATCATGCCATGTGGCGCCATCACGCACAGTGAGAATTACACGTGACAGTTCTTCAGTTCCATTAAGATAAGTTGTTGTTTCGAAGTCGCTGCAGATCCAAGGCATATCTAATGCAAGGTTGTATGGGCAAACTGCTAATGTTCCATCAAATATTTCACCTAGAACATAGTTATCCCATACCCAGTTGGAGTACAATGGGTTAAGCTGGTTAACGTCGCTCTTGAAACCCCAGTTTATAGTGTGGCCTTCCCATGCGTCTGTCTGATATGATACGAGCATCGTCCACCCGTTGGTTGTGCCAGTTGCAGCTGCATTAACAGCGTAAGCCATTGGTCTTCTATATGCCGTGTAGCCTGAAGTTGCCCACAATGGAATGAATGCGGCAATTCCTGGGAAGGTTGGATCGTCTGGTGGGTTAATCATTCTCTTCTGAGCATTATGGGTTGCTACAGTTGCATCAGGAATGTTTGTAGCATAGGCTATATCTTCCAGGTATCCATCAAGTTCAGCATCATGGAAGTTGTTGTAGTTGTAGTCTGGACCTGGATGCCAGTGCCAATCGCTATGATAGAGGTTCCACATCCAGTCTGGGTCTCTGCTAAGACTCCAGCCACCAGTGTAAAGGTGGAAATTGTGCTGCTCCATGACGTCCACAGATGTTACTGATTTGTCAACTACTCGTGCGTCTACAGGTATGCCTGCTGCTTGAAGCCTAGCTGCATAGTCTTCGCCTGCTGGCTTCCTCCGCACGACATCGTCGGCTCTTATATAGAATATAAGCGGGTCAAGGTCAGGACCTGATTCTCTTCCAGGCCAGCCAACTGGATAGTTATAGATTCCATTGCTGTCACGATCATCGAATCCGCCTGCAATCAAGTATGCGCGTGCCTGTGCTAGGTCATATTCATATTTGTGAACTGTTGGGTCATAAAAGGCGCCCATCCAAGGCATAATTGGACCGTCAAGCCTTGCAGCGTAACCCTGGCAAATATCATTAATAATATAGTTTTTATCAACTAAGCAGGATAAAGCTGCACGGAAATATGCGTTGCTTGTAGGTGACAACACGCCTGGAAGCGCTTGAATAGTTTCGTTGTTGTTAACATCGAATTCGAACATTCCAATTTCATTAAATTTAGCCAAGATAATGCTTTCATTTTTCGGAGCAGTAGAGTATTCTACAACTTTTGTTGGGTCTAAAGGCCAGTCCACGATTTCGATTTCGCCAAGTTCAAATGCTGCGAATTCAGCGACATCTGATGCGTAGATTTTAATGTGTAGATAACCTGCTCTTGGACCATTAGTCGCAGAGGCTGAAGACACAAACAATGGAAAAGCAATGAACCCTAAAGCCATCAGCAAAACCATTAAAGCAGTCATTTCCTTCTTCATTTCTCTCTCCCCTTTTTATGTTCACAGTAAGTATGACTTTTAGAGATTTAAAAGTTTTACGGTAACAATCTTCCATAAAGCTTATATGCAACCGCAAAACGAAAAATCTCCCCAAAGCTCAATCTTTTGTTTCTACAAGCAAATAATCTTTATACCCGGCGGCAACTCCCCAAGCAAGAAACAGGGCAATAACAGCCGCGGCTCTATATCCCTCAGGCAACTGCAATATAACCCACACAATAAAAATGGACCCTACCAAAATTGCAATGCAGGAAAAGATTATTATCCAAAGCCAAACTTCTTTCAGTATGAAGGACATCAGAATAAACAATGTGATAACAAAGAAAAAAACTTTTCGAATAGAAATCAAAAGTGAATTATAGCAAAAGAAAATTACACAAAATCCGCAGCTCTTTTTCTTTATCGCAGAGCGCACGCCAGAAAATAAGAAGGCAAATTCAATGATAAGTCTTCTCAATAAAAAAAGAGGTATTAGGGAGAATTTTCTCCAAAGTGGCTTGCAACGAGTATAAGGTCGTAGATGTCTATTGTTCCATCGTTGTTTATGTCAGAGTTTGGACTGTATCCTGGACCTCCTTGATTAGCACCAAACGCACTTGCAACGAGTATCAGATCATATATGTCTACAGTACCATCACCGTTAACATCACCTACAATAGTCACTAGAACCAAACCATCATAGAACGAGTTGTTTCCAGTTTCTTTTTCGCCTAGAACAGGCTCAGCATAAGCCCATATGACATAACTTTCTTGTGCGTAGCCTGTTGTGTTCCATGTGAACTTTATATCTGCTGATGAACCGGCGGTCAGAGTTATTTCCTTTGTATCTACAGGTGTGGTTATGAGTTGTGGCTCGCTGACTATGAATGTTCCGTACATTACATCCTTATCGTATTCGCAGTAATACCTAAAAGTTCCAGCCCTTTTTGCCTTAAACTGGTAGTTAATTGTGGGCACAAGATCGATGCCTGGAAAATCTCCGGATCTGGGTTCGTCAGGATCATAGATTCCATCGCCATCATAGTCAACAAAAAAGTTATGTTTGATCATATCCGCGCTAGTCAGAGTTAGGTTTATCAGATCTCCTTTTCTTACAGCTATTGTAGGCCCTGGACTGGTGATGCTGTCAATTGAGAAGCCCCATCCGTTACTAATGGAACTACTTGCACCAAATAGGTGGATACTGACAACATTAACATTCGGTCCCGTGGCAAACAGCCTAAGGTTAAATGTCTCTTCGAAGTCGCCTTGGTTTGCAACTGTTACGTTTATGTTCATGCATAAGCCTTGACCAACAATTGTTTTTAGTGGAGTTACATTTGTAACGGCTATGTCGTGAATTTTGCCCACATGAACTTTTCCGTCAACTGTTGTGTGAGCGATTGTCATGCCTTTATCGTCGGCGAGGATTGTTTTGTATAGGTGTAGCTGTGAAATTCCAACAGCCAGGCTTTGGAAGTGTATAATGGCAAGGTCGCCGCCGCCTGTCTTTCCTGTTGCTGGGTTTAGGCTTGAAACAGCCAAAGTTACATATCCACCTGTATTATTGATCTGTTGATACCAGATCATTGATGGTTCATTCAAATAGTTTGTGTAGTCTAAGCTTGTAGCCGTTATTTTCGTGTTGTCGAAGCTTAGCCAGAACTCGAAACCATATAGTCTTTCTGCATAATCTAGTGTTACATTTATGCTGAAGTCCACGTTTATGTCAACAGTGACGGTTTGTGGTGAGATTGATATTGCTGGTGCATATTCATATTGGAATATTGTGCTAGCGGTTGCTTGTTGCCCTTTATATGTTGAGCTAACAAAAACTTGATATGTGCCTTTTGTCGCGTCTGAAGGTAGTTGGAATGCTAGATTGTATCCGCCAGTGTCGTTTGTTGTTAGGGTTCTTGAGACTACTATATCCCCGTCTGGATTTTTAATTTGAAGTCCCACCAAATTGCCGGCAACAGGAGCTCCACCATATGTTAGTTCTCCATAGAGCATAATGTTTTCACCTCGCCAGTAGATTGGCTTGCTTGCAGTGACTGTTAGAATGAGGGTTGCTGCATACGTCTCCTTGGCAATCACTGCAGATGCTATCATTGTTATCACTATGAACAGCGCCAGTACGAAACTAGTTTTTTTCTTCATCATTTGTGCCTCCTAATTTGTAATGTTAAATGCTGCTACAACTTCGGGACAATATGGTATTCCACCATTATGCACCCAGTTGGTGAAAGCGTTAGCGTATACTGTTGCTGTTCCAAGATTCGCCGTATTGGGTATTGGTAAGCCTAAGATAATTACGGACGTTCCCGACATTATTGGACCCTGAAATGATGCTACGCCTATTGTTACATCAAGCGAATCATAGATGTTGACTGTTATTAACACGTTAACTGGTTCAATGCCAACATTGCTTATAACTACTTTAAAGTATGCCAGAGTACCCTGTTTGAAAGTGTCTTTTGGATTTCCGACGGAGTCGCAGGGAGTCACTTCTTCGATTACTACTCGTCTCTCTACAGTTAATGTCCATTCGTGTGATGCATGTTCCATACCATCTGAAATAACAACTGTTATGTTGTAGGTTCCGGCTAAACCATAGCTTGAAACAAAAGTATATGAGTCTGTTGTAACAGTTGGCGAACCGTCCAGATACCATTGTACGGATACAGGGTCTTCATCAGGATCTGAATATGTAATGTTGAATTCTTGCGATTCTCCCTCAATAATGACTGGGTCGGCTACTGGATAATAAGAATCTATCGTTGGGGGTTTATTAACGGCTATTCCGAAAACTTGACCGTCAACAGCCTGATGGGTTATCGGTTTGGCTTCATCGTCTGCAAGAATAGTTTTGTATAAGTGAAGTGGCGATATACCATCTCCAATGCATTTGAAATTGATTGAAGCTAATGGAGGTGGTGAACCACCTGTTTTTCCAGTTGCGGGGTATTGACTGGAGACTGCAAGCGCTACATATCCGGCAGTATTGTTCACTTGTTGTACCCATATATGTATGGGTTCGTTGAGATAGCCCATGTATTCTATTGCCGTGGCTTTCAGTATGCTGTTGTTAAAGCTTAGCCATATCTCATAGCCGTAGAGTCTATTCGCGTAATCGAGTGTTATGTTCACTGTAAACTGTTCCCCCACGTTTGCTGTTGTGTTGGCCGGGGTTACAGATACTGTAGGAACTGTTGGGAGTGTAGTCGCTATAACGTTGTCTACGTAGAAAGCACCAGCGCCGTCGTTCCATTGGGCGAAGCTTATGTGAGTTACGCTTGTTTTTGCGTTGCGGGAGGTCGCTGTTGCCTTGTATTCTTCGTTCACGTATACGTCATAGTAGCCTCCTGTTACGT
>Ga0172366_10002847_pt1 | contig 13604 bp, 15 predicted proteins | sample LakKivSesite69cm_FD_114533 | JGI IMG/M metagenome (GOLD analysis project Ga0172366, IMG submission 114533) | Sediment microbial communities from Lake Kivu, Rwanda - Sediment site 69cm | ecosystem: Environmental > Aquatic > Freshwater > Lake > Sediment | place: Rwanda: Western Province, Lake... | reverse complement strand
TATTGTTTTTTGGGTGTTTTCTCAGGCGAACCATATGAAACGGAAAAACCCGTTGAGACTGACGATATGATAATCATTCAGAAGCAATCCTTCGATGTCGGATATGTTTGGTACTATTATTTAGTCCCCGAAATTATTAAAAAAGGAAGCACTGTTTGATAACCTTGCCTGATAGTGGGCAACGGGCTTCGCATTACCTCTTAGAGAATTTCACTTGGGTAGCAACATCATATGGAGGAAATAGTCTCCGTCTTTCGTTAGAGTTATGAGGAGCCAAACATCGAAAAAATTTGGATTTTTGCCCGCTCTGGGAGCCCACCATTGGGTAGCCACAGCTCATGCTGAACAACTGGGCAGATTGTGTGATGGACGACCGGAAGGCCAAACTAGTAGAATGAAGATTATCGTACAAGATGGATAGGATTGACAGTCAAAAAACGTGGGGCAGATAAATGGGAATCGCGGAATTTGCGCGGCAACTAGGAATCGAGACATGCTTCGAATTTGGCTCGGAGATGGTGACCTTCCTTGCCTTCTGGGCAGGCTATCCTCTTAACATCTACGACTCTCGGGGTGGTCATTTTGCTTCCCCTTTAACTAGGTATCCGTCTGGATCCGACGCCCGCTTTTTGCACCCGGATTAGGCTCGTTCGATATCAGTTCCTCAACGCTGACGCGGAGAGCCGCCGCCAGTTTGTGAATAGTGCGTGGTAGTGGTTTTTGCTTGCCATTCTCAATTCGGTTGATGGTTACCCGGTTAATACCGGATATTTTTGCGAGATCGCTTAGGGATAAAACTTGCTGCTTTCTTAGTCTCTTCAGGCTGCCATTTATTCTTACTGCTCCGAGGTATTTATCAGTTTCCCGTTCTGGTGTATACTTATTGTAAATATGTTGTTAGTAAACTATCAATGCGGGGCTTAGGAGCTAGACGTTTATTCAGGCCCGAAATTAGCTAAACCAAGAGACGGGCAGAACGTAGCTGACATGGAATGTAGGTATTGTGGCGGAAAGATATCTCCAGATGACCCTCTTTATCCCAAGATTCATTATGAGTGCGCCAACAAAGTGTATGAGGACTTGGAGCGTTTCAAGATAATGCGAATAATCAAGAAGGAAGGCACGCTTATTCACTGGGATATTATGAGTTCTTTCGGTAATCTGCTTAACAAGGAAATGGGAGCAATCCGCACTCGCATAATCACTGATGATACCGTAGATGAGGATATTATTGAATTACAAGCAGTCATCAAAGCGGTTTTGAAACGCGTCCCTAAGCAGATGTCAGAAGAAAAGATATTCGTCTATTGTGAGGCCATGTTTAATGGTCTTATGACTCGTAAATACGGATTTCCGCTGCCGGAGGACAAGAAGTTCCATTCTAGGGTGAAAGAATTTGCACAAGAGGTCTATACCATCGAAGTTGACAAGGCGCAGTTTGACATTATGAAGCGAATGGGGCGTTACGCTGCCTAGTTTTCAAGAGTATTGCAGAGAGGTGAATTGACCATGGAGATGAAAATCAAAGATGATAAGTTCTTCGTATTGGAAGTAGGTAGTGAGAAATGGATTTATGATTCGGCAGCCACCGCAATAAAGTCCATGAAGGAAGCGCTATCTCAGACCAAAGATGTAAACCCAGAAAATGTGAGCATACTGGAGGTCATTACTAGGGAGAAAAAGTGGGAAGTGAAGGAGTTGCCTTGGTCAAGAATAGCCATATCGTTGATTAGAGGGGAAGCATAACAAATGGAAATGAAAATTCTTCCTATCGACCAAATACGGCCGAGCCCTTTTCAGCCAAGAGAGCTCTTTGAGAAGGAAAAGATATCGGAGCTAGCAGACTCAATTAAAGGGAGTGAACTGGTTCAGCCCATTCTTGTAAGGAAAAAGGGGGACACCTATGAAATCATAGCAGGGGAGAGAAGGTGGAGAGCTTATCAGTTCGCTGGTCTCAAGGAAATTCCTGCCATAGAGAGGGAAGCCGATGACATTGAAGCAAGGGAACTTAGTTTGATTGAAAACTGGCATCGATTGACGTTGGAGCCTGGTGAAGCGGAAAGGTTTATAGCTGGCTTGTTTGAGGATGGCACCAAAACAGGGAGATACAAGTCAGTGCAAGATATGTCGAGGAAGACTGGGATACCACGAAAAACACTGGACGAGATAATTCTGGCTCACCACGAAAGGAAGGAGCTGGGTGGCACCGGTGCCACTTTGACTTACACCGATTTAAGAGAAACTCGAATTCTCAAAGGTAAACCAGCGCTTAGAAAACAGGTCTTGGAATTGAGGGAGAGGGGAAAACTGAGTCGTGATCAGCTAAGGGAATTCTCTAAGACGGTTGTTGAGGTATCCGAACCTGTGAAGCGAGCTTTACTGAAGGATGACTCTAAACTCACAGCTGAGAATGCAAGAATCATAGATACTGAGTTATCGACGCCAGAGGAAAAAACAAGAGCGATAGAAATACTTGAAAGAGAGGCAGCACGTGGACGTATTAAACCTGTTATCAGCGTCATAAGGCAGGTTGAACAAGAAAGGCCGGAGAGAGTAGAAGTTATAAGAGAAATAGATACTGGTGACGTTTGGATATGCCCCGAATGCAACAAGAGATTTCGTCTCATCCACGTAGAGCCTCACGGAACGCACAGATTCGAAGAGGTGATTGAGTAATGCCCTTCGTTTCTCAGAGAATCCCTATCTCCGGAGCATCGCGGCAGCACATGAGCTACGGCACTGAGCTGTACCCGAATATATTGCATTATTTCAGAAAGACACCAGCCTCAATTGTTTGCCCACACTTTTGGGAATTGAGATGGGCTTATGGCTGTCCCTTTGCTTGTGCCTACTGCTATCTCCAAGGGACTTTTAGAGGGAATAAGGAGCCCAGATATGTGCCTGTAGGACATGTCCTCATAGCTTTAGAAGATGCCTTTAAGGATGAAAATCTAAAGCCATCGATATTTAATAGTGGAGAATTGGCTGACTCTCTAATGAGTCCTCCAATAATGGAGAAAATAGCCGACAAATTTGAAGGACAAACAAGGCACAAACTACTGCTTCTAACTAAGTCAACTAATACGACGTTCTTGGTTAAAAGACCGAGAATGCAAACGATCGTTAGTTTTACTATCAATAACGCCGAGGTTTGGAAGCGGTGGGAGCAAAAGACGCCTCCACCAGAGAAACGGGTAGAAGCAGCGAGGGCAGCAAGCGACGCCGGCTATGAGGTAAGAGTGCGTATAGACCCTATTTTCCCAATTGATGATTGGAAAGTGTATTATGGGAACCTGCTCAATTTCCTGCTCTCAAGAGTCTGGCCCGAGCGAATAACGTTAGGCATGCCGAGAGGCCTAGCCAAAACGCTGATGTTCTCGAAGGACCTAAGTTGGGCCCAGGGAATGACTGAGAAATCAGGTTGGGGGAAGAAGTTTCCTGAACCCCTTAGGAAGGAAGTCTACTCATTCTTTCTAACTAAGCTAGCGGACTTTGGCTTTGACAGAGGAAAGATAGCTTTGTGCAAGGAAACAGTAACTTTGAGCAGGGAACTTAATATGGGTAGGAGATGTAATTGTGTCTGGTAATCCCAGTCCCTACTTACAAATAAAGCCCCACTCACATGCAAAATATAACATCGTGCGGAAGTATCTCGCTGCTTGTAAGAAGTTTAGCGACAATTATGGGAATTTTGCCTATATTGATACGCACGGGGGCACCGGAAACGTATTGGATATTCGCAGGGGAGAAATCACAGAAGGGTCTGTCCTTCTAGCAGCAAAAGTCACGCCTAGTTTCCCTTGTTATGTTGTAGAAATAGATCCGGATAACTTTCGTCTGTTAAAAGAAAGCACAAAAGGTCTGCCAAATGTGACCTTGTTTGAAGGAGACTGCAATCAAAAGATAGAGGAAATTCTAGAGCTAATACCAAAAGGCCAAAAATTTGTGTTCTGCTTCTTAGACCCCGATGGCTTGGTTTACCGCCGGGGTGATTTTGCCTGCCATGAACTCAGGTGGGATACAGTAAATAAGATCGCGAGTTTCCCAAGAACCGAGCTTCTGATCAACGTTCCGTTAGAGGCGATTCTGAGGACAATGGGTTTTATTAGGGAAAACCCAACTGATGAGCGGTCTGACCAAATGAGCCAGAATCTTACTTTGTTCTTTGGTTCCTCGGGGTGGCAAGAAATTGACCCTCGGGACCCTCAGCCAATGTATAGAAGAATACTGAGACTATATCTGGACCTGCGTTTGAAGCCTTCCTACTCTTTCACAGGGGCAATACTCGTGACTGCTGAAAGACTGCCTGTCTATTATCTGGCATTTGGATCTAAATATAAGCTTGGTGGTCACATAATGAGAAACGTAATGCACAAGGAGTATAAAGGCGGGCGCCGTCCTCTAATCGATTTTGAGCAAATGTATCCACTCAGTCAATTTATTTTTGATGATTGAAAACCAGTGAGTTGAAGCTGAGGGGCATGAAGGAAAGGGAACTTCGTAAGATATACCAGCAGTTCAGACGGGCGGGATGTTTCTTGGATTGGGAAGAATGGAAGGAAAAGGTGACAAGAGCCTATCCCGAACTCATAAAGGTGGCAAGACAAAGAAGTCTTATCACCTATGGTGAATTAGGACTTGGAAAACTTGGAATCTCACCGGATTGGCTTCATCCAAAGATTGGATGGATAGTAGGAGCATGTAGCGAATACGAATGGCTTGAGGGCAGACCCTTAATTTCGTCAATCGTAATTAACGCTGATACGAAGAGACCGGGCAAAGGTTTTTGGGGATTGTCCGGAATACCCAAAGCGCTTAGCTACGATATAGACATTAGCAACGCTGAGCCCGTTTCCAAAGATAGGCTTGAATTTAAGAGGGATGAATTCTGGACAAAAGAAGTTGCTAAAGTCTACGAGCAATGGCAGGAAAGGGAATAGTTGATTCCTATCTTGGAGGGTTCCAGATGGATATCGAGGTTGAACGCTCAGGTGATGAGATAGTGGCAGTCCGAATTAGTGGTGTTGAATTCCATAGCGATGACGGGGAGACATGGGTCATACCGAAAAGCTACCTCAGAACGGTTAAGACGGTTTCACTTCCTAGAGATTTGCAAATAGAGTGTTGCGAATCTGTCCAGGAAAACGTTGTTCAGCTGGATACCATCCCTTACAGGATTCGCAGGATGTCACGAGACAGAGTTCATGTCGAATTCGAGGAAATGGAAAGGCGCAAATTCTGGGATCACAGCGTAGGGCTGAAAAAGTATATGGAAACCAAAAGGGACATAATCGCCCAACGCGCTCAGCAAGTAGGAGATGTGAGCCTCGACTCATACGAGGACGATGGGGACTATATATTTCTACATTATTCTGTGATCATTACCGGAACCAAAGTGGGGCAGATCATTGATCAAGCGGAGCAATTAATCGCTGAAATAGATGGAGCCACTGAGCTAGAGGTGGGGGCTCCACTGCCGCCTCTGGATGAGCTTCATAATGAACGCGAGTTCGCACTTTCCATTGTCATTCCGCTCTTGCGAAAACTCGGCTTTTTGAACGTCAAATACAATCACGGGAAACGCGAGTTTGGGAGAGATATTCTTTTTGCCAGATTGACGGAATTTGGTGAACTCGAATTTTGGGGAGCTCAAGTCAAATATGGTAACGTATCCGGGGAAGCGAAGTCTGAGATCGATGAGATGATTGGCCAGTTTGATGATGCATTCAAGATGCCGTTTTACGATGTTTATACTCGTAAGAAACAGCACATCTCAAAGCTGCTTATCGTGGTGTCCGGCAGGTTCACTGAAAATGCCGTTGAAAAGCTATGCGAAAAGATTGAGTCGGCAGCTATTAGGAATAATCTCGTTTTTCTCGACGGAGAAAGAATCACGACTATCGCCGAGAAATTCAGGAGACTATAGAATAACGGAACTCCGATGCAGCTTACGGCATACGACGGGGCAGACACAATCGGCGGCAACAAGATCCTCCTCGAGGACAATGGGGTTAACCTCTTTTTTGACTTTGGCATCAACTTCAAGCTTCGCAACCAATATTTTGAAGAATACTTAGTCCCACGTTCTCGGCGAGGCTTTCTCGACATGTTCCACATCGGTTTCCTGCCACCCCTTCGAGGTATTTATAGGTCAGATCTCGAAATACCCGGCTTGGATGTCTGGGACAGGGTCCGTGCTACTTATCCTATCCGGCAGATTGAATTGCATGGCGTCCTGCTATCCCACGCACACTTAGATCACAGTGGGTACATTTCTTTTCTTCGCCAGGATATCCCCGTAGTGTCTACTCTTTGCACCGCTTATATTGCCAAGGCAATCCAAGACTCATCAAGGTCGGACTTTGAAAAGGAAGTATGCTATTTGATACCTAAGGTGGAAAGTGGGGGTCTGCTCCAATCAGGCCATCACAAGTCATTCCCGGCAGAGCAACGTCCTTTTGGCGTGTGTGATTGTGACCCCACATCGCGGGCAGGCAAGTTTTGGCAAAGTCTTCCTGGTGCTAGAGGTATTGTCTCTTGCAACCTGAGGAAGATAGAAGCTGTCGAAGCTTTGCCAGTAAAGGCCTTCCCAGTTGACCATTCGATATTCGGAGCCACCGCCTTTGCAGTGGAAACAAGTAAAGGCTGGGTCGTTTATACCGGTGATTTAAGAATGCACGGCAAGCATGGCTGGCTTACCAGAGCATTTGCTGAGGCAGCCAGAGCGCTCAATCCTATTGCTCTTATTTGTGAGGGAACTCATGTTGATACGGAGACTGCTATTGATGAGGCTACGGTTCACGCCAGAGCACTTGAGGTTGTTCGCAACTGCCAAACTCTAGTGATAGCCGACTTTGGTCCACGAAACCTGGAGCGACTGCTAACCTTCAAGGATATAGCAAGGGATTGTGGGCGGAAATTGGTAGTTACCACCAAGGACATTTACCTTCTGGAGGCTGCGTCGTTGGCTACTGAGCTCGTCAGCTCTCCGGAGCAGGATGAAACAATTCTTCTCTACAATGAGCCAAAGCGGCTGGAAAGGTGGGAAGAGGATATCTACGCCCGATACGCAAACAGAAGCATTGCCCCTCGGGAGCTCAAAGTTAACGGCAAAGACTACGTCTTGTGTTTCAGCTTCTGGGATATTAACGAGCTCATAGAGATAGACCCTGACCCCGGGGCAGTCTACATCTACTCCTCCAGCGAGGCTTTTGATGAGGAACAGAGATTTGACATCGTAAGACTTCTAAATTGGTTAAAGCTCTTTGAGATGCGACCAGCAGGGGTTCCGGATGTAGAGACGGGCAAACCGCCTGAGGAGGAGAAGGGATTTCACGCGTCCGGGCACATCACGGGGCCGGATCTCTTGGAGCTGATTGCGACTATTAACCCCCAGGTTGTTATTCCGGTCCACACTGAGAATCGCGAATTCTTCAGACGCAATATTGAGCCAAAGAAGCTTCGTGTCCCCGCGAAAGGGGTGCCAATTATTCTATAGCGGTATGGAGGGCAAAGATGGAATACCGATGCGTGGAAGCGACTGAAAGAGCAATCACAAAGCTTGTTGACGACTTCCAAAGCTATCACAATAGGTTCTGGAACGAAAGGGACCTGCACTGGAGTCTCTTCCACTACCTAAAACAAGAAGAAGCTGTTCAAGAAGATTACGTAACTCAGTTGTTCCGTGCTGAGTTCCCGACATTAAAGAAATTCGGCACGAAGAGCCCAGCAAGAGGACACTACGACCTGGTAATTTTGGAGCCGGAGTCATATAGTGCCCCAGCTGTGCAGAAGATGAAAGCACAGGATTCCTGGGACGACTTTCTTAGACTGGTAAAACTAGTGGCGGCTGTGGAGATCAAATTGTGGCTGGCTAGATTGAAACCTGAGAGAGGAGACTGGGATATTCAGAAACTCGTGGAGCCGCCAAATAATGTCCTCAACGGCTTTTTCTTGAACTTTGTCCAATTAGATTTTCGCCAGAAAAGGCAGTGGTAGGAACTCAGAATCCTTTGTGTCCCAAGCGACGTCAGGATTCAACCCCAGCCAGCACACAACTGGATTTAAGGCTCTAATAGAACAGCTTTGAACGTAGGTGAAAACCACAAAATGAAACCCGCACTGGGTAACAAAATAGCGTTAAGTGCAATATGTTGATGCGGCGAAACCGAGCCCCAGCGCAGCTTGATGCTTACTGAAGTAAGGATTACCCTTTTCTTGGGGGAAGCGGCCTAGGCAAACCTACAGCTTGTGTATCGTATTTCTTGTTACAAAAAGGCCACCAGTGTAAAATGAAAGTTAGCTGAGCAGTATGGGTTTTGCCCTGCTTCGGAAGCAACCTTGATGTTTCCAAAGCAAGGGATGGAGAATTATCTGACTAGGATGTGCTAAAACACTCGAAAAACAGGCTGGGATCTGAGTTAATACCTTTGTCACTCGGAAAAGGAGGAGCCATGGCTTTCAAAGTTTTCGTTAGTCACAGTACAGCTGACTTGGGGTTAGTCTACCAACTGAAGTATTGGTTGGAGGTCAATGGTATTGAAACATACTTGGCAGAAGCTCACCCACAACCAAGTGTCAGTTTGTCAGCGAAAATCTCGGCGGCCATTGACCAAAGTAATTGCGTAATTGCAGTACTTACGCGTGATGGGACTAGATCCCAATGGGTAAACCAAGAAATTGGATATGCAAAGAAAGCAGGGAAGATTATAGTCCCACTTGTTGAACAAGGTGTTCCCCACACCGGTTTTGTCCAAGGCGTTGAGTACGTTCCATTTATTAGGGAAAACCCTACGGATGCAGTAGGTCGCATAGTTAAGCACTTGGCTGACTTGAAAGCAGAGAGGGAAGCGCAAGACAAGATGATTGCAGGTTTTCTCATACTACTCGGGCTGCTAGCACTTGCAAGCAAAAAGGGGTGAAGTTCCCATGGCTACTGACGTTAGTCGGGATTACTTAGATAGAGCTCATATCTTGCTAGGAGAGGCAGAAGATGCGTGCAAGAAATGGGACTGGGCTTTATGTATCCTAAGGTCAGCTGAGAGTGTTGAATTTTCCCTGAAGGCGATCTTAAGACTCGCAGCTGGCAGTTACAAGCGTGAACACGATGTGTCTGGGGATCTCACAAATTCCTTTGACAAATTCCCAAAATGGTTCAAGGCAAAGGTACCACGGATCAGCGTGGTATCTAGAGTTTTAACCTCTCTGAGTATTCCGGCCAGGTATGGTGATGAGATGTTGAACGTGTCAGCCAAGAATCTATTCGAGCGGGATGAGGCAGAAACGTATATGAAGATCGCAAAACAGATATATTATGATTGTGATAGGCTATTCTATGAAATGAAGCGTCAGGCATCATGAGACAAGCAACAAACCAAATATTTATACGAGTTCGGATTTGCAGGCCCAGATATTACTTGGCCTTTCTCCTTTGATAAGAATCATGAGATCAACAATTGGGCGTTTTGTTTAGCTCAGGTCTGGAGTCATATTCCAATCGTTGTGCTATAATTCACTCAAACCACGAACCCTCAAGGAAAAGAAAAACTATCTATGAATAGAAGCCAAGACAAATACATCCCGGCCTGTGGATGCAGTTGGTTTCTTCCCTTATATGATTCCATCCAGAGGTGGACTATGCGGGAGTCCACCTTCAAACGCCACTTAGTTAAACAGGCGCGCATAGAGAGAAGTCACCGGGTGCTTGACCTTGGCTGTGGCACGGCAACACTGACCATCCTTATTAAGCGGCTTCACCCTGGGGCAGAGGTAATCGGGCTTGACGGAGACGAAGAGGTTCTTAAAATCGCTCAGGCTAAAGCGGCTAAAGCCGGGGTGGACATCGCTCTAGACCATGGCATGGCCTTTGAGCTGCCTTATTCTAACAGTTCCTTTGATCGTGTCCTTTCGAGTCTGGTGTTTCATCATTTAACAAGAGAAAACAAACGCCGCACCACAAAAGAAGTGTTTCGGGTCCTCCGACCTGGTGGAGAGTTGCACGTAGCTGATTTCGGTAAACCAAATAGTGCCCTTATGTATCTCATATCCTTAATTGTACGGAGACATCAGGAAGCGTTGGATAACTTCAAAGGTTTGTTGCCAGAGATATTCCGAGAAGTCGGTTTTGAGCAGGTCGAAGAATCGGCACGATATATGACAGTATTTAGTACCCTCTCTTTATATAAAGCACGAAAACCCGCTGATAGACTACCGCAAGTTTAATATAAGCCAACAATCGTCCAGATTGTTACTTTTGGCTATTGACGATTCTGATAACCAAGATGACTCGTCCAACCTGGTATAACATAAGTATGGCTCCACAGCGTCGTACATACGTGGAATTCAACTGCATCCTATTACAGAGAATCCTCCACGCATTTTCCCCAAAACGCTATGCTGCTGAGACTTGACTTCCATGAATATCCGAGATATATTTGTGACTACTATTGGACTCCTTTGTGGTTAGGTATGAAGGAAGAACAAGGGCAAAAACCCAAAACCCGTATGATACATGTTCGAATTCCTGAGTATTTGCACAAGCAACTCCGTATCCGAGCTGCTGAAGATGATAGTACCATCCAAGATTGGGTGGCGGTTGCGATAAGGCATGAACTTCATCGGCGAGAAGCCCAGAAAGGTGAGCGATCGGCGTGACATTTTAGGCAATCCAAAGGGAGAAATATGATGGGAGCCCTCTTGGAACACGCAAATGGTGAGCACATTGGCGAGCTCATAAGACTCGACCGCAGCGAAATCCTTATTGGAAGATTGCCTGATTGTCATATTATTACCGAACCCAAGTTTACTTCCGTATCTCAACGCCATGCCATCCTGCGAAAGACCACAGACGGATGGGCTATTATTGATGTGGGGACTTATGGCAAGGGAAGTACTTGTGGGACTTACGTTAACGACATACGTTTGGTCCCTAACCAAGCAGTAGCGCTAAGACCGGGCGATGAAATAAGACTGGGAACAAAATTAGGAAAGTACTTCAGATTTCACGGAGAGGGTACAGCTCCTCTTCCGCAGAGCGCAAACCTGGGTGGTAGATTATCCGTAGATGCTGGGAAACGGTGCCTATTATTAGATGGTCGTGTGGTATCAATCTCTATCACTCCTCAAGAGTTCCAATTTCTGCTAATTTTATGGCAGAAGTCTGGCTCTATATGTCCATTTAGAGAGATTTGTGCTGAACTCTGGCCTGAAGAGAAGACTCTGAAGTCTGGTTCCATCGATGCTGATCTAAGAGTGCGCATAAACACATTAGCCCACAATCTCCGTCGTAAGCTCACGTTTGCCTTGGATGGCATTGATATTTTGGAGAGCTACCGTGGTGTTGGCTATCGCTTGCGGTTATAGGACGGTATTTGGTCTAACTCATTTCCTGAAGATTCAGGGAAAACTCAGCGTTTGCCGAGTCATCATTTAGTGTTCGTCAATTGAATGTCAAGTGAATCAATAATTACAATATTAGAAGGAGAAATAGTCAGAACATACTGTTAAGGATTGCCGGATAGCCGTCCAGATTCTGAAAGTAAAGGAGGAAATAAAATGTCTGAGCATGCAAAAAATGACGAAGTGGGGACCACTCCAGAAAACGTGGAAATGAAAGTCGCTGCTGGGGAGGGAATACGCAGGCTCCCGGTCTACCTTCTGCTGGATACGTCGGGAAGCATGACAGGCGCTCCGATTGAAGCTGTACGCCAGGGGGTTGAACAGTTCAAGAGAGAAGTCCAAGAAGACATCTTCTCGAAGGAGAGCGTGTACGTGGGCGTAATCACCTTTGGCGGTGAGGCTGAGTTCGTAACAAAGGGGTTAGTCTCGGTTGATGATTTTTCCCAAGAATTTCGAACGGAATCCCTTGTAGCAAACGGCCAAACCCCCCTCGGACAAGCCCTTTGGCTTCTCTCCGAGTCGCTTGACAAAGACGTGAAAAGTGCAGTTAAAGGAGGAGAAAAGGGAGACTGGAAGCCGCTGATTTTTATCCTCACTGATGGCGAACCAACCGATGAATGGCGAGAAGCCAGAGAAGCTATTCTAAATAGGCAGAAGAAGAGAGTCATAAATGTGGTCACGGTAGGCTGCGGACCCAGAATAAACCAACAGAACTTGAGAGACATCGCGATTGGCCCCTTTACCTTCAACATGCACAACGATGAGGCGTCGTTCAAAAAATTCTTCAAATGGGTGACTCAAACTGTGACCACTACAATAAAGTCGGTTAGTCAGCCCGGCGGAGGCAATAAGCCAATCACAATGCCGCAGCCTCCCGAGGGTATGCAGTATATTCCATAGACTAAAGCGGGAGTCGGATGAGCACCAACCTCGGATTTATCGGTGACAGAATTCTACGCTCCTTAGTGTCCAAGTATCCGAACGAATGCGCCAAGGGCATTCAAATTGGCGACTATACTGTCATAGGAGCGAGTGTCCTTGGCAGGTTACACGCCCATGAAGGGACCAACAGGGACGATGCGTGGGCGGCTGGTTCCGATGGTAAGTGGCTGGTGGCATCGGTCTCGGATGGCGCTGGCTCACGGGCACAGTCGCGCTACGGGGCTTCGTATACAGCAAACAGACTTTGCCACAGGTTGCTCCGAGCAATTAGTGCGCAGGCGAAACTACGGAACCTCACCGACGAGGCACGTAGTCGCATGAAAGAGCCGCCAACACTTAAAGAAATTGTACAGAAAGCGTTTCAAGATACGCATGCTGATTTGGATGCGCGTAGCAAGCGAATAAACATTGGCCTCGATGAACTTCATTGTACTTTGCTGGGTTTGTTGCTAAACACCGAGACTGGAGAGTTGGCTACGGGGCAGGTTGGCGATGGTTTGATTTTGGGACTAGCTGAAAACGGCGAAGCTATTCCTCTCGTTGAACCACCCGGAACCGACGATCCCGGGGCAAGCTATTTCATCACCCAATCCAATTGGGAGTGCTATTTCGAAGCTAGAAGCATAGATGCAGTTGAAGCTCGAGGTTTCACTACTTTCTACCTGATGACGGACGGCGTCGCTAACGACTGTCAATATGGACCGCCTCAAGATATTCTCAGAAGGTGGGCAAACGACATAGATCGCGAGATACGACTCATACCTTCCGTGGAGATAACTGCGGAGAGACTCAGAAGATACTTAGCGAATTATCGGGTTCAAGGGAGTTTTGATGATAGAACACTCGTAGTAATCTACAGGAGCAAGACGGCAGGGTAGAGTCATGGCAACTGTTAGCCTTTATAAAAACATTAAGGGTGTTCCGGCTAAATTGGAGATTGGAGAGCCCAAACACGAAGGCGGCGAGGGTAAGATTTACTTTAGCAGAGATGGTCTCTATGCTGTTAAGATATATCACGAACAAAGAGTCACGCCGCAAAAGAGACAGTTTTTGGATAGGATCGCCGAGTTGGGCAAATGGCTCGACCCAGAGCAAGAGCATTTTCTTTGCTGGCCATTAGCCCTTGTCAATTACGTGGATGGTAAACCACGGACTGGCTGTGTAACGAGAAGAATACCAGCGTCTTACAAGCCTCTAGCTAACATGAATCAGAGTGCCTTGGCAGCTAAAGAGCAGTTCTTGTCTGGTAGATTATGGTCACATTA
>Ga0172366_10002846_pt1 | contig 13605 bp, 11 predicted proteins | sample LakKivSesite69cm_FD_114533 | JGI IMG/M metagenome (GOLD analysis project Ga0172366, IMG submission 114533) | Sediment microbial communities from Lake Kivu, Rwanda - Sediment site 69cm | ecosystem: Environmental > Aquatic > Freshwater > Lake > Sediment | place: Rwanda: Western Province, Lake... | reverse complement strand
TATATAAATCAGGCCCAAGGATACAAAAACGATTTGATTCCTAAGGCTCGCGGTGAAGCAGTAAAAATGATTAGGGAAGCTGAGGCTTATAAAATTGAAAAAATAAAAAAAGCTGAAGGCGAGGTAGCAAAGTTTAATAGCATTTTAGCTGAATATGAAAAAGGAGAGTATGTGACCCAAACCCGTCTTTATCTTGAAACTATGGAAGAAATATTTCCAGCTATTAATAAAGTAATAGTCGATTTAAAAGAAAATCAATCTCTAATAAATTTATTACAACTAAGCGATGGAAGAATTCTAACTTCTCCTTCTAAGGAGGCGACCAAATAATGAAAAAAGGAACCATCTTCATAATAATTATAATAGTAATCCTAGCCTTCGCAAATTTAACTCTGTTTATGGTTGATGAAACTAAACAAGTAATCGTATTGCAATTTGGTAAACCAATAAAAGCAATAAAAGAACCAGGTTTAAATTGGAAACTTCCTTTTATCCAAAATGTAGTGTATTTTGAAGATCGATTACTATCTTACGATACAGCTCCCACCGAAATTATCACTAAGGATAAAAAGACTTTAATTGTCGACAACTATGCTCGGTGGAAAATCAAAGACCCTTTACTGTTTTTACAAACTGTTCGAGATTTAATTGGTGCACAAGCAAGGTTAGATGACATCATCTATTCTGAATTAAGAGTTGACTTAGGGTTATATGAAATGAGTGAAATAGTTTCTGAAAAACGAGATTTCATTATGAAAAAGGTCACCGAAATTAGCGATGAAAAGGCAAATACTTATGGTATAGAAATTGTTGATGTAAGAATTAAACGAGTTGACTTGCCCCCTGAAAATGAAATATTTATCTTTGATAGGATGAAAGCTGAAAGGGAACGAATAGCTAAACAATATAGAGCTGAGGGTCAAGAAGAATCGGCAAAGATAATTGCTGATACTGAAAAGGAAAAGACCATTATTTTAGCTGAAGCTTATAAGACTGCTCAGGCTTTAAGAGGTGAAGGAGATGCTGAAGCTATAAAAATTTATGCTGAAAGCTTTAATCAGAATCCTGAATTTTATAAATTTTTTAGAAGTTTAGAAGCATATAAAATTTCTCTTAAAGATCAGACTACTATTTTGCTATCTCCCGAATCTGAGTTTTTAAAATATCTGAGTAAACCTTAATAAGAGAGCGTAGAGCGGGTAGCGTTTAGCGTATAGAAATTTCGTATTGAGTATCGCATTTGTTTCCCCCTCACCATAACTCTCTCCCCCGAAGGGGAGAGGGAATAAAGAATTTATTTCGTTTACTTTATTCTATATGCTATATGGTATTCTAACTCCTGAATTCTTTTTTACGAGATATAATTCACGAGATACGGATAAGACTCCTAAACTCTGGCTACCTCTTTCCTGACTATACGCTAAACGCTGTACGCTCTACGCTAGTTATATTAATATTCCAATTCTGGATCTATCCGATTATCTGGTTTTTCTCCAGAGTACATCTTCACTATATTATCAAAAACCGACTTTATGTTTTCTGCTAAAGCTTTATCGGTATATCCTGCAGTATGAGGGCTCATCACCACATTATCCAATTTATGAAAATCGTATTTACTGGGAAGTACTTTTCTTTGTTTTGAAGAAGGGTATTGATACCAAGTATCTATAGCTGCCCCAGCAAGATAGTGTTCTTTTAATACTTTAAAGAACGCTTCTTCATCAACAATTGCCCCTCGCGCAATATTAATAAGATATTTCCCCTTCATTAACCTTAGTTCTTTTTCACCAATTAATTCTTTTGTTTCCGGAGTAAGAGGGAGAGCAATTAAAATAAAATCCGATTTACTTATCACTTTATTTAAATCCTTCCCTTCTCCGAGAAATTCCAGAATTTCCTTCTTTTCTAAATCTTTCTCTTTAATCTTTCTTTTTAAGGCATAAATATTCATCCCAAAGGTTTTTGCTCTTTTAGCTATCTCCCATCCAATTGAACCTAAACCTATTATTCCTAAATTCCTACCTTGAAGTTGGATGGTGGGTTCTTGAGTGGAAAAACCGTGCCACTTACCCCTTCTTAAATCTTTATCATAAGAGACAATATTCTTAGCTAAGGCTAAAATAAGTGCAAAGGCATGTTCGGCTACCGCTGCCTTATTGGTATGAATATTACAAACATATATATCTGGACGATCTTTATATAAACTAAAATCTAACGTATCTACTCCTGCAAAGGGAATTTGAATTAACTTTAATTTCTTAGCCTGGTCAAGATCTTCCTGATTAAAGATTCCCCCTACTACCGCTTCTACCTCTGGGAGATGTTTCTGAATAGACTTTTTCTCTTCGCCTTCAGGTATAATAAATTCAATATTAAGCTTTGCCTTCTGATTCAATTCATCAAAGGTTTTTCGCCATACTTGCGGCTTTACCATTTGACTCAATACTAAAACTTTCATTTTTTGTCTTTCTTTTAACTTTTTTTCTCGTTCCTCTCTCTGTAAAAATTTTTTAACTGCAATGATATGCTTACATTCGAGTTTTAATTTTTGAGCTCTTCTGGTAAAATCTGCACATTCACACTGGAGAATATTCATATCAACTTTATAATATTTTTTAAGCTTCGAACTATTTACTATAAAGTAATCATCTTTTCTTTCTACCCTTAAATCTTTTGCAGCACTTTCTCTTTTACTTTTCTCTTCTTCCAACAGAGCCTTTTTAGCCAGACTATCAGCCAGTGAATTATTGTCTCTTCTATCCCAAATAAAATATATTTTGCCAGGAATAGTCTGACAAATCTCATTAACCTTGCTATTTAAAGGAATTATCCCTTTATCCTTTACTTTATATTTCTTATTTAACTGCTTTACTACCAACTGGCTATCACAATAGATATCTACTCTTTCCGGATTTAATTTTTTTACCTCTTCTAACCCTCGAATCAAGGCTTTATATTCAGCAATATTATTGGTGCCATAACCTATGGCTTCACTTATCTTTTTGAACAACTCCCCATCTTTATAAATTACTACCCCAATTGCCATATTTCCTGGATTAGGATAACAAGAACCATCTACTTTCATTAATATTTTAGACATATTTATCAACTTCTTTATTAAAATTATTTTTTAATAACTTTTTAATTAAATCTACCACTTCTTCGGGATATTTTGTATAAATCAATTGCTTATTTTCTTCATATCTTTTAAATAAAGGACCTAAGTCAAAATTTAAAGAAATTACTTTCTTGCCTACATTTAAGGCTAAAGCAATCTCCGAAATTGTCCCAGTTCTTCCAGGAAGAGCTATTACCACCTCGCTAGTTAATACATTAATGTAATTCCGTGCAAGACCTACTCCAGTCAGAATAGGAATATCAATATATTCAGAAGCCCAATCAGGATCTGTACCAGGTAAAATACCAATGGTTAACCCTCCACTTTCTTTTGCACCGCGAGCTGAGGCTTCCATAATCCCGGAAGCTCTCCCTCCATTTAATAAAACCCAACCTTCCTTAGCAATTAAATTCCCTAATTTTCTGGCAAATTCATAATCTTTTGGATTTACTAATTCTCCTCCACCCATAACTCCAATAATAATTTTTTTGATACTAATCCCTTTCTTTCTTTTTCAAATTAAATATACTAATTTTTCAACTAATTTTTACTATCTTTCTAAATGTGGCATAAAAACCTTTTTTGTAGTAAAATAATGATGGTAGTATTATATATCAAAAATATATTTTTGTCATATTGATAAATTACAGTATCAAGTATATAGTATCGAGTATCGAGCTAAGAAATAAAAAGAAAAAGACGAAATACAAAGAGCAGAAAAAATTCGCATCTCGTATCGCGTATAATGGGCGAAGAAATAGAAAAAGAATTAAATATTTTTTCGAATTAGGCAGGAGTAAAAATAAATATGGATGAGAAAATAAGGTATGCCTTTGAACATACTGAAATTTTAAGACGGCCTAAACAATTAATATCAACCTTTGGCTCTTCAGTAATCCACTATTTTGTTCTAACTGAACCAGTATATTCTGAATTTACTAAAAGTGGTTCTGAAACTGTGGTAAGGGAAGGAAAAGTAAGTTGGTATGAACCAAGATTACTTACTCCTACCTATATTTTTAGAATAGAAGGTTTTAGTAAAGAGGCCAAAAAAGCATTTGAAACATTAGCTTACGAATATCCAGATTTAGCTGGAATTCTTTACAAATTCAAAGTTAATAAAGAACTTGACGAAATGAACTTTGTCTCAGGTCCATTGTTAACCGTAGCAGAGAAAATTAATAAGGAAATAGATAAAAAAGGAGATTCTCTTTGCGCTATTATTAAAGGAGTCGCTGATCTCTGGGATGTATCTTTATCTAAATTTATTTTAGATATGATGGTCAGAAGTGTTTATTTAGCTCAGATTCCTGATTTTAAAAGAAAAGGATTTGTAGGCATAAATCAAATAGGTCATACCATAATTGCTAAAGACAAGGGTGGAGTCCCTTTAACCGCTCGAGAGGAAATAGAAAAATTATTTAAACTGGTAGAAAAAGGAGAACTGGATCCGGTTAAATTAAAAGAAGAACTGGATAACTGGGAATTATTCGAACAATACCAGGATAGGTTCTTTCATCTTTTTAAGAGGAGGTAATAAATTGACAAAAATAAAAAGCGCCTTAGAAATTGCTATGGAAAAAGCAAGTAAAATTAGTAAATTAACCCCAGAAGAAAAAGAAAAATTAGAAGCCGAGGAAAAAACTAAATCTTTATTGACTAAATTTTACAAAGGTCGCCTTACTCCAAAGGACTTATATAAAAAATTAAAAGGAAGTAAACTTTTTGCGTTAAAGGAAGCTCAACTAATTTTAATAAATTCTCTAAATTTTAAAAACACTGAATATGAATATCAAATGAGAAAAGATGCTATTTTAGCTATCGAGACATTAAAGGAGGTCCAAAATACCTCCACCATTGAATCGACTTTAAATGAAATTAACCTCTTAAAAAAAGAGTATCGGAAGAAAAAGGAAGAGACTGAAAATATTTTAAAGAAAGAAATTAAAAAAAACCCTCAAGCAAGGCTAAAAACAGCAAAACAAGGCAATAAACTGGTCATTATGCATTTAAGTGTAGAAGAAGCTTTACAAGAAAATACTCAGTGGAAGAATTTTATTGCTAAACATGAAGAAAAATATGTTAAAGAGTTTAGAGAAGTAATTGAAAGATTAAAAAAAGAAATTTAATAAAAATATTTATTAATTAATTCAAATTTTAAAAAATGATATAGATACTAAAGGTAGATTGAAAACTTTCTTCTATTTTTCTTAAACTATTTCTTTATTCTTTGTTTTAAGGCATTAAATACAAAGTCTGGTTTAGCACTACCGTCAGTGTAACGCATTACCTGGCCCACTAAATAGTGGAGGGCTTTCTCTTTCCCCTGGTTAAAATCCTCTATTGATTTAGGATTTTCGTTGATTACCCTATCTACTATCTCTATTAATTCATTTTCATCAGTAATCTGAGTAATTCCACTTTCTTTAACAACCTGAGAGGCTTTTTTTCTTGTCTTAAACATCTTTTCAAAAACATCTTTAGCCATTTTTCTACTAATTACTCCCTCATCTATTAACTTCAACAGCTCCACTAAATTTTCGGGAGAAATAGGAGAATCTTCTATCTCTATTTTCTCTTCATTCAAATAACGCATTAATTCACCCATAATCCAATTACTTAAAATCTTGCTATTAGAATATATAGAAGTAGTTTTCTCATAATAATCACCTAATGCTTTACTCGAAGTTAATATTTCGGCATCATATTCAGAAATTTTATAATCTTTTATAAAACGTTCTTTTCTTGCTTCAGGCAACTCGGGAAGATTTTTTCTTGTTTCTTCTATCATCTTTAAATCTACCTGAAGGGGTAGCAGATCTGGTTCGGGGAAATAGCGATAATCATGAGCCTCTTCTTTATTCCTCATAGAAACTGTAATATTTTTCGATTCATCCCAATGTCTGGTTTCCTGGATTACCTTTTCTCCCCCACTTAAAAGTTTCTTTTGTCGATCTACTTCAAATTGCAAGGCTTTCTTCACTGCTCTAAAGGAATTCATATTCTTCACTTCTGTCTTGATTCCCAAAGCTCCAGTTTTTGTATCTCTTATGGAAACGTTGGCATCACAACGTAGTGAACCTTCTTCCATATTTCCATCACATACCCCTAAATGCTGAACAATACTTCTTAATTTCATCAGAAATATTCGAGCTTCTTCTGGTGAACGAAAATCTGGTTCAGTTACAATTTCTGCTAAAGGTATACCACATCGGTTATAATCTACTAAAGAATAAGAGGAAGAAGCAATATCTCCTTCATGAATAAGTTTACCAGCATCTTCTTCTATATGCACCCGAGTAATGTCAATCTTTCGTTTCTCTTTGTTTTCAGGAAGAGATATTTCCATATATCCATTTACCCCCAAAGGAAGGTCATATTGAGATATCTGATAAGCTTTGGGTAAATCAGGATAAAAATAGTTTTTTCGATGAAATATGTTTATCGGATTAATTTTACAATTCAAAGCCAAAGCGGTTTTTATAGCAAATTCTAAAACTTTTTTATTCAACACTGGCAAGGAACCTGGTAAACCTAAACATACTGGACAGGTATTGGTATTAGGTTCTTTACCGATATAATCAGTACTGCAGTGGCAGAACATTTTAGCATTGGTCATTAGTTGAATATGGACCTCTAAGCCAATTACTACATCTTCTTTCATTCTATTTCCTCCTGTTATAATTTTTATTATAACTTGATTACACAGATTAATATATAAATCTTTTTTCTTTTTAGTATTTGTCAGTTATTTATTGCGAGGATTGAGCAAGTCTTTGTAGGGGCACAATGAATTGTGCCCTTCCTCTGTATTATTGTTTTTTTTCCTGTGGGCACGATGCATCGTGCCCCTACATCTGTCTAAATGCTTTTTTGCTGTAAGAAATTCATCTCTGGTTTCTTTCTTTCTACTTCGCTATTCTGTTCAAAATTATAAGCTGCTCGCAGTATGGTCTCTTCGTCAAACGGTTTACCTATAATCTGTAAACCTAGAGGCAGATTATTTTTATTATATCCACAATTAAGAGAGATTGCTGGAATACCAGCTAAATTAATAGGAATGGTGTAGATATCAGACAAATACATAGTTAAAGGATCGTCGATTTTTTCCTTCAGCCTAAAAGCAGGAGTGGGAGAAGTAGGAGTAATAAGGATATCATGTTTACTAAAGGCTTTATCAAAATCTTCTTTAATCAGAGTGCGAACTTTTTGCGCCTTTAAGTAATAAGCATCATAATATCCAGAACTTAAAGCATAAGTCCCCAACATAATCCTTCTCTTTACTTCATTGCCAAAACCCTCGCTTCTAGTCTTCTTATACATAGAAGACAAGTCTTCATAATCCTCTGTTCTATAACCATATTGCACTCCATCGTAACGGGCAAGATTAGAACTTGCTTCCGCAGTAGCAATTAAATAATAGGTGGGTAAAGAATATTCGGTGTGAGGTAGTGATACTTCTTCTATCTTTGCCCCTAATTTTTCAAATAATTTTAAGGTCTTATCAATAGCATCCTTAACTTCCTGATCTACTCCTGCAATAAAGTATTCTTTGGGTACACCAATTTTTAATCCCTCTATCCCCTCTTGACAAGATTTTAGATAATCAGGAACTTCTAAATTTACTGAGGTGGAATCCATAGTATCGTGTCCGCTTATAATTTTTGTTATCAAAGCACAATCAGTTACATCTTTAGTTATAGGACCTATTTGGTCTAAAGATGAGGCAAAGGCAATTAAGCCATATCTAGATACCCTTCCATAAGTAGGTTTTAATCCTACCATTCCACAAAATGAAGCAGGTTGACGAACAGAACCACCAGTATCTGTACCTAAAGCCGCAAAAGCCTCATCAGCTGCCACGGCGGCAGCTGAACCACCGCTTGAGCCACCTGGTACTCTTTTTAAATCCCAGGGATTACAAGTAGGACCGAAAGCTGAATTTTCATTAGAAGAGCCCATCGCAAATTCATCCATATTAGTTTTTCCGATTATTATAGCTCCCGCTTCTTTTAATCTACTAATTGCTGTAGCATCATATGGAGGATAAAAGCTTTTTAATATTTTTGAACCACAGGTAGTTTCAACTCCTTTTACCGTTAAAATATCTTTTACCGCTACAGCTACTCCGGCTAAAGGAGGAAGTTCTTCTCCATTTTTTACTTTTACATCTATTTCTTTAGCTTGTTGAAATGCTTCCTTTCGATTAAGAATTAAAAAAGCTTTAATTATTTTATCAAATTTATCTATTTGATTGTAGATATCTTGAATAACTTCAAAGGCAGTAACTTTCTTTTTTTTAATTAAGTTAATAACTTCGTGAGCAGTTAATCGGTTTAAGGTCAATTGTTTTTCCTCCTCTAACTATAATGTTTTATTGTTTAGATTATATTATTTTAGGAACTTGAAAATAACCTTTTTTAACATATTTAGCATTGGAAAGTACTTCTTCCTGGGGTAAAGATGGTTCAACCTTATCCTCATTAAGTAAATTGGGCATTGAAATAATGTAAGCTGTGGGAGGAGTATTTTCAGTATCAAGTTCATTTAATTTATGAAAATAGTCCAGAATAGAATTTAATTGAGCGGTAAACTCTTCCTTTTCTTCTTCATTGAATTCCAACTGAGCCAGTCTTGCAATATATTCTACTTCTTTCTTGGTAATTATCTTTTCAGTCATATTATCCTCCATGTTATATTAGTATCGCATATTGCGTATCGCGCACCGCGTATAAGTTTTTGTCATTGCGAGCGACCGCAGGGAGCGTGGCAATCTCATTGAGATTGCTTCGTCGTTTCACTCCTCGCAATGACTATATACTATCAACTATATATTAAATTAACCGGTCAACTGGGTAACTTTTTAACTTTATTTACTAATTATTTTTTTAAATTCCTCTTCATTAATAATAGTTATTCCCAATTTTTTAGCCTTTTCGTATTTTGATCCTGGATCTTCTCCTACCACCACATAATCAGTCTTCTTGCTCACACTACTGGTAACTCTACCTCCTAATTCACCGATTATTTCTGTGACCTGAATACGGGTAAAATCCTTTAAGGTACCAGTTAAAACAAATTGTTTTCCAGTAAAAATTTGGGCTCTTTTCTTTTTTCTTTTTTTTTCTTCTTTCTGACCAAAGTTCAAGTCAGCACTTCTTAATCTTCCAATAATATCCAAATTTTCCTTTTCTTTAAAGAAAAGAACTATACTTTCTGCAATCTTAGGCCCAATTTCGTTAATCTCTATCAATTCTTCTAAATTAATTTTCCTTAATTTATCTAAAGTAGGAAAATATCGGGTAATCACTTCAGATGTATGAACCCCAACATAGCGTATCCCAAGACCATAAATTAAATTAGCAAAAGATCGGCTTTTGCTTTTTTCAATTGCATTCATTAAATTATCTGCAGATTTCTCTGCCATTCGCTCAAGGGAGATTAAATCATCTCTTTTTAAAAAATATAAATCCGAAACATTCTTAATTAGCCCATTTTCCACTAATTGGTCAATTATGGCTGGACCCAATCCTTCTATGTCCATCGCATCTCGAGAGGCAAAATGTCTAATTCTTTCCTTTATCTGTGCAGAACAAGTAAGACTATAACACCGAGAGGCTACCTCACCTTCTGGTCGAAATACTTTTGCCCCACAAACTGGACATTTAGATGGCATAGTAAATTTCTTCTCTTTACCGGTTCTCTTTTCCTTAATAACTTTTACTACCTCAGGAATAACTTCCCCTGCCTTTTGAACTAAAACTGTATCTCCAATTCGAACATCTTTTCTTCTAATCTCATCTTCATTATGTAAAGTAGCTCTTTGTACTACCGAACCAGATATTTTAACTGCATCTAATAAAGCTACCGGGGTCAAGGTTCCAGTCCTCCCTACCTGAACAATAATATTTCTAACCTTAGTTGTAATCTGTTGAGCAGGAAACTTATAAGCAATAGCCCAACGGGGGCTTCGAGTAGTCGAACCTAATTCTTCCCTTAGTCTTAAAGAATTAACTTTAATAACCATTCCGTCAATTTCATAATCCAATTCTTCTTTCTTTTCTATCCATCTCTGACAATAACTTATAGCTTCTTCTATATCCTGACAGAGCTGGATATGGGGATTTACTTTACACCCTATCTTTTTTAAATAATTCAAGACTTCTACATGATTCTTAAATTTATGTCCCTCAGGAAAAGTAGCCCTATAAATAAAGGTATCTAAAGGTCTTCGAGCAGTAACTCGTGGGTCTAACTGCCTGACTGAGCCAGCTGCTGCATTCCGAGGGTTGGCGAATAAGTACTCCTCTTTTTTCATTCTTTCTTCATTTAACTTCCTAAAATCACTTTTTTTCATATAAACTTCTCCATAAATTTCCAAATGGGAAGGAAGGTCATCACTAAATAATTTTAATGGTATAGTTTTTATGGTTTTAAGATTGGAGGTAATATTTTCTCCAATTATTCCATCTCCACGAGTTGCTCCCCTTATAAAAATACCATTTTCATAGACTAAAGCGATGGCTAATCCATCAATTTTTAGCTCTACTATATACTCAATTTTTTGTTTAGGTACTATTTTTTTTATTCTTTGATCAAAAGCTATTAGCTCTTCGTCAGAAAAGGCGTTAGAAAGACTTAACATTGGAGTAATATGCTTTACTGTTGTAAACTCGGAGACAGGCTCTACCCCTACTCTTTGCGTGGGGGAAGAAGAGGTGATGTATTGAGGATATTTCTTTTCCATCTCTGTTAGCTCTTTCATCAATTGGTCATATTCAGCATCGGATATAATGGGGTCATTCAAAACATAATAGCGATAATTATGATATCTGATCTTCTCTCTTAATTCCTCTATATTCTTTTCTATATTAGGTAAACTATAATTCATCTTTTTTTCTTTATCTCTATATTTAAAGTTTCACCAAGCCAATGGGCATTGTTTTAAAATAATCGTGCGTCATAATAATTTGTAGGGTCATATTGCATATGCCCTTCCCCTACAAATTTCAATTAATATTAAGTAAAATTTTTCCAAAAAATATTTTCTATTTCATCAGGTTTTCCCTCAAGATTTTCTCTATCGTATTGCCATCTTAAGGGATTATTTTGAATATATTCACGGATACGATTTAATTCATTTTCATTTCTTATTATATGTTCATAATAATTACGCTGCCATAAGGATGCTATAAGGGGATAATCTAAACGTTTAATTTGTCTGCTAACGGCAGATTTAAAACCACGTATAATTGAGCCAATTGTTTGAGAGGGGGAGCGAAATTTATTTGTAGGGGCGTATTGCAATACGCCCCTATTATTGTCCGTTAATACTATAACCCCATGAAAATGATTAGGCATAACCATGTATTCATCCAACTGAACTTTTTCACGAATTTGCGGCGTTTTTAACCATTCGCTTTCGATAATTCTTCCAAACTCATTTAATTGCATTTCACCATTAATTATATCTCCTAATATGCATTCCCTATGGTAGGTGCATATTGTAATAAAATATGCACCCGACAGAAGGTAATCGTAATATTTTAACCTAAGGGAATGTCGGTGATATTTGTTGAAATTACAGTTATTGTTATTGCTATTTATTAGCATCTTTATATTTTTCCTTCTTAATGGCTATCACAGGGCGTATGCAATACGCCCCTACATACTCAATCGATAACATAGTAAATAAATCATTGTGCCTTTTGTTTCAACACAACCATCATAAGTATATAACAAAATCAGCTTAAAACTCAAGTTATTTTAATATATAAAATACAGGTTCAGGTTTATTTCATATAAGGATTTTCATTACATTAGATAATAATTCTGAAGTTGTTCAGAGCAGAAATTTCGGTAAGCATGGAAAGGTTGAACTATTTTTTCTCCCTTGACATCAACATCTCGATAAAAACCTTTACTAGATTAGGGTCAAGCTGAGTTCCAGCTATCTTTTTTAACTCGCCGATAACTACTTCCTTGCTAAACCTACTTCTATAGGGACGGTCAGAGGTCATTGCTGCGAAGGTATCCGCCACGGCAAGGATTCTTGCCCCCAAAGGAATTTCCTTACCTTTTAGCCCAGCAGGGTAACCCTTTCCATTATATCTTTCATGGTGGGCATAAATAACAGGTTTGATATCCCAGGGGAAATTGACCTCTTTAAGAATTTTATAACTGAATTCAGGGTGTTTCTTCACCTCCTCCCACTCTTTGTCATTAAGTCTTCCAAGTTTATTCAGAATATCTTCATGGATTCCGATCTTACCAATGTCGTGAAGGATAGCTGCTACCTCAATATTCTTTATCTCCTGAGGAGATAACTTCAACCTTTGGGCTAAAGCCACTGCATATCTGGTAACAGCTTCAGAATGGCCTCTAATATAAGAATCTTTTAGTTCCAAGGCGGAGACCATGGCTCGAATAATATTAAGGTAACTCTCATGCAAATTTTGATATAGAGTGGCATTCTCAATGGCAGAGGCTGCATCATTGGCCATGGTAAAAAGAATCTTTAAATTATCTTGAGTAAAAGGCTTAGCATCTCCTTCTCGGTTGAGGTTGATAACCCCGATAACCCTCTTCTTGGTTTTTAGAGGAACACAAATGGAATTTACCTTTTCATACTTTTTTCTACCTTTAATTTGTAAAATATCTGCTCTTCCGTGGATAATCAAGGGTTCACCACTCTGGGCCACCAACCCTACAATAGTCTTCCCCTTCTTAATTCTGGTCTTTCTGATAATTTCTTCATTCAGACCGTGTGCCCTCTTTATAGTTAAAACTTCTCCTTCAGAGTCAAAAAGCATTAGGGAGCCGGTTTCTGCATTCAGAATCTTGACCGCACTGCTGAATACTGAGGAAAGCATTTCGTCTAGATTAAGGGAAGAGCTGGTTAACTTGACGATTTCATAGAGGGTCGTCATTTCCACTAGCTTTTCACTCAACTTCCTGTTCAGCTCTCTGATCTCAGCCAAATAACCCTCTTTCTTGGAATCTAGATATTCCTGGTATGCCATTTCATAGGTTATGATTCCTTCCATAAGGAAGGTAAAAGATTCATCAATAGTCTTCTTTGGATAGGTCCTTTTATTTCTATTAATTTTCTTTATAGCCTGGAGATGCATTTCCACGATCACTTCAGGACCAATTCGCTGTTTCATCAGATTCTTGCTGAACTTTTCAATCTGGTAGAGATCTTTCTTATGTCCAGTCCTCAAGTAATCTCTGAGAATCTTCTCATAGCTAACCTCTAATCTTTCTTCATAAGTTACTTCATTCATACAAATTTATAACCTCTTATTTTACATTTTATTTGCTCCTTAACCTTCTTTTCTGCAGCACAGCCTGTAAATAAAATAGGGACACATCCCATTTTAATTAAAATGGGATGTGTCCCTATTTATTTATTTATTTTATTTAATCTGCCTTTTTTAACCTGATTTCCAATATATTATTTTTATACCTCTTGGTAAAACTTTTTG
>Ga0172366_10002841_pt1 | contig 13613 bp, 9 predicted proteins | sample LakKivSesite69cm_FD_114533 | JGI IMG/M metagenome (GOLD analysis project Ga0172366, IMG submission 114533) | Sediment microbial communities from Lake Kivu, Rwanda - Sediment site 69cm | ecosystem: Environmental > Aquatic > Freshwater > Lake > Sediment | place: Rwanda: Western Province, Lake Kivu... | reverse complement strand
CGTCTTGTGCAAGTACAATAGCAGTTGTTTTCAATTCCAATTTTAGTTTGAAAAATGTGTGTTGAAGGTTTTCTTTTTGGTTTTAGTGTGAGAGCTTTTGTGCTTTTGCGGAAGTTATAGCCCCCTTATAAATAGAGTGAAACTCAAGTCTAATGTAAGGTTAGAGCATGTTAAAATAGTGTCTCTGCATCTGAGGTAGCACAATTGTCCATAACAACTACGAACTTTGCATGTTAACTTAAATAACAACAGAAATTGCCAAATAATTGGAATATCACAGATAAGTATGCAATATCCAATTGTTTGGTACTGTTAACTAAAGAGACAAAACATACTTGTTCATAATAGATTAAATTCTATCATTTCACACTCTTTTCCGCAATATACAGGTCTTTCACTCTTTTTGGATGCTCACAGATAATTCCGAAACGTCTTAAAATCTCATCAGTTATTTCTCTTCCTTCATAAGTAGTTCTAATACTTCTTACGGGAACAAAATGCCGGTCCTTCGATGCTATGTATAAATTACCGTTTTTTCCCTCAGTAGAATTGTATATTGTCTTGAGATGCGATGCCTCAGCCAGAATTATTAGGTCTTCATCATCTACAGGATTATAAAGTAGATTCAAGATTTGAGAATGTGTAAATCTATCTTGCCATGCATAAAGTGCCTCCCAATTAAGAACAGATTTTAGTCTTGATGGAACTGACTTCGTTTTTGCCTTAGCAACTTGTGGCAAAGACTTGGCACGTTTTTTCATCTCTTCGTACATATTCCTAATCGAGTAAATTCTCATGGCTACATCCACAGAATCAACTGGTTCACGTTGAAGCATCATTATCAATTGTCTCATCTTAATATCGCATATGTTGAATACACGAGAGAATATCTCAAAATCATGAGAACGAGAATAGCCTCTAGCTTTCAATTCACCCTCGATCACTCTATCGAGAACCCCAATGGCTTCATTTTCAACTGTAGACGTTATAATGCCAATTCTCTTCGCCAGATTTCTTTGGATAAAGGTGAATAGCTCTTTGCATTCCTCGTAGAACTTATGTTTAAGTGGAGTTTCCTCATCGATGTCCTTATTACTTACAAAGACAGAAGCAGATAATAAGGTACATGAGTCAATAAAGATTCTACTCTTCATCTACAGTCGCCTGTAGACTATCTGCCAATCCATGAAATCTGCTTCTAAGTTCACTTTTTAGTATGCCTTTTTTCTCATCATCAACTGAAGGAAGCATTGAAGTAGTAGATGCTATGTCGCGTAGAATCTTCAAACGTGTAAGAATTGCACTTCGCTCACTGGAAGACAAGACATGTTTCTTATCATGAAAAATTGGAATGACCAAATTGTACATATCATATATACGAGGAACAACCATTTTTGACAGATCTACAATAACTGGGTTCTCATGACGTTCCCTAGCGTCTATAAATCTGGAATGTGCCCTTTCCAAAATCATTCTAGAGCTTCTCATAACATGAAAGAGTAGAAACGCGTCTTCTAGTTTCCTCTCTGTGGCACTAACACATTCTTTCTCAATTTCGGAAAAATGTTTTTCAAGGAGCTTGAAATCCTCTACTATTGAAGGGTCAATAGATTGGCTTCTCTCCATTTCATTTAACTTATTAAAGACTGTTTCAAATGAGTTTGTCCTATTCGGCATCATTTTTCCTTCATTCAGTATAAGGAAACACTAGCATTAAACGTTATCGAAAGCATTTTTGAGCTTTATTAATCTTTCCTATATATTTAAAAACATATAGGGAAATACAATTAGACGATTAGGTCAATATTGACCTAAATTTAGGTCCTAAATAGGTTGCACATTTAGGCGCATGGAATAATGCCAACCTAACCGTTATTTTTGCAAGTGCCAATAAATTGACTTATATAATATATAGGTTGACCATTATCTGTAAGTTCGGGATTGGCATAACTGAAGCACTTTCCTATGCTCAAGCTTTGGTTTTTTGCCAGTCCCGAACAATGAACACAGGTAGGATACAACCGACAACATCCTCAGGCTTGCTTGCCATATACGTTCACTATATGGCATGCCTTCATTGGGTCAAGTTTTTCCTACCTATTACGCTTGTTCAGGAATAGCAACCATTTCTATCTTTAATTTGTTTGTTGCTTTGAACAATTCTTTCAAACGTCCTCTTGGTTTGATCTCTCTTTTTTCTAGGTAACCTTCTATTTTCAGTATGTCAAGTATAGATTTCAGTATTTGACCATAGCTTAAATTTTTAGCAAGTAATGGTACAAGCTGTTTCTTGGAAAATTCATTAGAATTAAATGCAGGTACTATAGTTCGAGCAACTCGTGCAATCGGGCTACGCTTATCGTTAAGGCTACCTAATTGTAATCTTCGAGTTCTGGCTCCAGAAATTTCAGCGTAGAAACTTCCATTAGGTCTTCTGAAATATTTGTATTGACCAAAATCCTTACCACGACCTCGCATCTTTGACATTTCAGTACCAATAAGAGTATCTGCACTAAAAATCTCGGTCAAACTACGGGGTGCACTTCTAATTTGTTGTGACGGAGTGATTTCGCATGTTACATAACCATCTTGGTCAACGGAGATTATCCTAATTTTGCTCGCTTCTTTACTAGTCAAATTGAAAAGACCATCAGTAACCATCGTGTCGTCCCCTACCTTTATTTCTAATGGCAAAGGTAATTTTCGAACCTTAGTTTCACCTAGTTTTTGCATTTCCACTTACACTTTCCTATGCTCAAATCTTTATTTATTGCATAGTTCGCTTTTTAAAGCTTTGCATACTTGATATAGTCTTGGTCAAAAACTAGCGTGCCCAAAGACGTAACAGTATCTAATTGTGGAAATGTTTAATAGTGTCTTTTGGCATTTTGGTGTAAAGTGGTTGCCATGGGCGATTGCGTTCCACATTGCTAAATTCTCACAACACTTAGCCCACATTAAGATTAATTTTACAGTAGAATTATATTCAGCAAGCATCAAACAAATGGAGAGATGAAAATGTCAGACATGGGAATCACCGTTAAAAAAGCCGAGGATTTCTCAGAATGGTACACCCAAGTCATTCTAAAATCAGCACTAGCCGACTATGCCCCAGTAAAAGGCTGCATGATCTTCAGAGAACATTCCTACGCCATATGGGAGAAAATCCAAGAAGTTTTTAACAAAAAAATAAAGGCGACGGGACACAGAAACGTGTACTTTCCAATGTTCATTCCTGAAAGCTTCTTAAAAAGAGAATCAGAACACTTCCAAGGCTTCACGCCGCAAGTTGCATGGGTAACAATGGGCGGAGACAACACGCTAGAAGAAAGACTCGCAATAAGACCCACATCCGAGACAATCATGTATGCAACATATGCAAAGTGGATAAGAAGCTGGAGAGACCTGCCAATAAAACTAAACCAATGGAACAGCGTCGTGAGATGGGAAACAGAAGCAACCAAACTCTTCCTGCGAACAAGGGAATTCCTCTGGCAAGAAGGACACACAGCCCACGCAACAAAAGAAGAAGCAGACCAAGAAGTAATGGAAATCCTAAACGTGTACAAGGACGTGATCGAGAGTTACTTGGCTATTCCAGTGCTCACAGGAGTAAAAACCGAGAACGAAAAATTCGCTGGCGCCCTCTACACAACAACCTTAGAGGCATTAATGCCAGATGGAAAAGCACTACAAATGGGAACGTCACATCAGCTAGGTCAAAATTTCTCAAAAGTCTTCGACATAAAATTCCTAGACCAAAACGAAAAGGAACAACTCGTTTGGCAAACATCATGGGGCTTTTCAACAAGAATGATAGGCGCCCTCGTAATGGTACACGGCGACGACAAGGGACTAGTCTTACCTCCAAAAGTCACGCCGATACAAGCAGTAATAATACCCATACCCTACAAGAACGTTGACGGAGATTTAGTCTTAGCAAAAGCTAAGAATATCTATGGAAAATTGCAAAAACATGGCATATCAGTGGTTCTTGACGACAGAACAGAATACACTCCAGGATGGAAATTTAACGAGTGGGAACTAAAAGGCGTGCCAATAAGAATCGAAATTGGCCCCAGAGACGTGAAACAAGAACAAATAACATTAGCCAGAAGAGATACTTTCGAGAAAATCACTGTCAAAGAAGAAAAAACAGTCAATGCTGTGACAGAACTGCTAGAAAAAATCCAAAACAACCTCTATAACAGAGCCCAAAAATTGCTGAAAGAAAACATTACTTCAGTGAAAACCTATGACGAATTCCAAAAAACCTTGAAAACGAAAGGAGGATTCATCAGAGCAAACTGGTGTTCCAGCCCAACATGTGAAGAAAAAATAAAAGAAGAAACTGGAGCAACCATCAGACTGATACCGTTTAAAAAAGAAGAACCATTTTCAAATTGCATCTATTGCCACAAAGAAGCAAAGGAAGTGGTTTACTTCGGCAGAGCTTACTAGACCAATAAACGCTTCATGCTCCACCTTTAACTATAGTTGAGCAGAAACTCCATCTTCACTCGAATAACTTCACGCGCTTTTTAAGTTGTTTGGCAACATCTCCTAATCCCAGCTTGTCTAACGTTGTTTTTGTTGGTATTCCCCGTTCATCCCAGCCTCTTTTCCGATAATACCTCTGCAACATAACATCATATTTCGCTTTTTCAAGCTTCGCACCTTTCAATGGACCTTTAGTCAACGGTTCTTCAAACCATCTCGCTGGCGGAACATCCATCTCTTTACTCCAGTTCTTGCCATACTCACGAATCCAGAAAGCACGAATCAAATTTAACACTCTATCAGCAATTATGTTCAGGTTCTCCCAACTCATTTCTAGGCCAGTAGCCGCATGCAAAAACCTTGTGTACCATTCAAGTTCGAAACCAAGCTCAACCCATGGAAGCCTACACACAGTCAGCGACTCAAAAACTCCTCCGCGGATACGCTGTAATTCGATGACCTTGTCAACTTTGGCTTCACTATAACCTTCGCGTCCAACTTTAACCTCCCAAGAAATTACCCAAGCATCTTTGTGGTGGGCTCCGATGGAACTTGTTGCAAAGGCTAACGCCATTGCTGATGCAGCGTGACAGTCATAACCTGAAATCTCAAGTCCTTTCACATGCATAGCCCAGCGAGTTGCATCTCCGCCAATTTTCTCAGATGCAAAGCGAACACCTTCAGCCAACATGTTGCCCAAACCGCGTCTATAAGCTATGTCTTTAATCAAAGCCTCAGACTCTTTAAATTTGCCCCAGTGAATTTTTTCTTTAATCAACCCCTTTTCAGAAGCCTCAATGGCAAAACCAATCACGTTGCCCAAAGAAATTGTGTCCAAGCCAAACTCATCAGCAACCCTGTTCAAAGCCGCAACCTGTCTTAAGTTGCCCAACCCTATGTTTGAACCCAACATGGCAACGTTCTCGTAGTCAAGTTCAGACTCCTTGCGGTGAGAATCTTTAACAACATTGCCGCAAGTCATGTTACACTGCGGACACCCACGATTAGAAACTACGAGTTTTTCCATAGTGAAGCCCCCTATCTTTTCGGCTTTTTCAAAAACAGCCTCACGATAATTGCACGTTGGAAGAACACTGTTTTCTTGGCTCCACTCAATAGTGCTCATTGTGCCTTGCCGTTTCCAAAAAGCATAGTTTGGCTTAGTCAAAACTTCCCTGTAAGCTTCTGCGCCTAACTCCTTAATTTCCTTAGGATACGCCGCCTGCAAATCGCTAGAACCCAGAAACACGACAGCCTTCAAATTCTTAGAACCCATAACTGCGCCGATCCCAGGTCTACCGCCAGCGCGTCCTTCTTGAGAAACTATGTTCGCAAACCTCACAAGGTTTTCTCCACCAGGACCAATGGACAAAATACCAGCAGTGCGTCCATAAATGCCTTTTAGTTTTTTTTCAGTTTCAAAGGAACCTAAACCCCAAAGGTCTTTTGCGTCAAGAAATTCGCCACTTTGGTCTCGAATAAGCAGAACTACGGGTTTTTTTGCTTTATCTTCAACGATTACGGCGTCATAACCAGCTTTGCGTATCTGAACAGCAGCATGAGTTCCAATGTTTCCATCTCCGTAACCACCTGTTAAAGGACTTTTTGCTGCCACAACAAGCTTGCCACTACTTGGCAATGCAAAACCAGTTAATGGACCGGTAGCGAAAACGAGTTTATTTTCGGGTGATAAAGGGTCAATTCCAGGTTTTAGCTCATCCCAAAGAATTTTAGCTGCAAAACCTCTCCCGCCCAGAAACTTCTTAGCGATACTTGCCCTATATTCCTCAGCAACTGCCTTATTCTTGCTCAAGTTCACCCGCAAAAACTTGCCGTTCCAACCAAACATAAACTCTAACCTTCCTGAAACAATTGCATAGTTATTACTTGAAAGTAAATAAATCTAATGAGCAGCGTCAAATTAAATCACTAGTCTCTCGGGTTCAACATTTCTTTTTTTCAAGCCTAAATCGCTGACTTTGAATTTTCTGTCTCCATAGAGTAGCGTATACTCTTCACCTCTGTAAAGTGCTTGTGCGATTCTGCCGATAGCATCAGCCTTCATTATTCCGCTTCCGCTTGCACCGCCAACAACCATCAAACCGTTTTCTTCGAAAATCAAAGGCTGTCCGTCAATGCTGTTTATTTCATATAAACCAGCAAAAGCCGAAAATGGTTGACAACCCGTAAACTGCGGAAAATATTTGATCAGAACTTGGTATAATCCGTAATTATAGAAGTTGGCTTCAGGTTCTGGATTGTCTTCTATCTTAAAAGCTCTTGGAAACTCGTCACCGTATGCTAACCAAAAAGCGTCTTCTTCAGGTGCTGGTCGAATGTAAGCAGAGGGCTTCGGAAAAATTGTAAATGGCAAACACCCAGCATCTGTTAATTCTTTTGTGAAAAGCAGTTTTTTGAGGGCTTCAGTGCTTGCTTTAACTGAGAAAACCTGCCTTTTCTTTGCTTTAATGAAGCAATCAATTCCAATAGGGTCCAAAAGTTCAGAAGCCCAAGCTCCAGCCGCAATTATCGTTTTTTTGGCTCTTATCAAGCCTTTTGTGGTTTTTACTCCGACAGCTATCGCATCCTGCCAGAAATAAGGCTCACCAGGCATACCTAATGGATGACGTGGTTCTACAACAATCTCCTTCACTTCAACGTTATACTGAACCTCTCCTCCCATTCTCAGAAATTCCGATTCATAAAACTTTACAAGACAGTCAACATCAATGAAACCGGCTTTTGGAATCAATATGCCCTTGTGAACATTTCCCAAGCCCATCAACTGTGCTTCTTCATCTTCAACAAAGTTCGTCCGCATTCCAAGTTTTTTGGCTAACTCACTTCCATCATACTCTACATATTGAAAACCTTTACGAGCCAAATCTTCTAGAACCGGAAGCATTCTGTGGTATCCGTCGTCGTCAAACAGCCATAAGTAACCAGCCCATCTCAGCTTCAAGTCGATTCCTAAATCGTTTTGTACATGTTTGTAAAATTCTGCAGAGGAGTCAGCCAAATCAAAATTTGTGCGAGAGTAAAATAGACAGCGAAAAGCTGCCGCGCTCTTGGCGGTGCTACCTTGTCCAGCAGCGCTTAACTTGTCAACAATTAAAACTTTCAATTCTGGATTTGTATTTTTAATGTGATACGCTGTTGTCAAACCCAAAATTCCTGCGCCCACTATAAGAACGTCATATTCTATCAAATCATTCCCCCAATGTTTCGGATAGAGTAGTCACCAAAAACAGATTTAAGCCTAACGTTCAGCTAAAGCTAAAACGTAATATGAGAACACTTATTTATTTCCGCGAAATATGAGATAGAGCAAACATACTGCAGTGGAGAAAAAAACATGTTAGTAAACAAAAAGGCTGTTTCAACCATTATATTGATAATACTGATTTTGTGTTCCGCTGTTTTTGGAGCCCTTATATCATATATGTGGGTTATGGGAGATTTCTATCTGGAGCCTGAAACTGTAAATTTAGTTATTACGAATGTTGATTTTCCAGTTGATCATGCAGATTATTTCTATGTAACAGTTATGAATCCATCACATTCTCCATCTGGAACAAATGTAACAGAAATCTACTTTACAGTTGAAGGAGACAACAAACTATACAAAGTAATTGGCACTTCTCCAGAGTCGCTTCCCATAACTATCGAAAAAGGGACATCTGAGACTATTAAATGCTTTCTGAGCTGGGGTGAATTTGCAGGAAAAAATATAACTGTGCATGTATCTGCTTTGAACGGTTCAGGAGCAGTAGCATCCACTAGTACTGAATACGTTGGACTCACCGTAACTGCCAAACTCGATGCAGCAGTAAGCTGCAAACAATTTAACGTCACTATTAAGAATAACCAACGATCAGCAATAAACCTGACATTAACAAAGATTTTAATTAATAGGATGCTTATTGAGAACGTTAGTCGACTTTCAGACGACCAAAATGTTACTTTTCCAATCGATGCCGTTGCAGGAGACTCGATTTCACTTCGATGTTTTTATAATTGGGAAACCTTCAAAAACCCAACGATTCGGGTGGAAACATCTGAAGGATACTATGCAGAAATATCGCCAAACGCTACTGCAAGTGTGCTTTTGTTGATAACTGACGTAGTGTTTAACGAAACGAATCCTAATGAAGTCAGCATAACTGTTGAGAATTCAGGAGTGTCAAGCACTCGAGTTGACGTATCAGATATCGTTCTAACCTACGATAACGGCACAAAATACCATATAAATGGAAGCCTGTCCAGTCCATCTTTTCCATATCCGCTTGAAACAAACAGTAATGTCACATTTAGATGCGTTTGGCCATGGAGAGATTATCGTGACAAGAATGTCTCGGTAACAGTATACACAAGGCAAGGCTATACCCCAGTTTCGGAGATAGTGAAAACTCCTCCAGAGATTGTATTTAAAATAATGGCGAACTTCAATCTAACTGACACTGAACATTTCTTAGTAAATGTCACAAACATGCAGTGCTCTCTCCAGAACATTACAGTTAACCAAATAAAGTTTGACACAAACCAAACAAGTTTCACTTCCCAAAATATAACTGCAGGGGAGTGGAAACAGTTTAATTGCACATTTGATTGGACAGCTTTCAGAAACGAGACGATCACTGTCACGGTTAATGCATCAGATGTGATTGTTTCTCAAAACCTAACGTTGCCCTATATATATTTGAAAATAATCAATGCCGACTTTGCGACAACTGAAAATGGCAAGATTTTCAACGTAACCATTGAAAACATTGGAAACTCTTTACTAAACGCAACTATAACACGAATAGTTATACACTTTGGAAACGAAACAGTTTTCGAAGTTACTGGTGTCAAATATATCATAGAAGTCGACAAAAATGTCACGCTTATATTTTCATGGGATTGGAGCTTGTATGAGAGTGAAGAAGTAACAATAAGTGTCTACACATCAGACGCCCTTGAATTCGTCAATACATTTACAGTTTAACAATACTCTCTCCATAATCTTTATTTCTTTTTAACGCAAAAGCCTAAACTCTAGAAGGTGGAGATCGTAACAAAAGTAAAAGTTACTGAAAGAGTACGTATCATAGAGTACGCTATCCGAGACGTTATTGTTCATGCAAGGCAACTTGCAAAAACAGGCAAAAAAATCTATTATCTCAACATAGGGGATCCTGTTGCGTTTGACTTTGACACACCACACCACATCAAACAAGCTCTAATAAAGGCTGTTGAAGAAGGAGCAAACGCCTACTCACCCTCTGAAGGATTGCCAGAACTTAGACAAGCCATAACCCAAAAGGAAAAGAGAGTTAATGGTGTGGATGTTTCTTCTGAGGATGTTATCGTTACTTCAGGAATCTCTGAAGGAATCCAAATGGTTATGGCTGCACTTATTGACGTTGGAGACGAAATTCTTCTTCCAGGACCAACTTATCCGCCTTACATTTCCTATGCCAAATTTTTCGGCGGAACCCCAGTCACATATGAAACTATTGAGAAAAAAGGCTGGCAACCGAACATTGATGATTTGAGAAAAGAGATATCGAAGAAAACTCGCGGAATCGCAATCATCAATCCCAACAATCCTTGCGGTGCACTTTACGAGGAAAAAATTGTGAAGCAAATATTAGACTTAGCAGGCGAGTATGACATCCCAGTTTTGTCAGACGAAATCTACGACCAAATAATATACGAGAAAAAGTTTGTCAGCACCGCCCACCTTGCCAAAGATGTTCCTGTAATAGGGCTCAACGGATTTTCAAAAGCACATTTGATGACTGGATGGAGACTTGGCTACTTATATTTTCACGACCAAGAAGATCAGCTGCAAGAGCTAAAGCAATGCATTGAGAAAGAAGCGAGAATTAGACTTTGTGTAAACACTCCGGTTCAGAAAGCTGGAGTTGCTGCTCTCAATGGACCGCAAAACCATGTGGTCGAAATGGTTGAAAAACTTAGGCAGAGAAGAGACTACGCGTGGAAAAGACTAAATGAAATAGAAGGGGTGAGCTGCGCAAAACCAGAAGGAGCATTCTACGTTTTTCCGAAAATCCAAGCGGTTGAGCGAAAATGGAAAACAGACAAGGAATTTGTATTAGAGCTTTTGAAGGAGACTGGAGTGCTTTTAGTGCATGGATCAGGATTTGACCCCGTCTATGGTGCTGGACATGTTCGAGGAGTTTTCCTTCCCCCAATAGAAACACTCGAACAAGCCTTGAATGAACTTGACAGGTTCATGGAGAAAAATAAATAAAAGATAAAGCTTTGGCTCTCCTAAAGCCTCATTCTACTGATAAATGGGTGTTCCTTCTTTTGGATCTTTAACCAGCTTTGAGAATGCTTCCATTAATCTTTTGGTTATTGGACCTGGAACTCCGTTGAATATTGTCCTTTTGTTTATTTCTCGTACTGGCACGATTTCTGCGGCTGTTCCCGTGAAGAATACTTCTTTTGCATTGAACAATTCGTAGGGTGTTATATTCTTCTCTATGACTTCGTATCCTAACTTTCGGGCAAGCTTCATCACTTCTTCCGCTGTTATTCCAGGCAATGCACCAGTGTAGCTTGGCGGGGTGAATAGTTTTCCGTTTTTGACTATGAAAATGTTTTCGGCTACTCCTTCGCATACGAAGCCGTTTTTATCCAGACATATGGCTTCATCAACGCCACCTATGTTTGCCTCAATTTTTGCTAATATGCTGTTGAGGTAGTTGAGCGACTTTATCTCATGCGTTGTTGCGTCCACAGGGTCTCTTTTAACCCATGAAAGCATTGCAGTGACTCCTTTCTCTTTAGCTTCGCTCCCATGAAGCGCTATCTTGTCTGTTATGACAATTATTGTTGGTTTCAAACATTTTCTTGGGTTTAGCCCCAGGTCGCCTATGCCTCTTGTGACTACTAGACGGATGTATGCGTCTTTCAAGTTGTTTTTCCGCAAAGTTTCAAGAACTATCTGTATCATTTCCTCTTTTTCTACTGGAACCTGCAACATTATTGTATGAGCTGAGCGGTAAAGCCTTTCAATATGCTCTTTCAGCTTAAATACCGAGCCCTCGTATGCTCGGATGCCTTCAAATATACCGTCTCCATACAGAAGCCCATGGTCATAAACTGAAACCTTTGCTTGCGATTTTGGATAATATTCCCCATCTATGTAGACAAGTAGTTCTCTCTCCAATAGTTCATCCTCCAAACTAGAGAGTCTAGTTTATTCAATTAAGGTTTGATATACTTTTTGCAAAAATTGGCTAATTTTCACCGTCGTTAACCATAGAATTGGGGTCTTTTCGAAAGGTACTTTGGCAGAGGCAGAGGTTTGAAGGGCTTGCCCTTTATTATCTCTTCAATCTCACTTATTAGCTGTTCAAGTTTCATTCTACGTATTTCCCCACTTTTTCTCTCCCTTACTGGAAGTACACCAGATTCAACCTCTTTTTGTCCAACAACAATTATGTAAGGCACCCACTCCATTTCAGCCTCGCGGATTCTTTTCTGTAAAGTCAACGCTCGATCGTCAATGTCTACGCGTATGCAACAGTTCTCCAGTGTTTTAGCAAGTTTTTCAACATCTTCAAGATATTTGTCTGACATTGGTGTTATGCGTACTTGTGTTGGTGAAAGCCATAAGGGAAACATTGGTGGCTTATGACTTTGCTGTTCCTTGTAAGCTTTTTCTAACAACGCGTACACGCATCTTTCAATTGCCCCGCTTGGAGAACAGTGCAGAATCAGCGGATGGTGTTTTTCGCCTTTTTCGTCAACATAGTTTATGTCGTATCTTTTGGCATTCTCAAAGTCTATTTGGTCTGTTGAAAGGGCTGCAGCCTTGTTTTGGTTGTCTATGAAGTTGAAGTCCCATTTTAGTCTAAAATAGAAGAAAGGCTCTTCCCACATCTCAACTAAGACTGGTTTACCAAAGGTTTTCGCTAAAGAACCAATAAAGTCTTCATTTTCTTTGTAGAAGTCTCTTGTAAATCGTACTGCGGCTTCATACTCATTTTTGGTTAAGCCAATTTCCTCCAAAATTTGTATACACAATTTGAATCTGGTCATCAACTCTTTTTTGGCTTGTTTTAGATCTATACAAAACGCGTGACAATCTGGCATTGTGAAGGCTCTTAAGCGTCTTAAACCAACTACTTCTCCGCTCTTTTCTCGCCTAAAACTGTAGCGAGTTAGTTCGTAAACCTTCAATGGCGTGTGCTTGTAAGAGAACTGTGTGTCGTGAACCATTAAAAACTGCCCAAAACACGCAGCAAACCGCAAAAAAAGCTCTTTGTCCTCTGATTTTAGCAAATATTGTCTTGCTGGAAAACGGCTTATATAGTCAGCCAAGCTTGGATGTTGATAATCATACATAACTGGAGTTTCAACTTCCATAGCGCCGTACTCTACCATTTTGGCCGTAACAAACTGTTCAAGTAACGATTTGATTAACCGCCCTTTAGGATACCAGCGTATGTTTCCAGGGTCGCTTCCAAACTCATAATCAGCTATTTCCAGCCTCTTCATTAAGAGCACGTGGGGCGGCATCTGCTGGCTTGCCCTCACCTTAGAGATTTCATGCTTTGCAAACTTTTCGAGGTTTTCATGCCCTTTGAAATTGAATTCTTCAACAGGCGTGATTTTACCGTTTGGCTGAAGAATGTGCCAGAACGACTTTAGTTTTTCCTCGGCTTTTACTGCTTCAGAAACCTTTTCTTCCTCTTTTTTTGTCTCGGATGGCAGAATTACACGAGATTGTTCTGCGAGCGGGTGCCCTTTTATTGATATGGTGAATTGTTTGTTCCAGCCGAAGGGTGCGCGGTATGTTTCAATTTCTTTCTCCTTTGCATACAATTCCATAGCCTTAACTATGTTTAATGCTTCTGCGGGCTTTGCTAGGTTACTGCTTAGGTGCGCGTAAGGATAGATTAAAATTCGATTTACCTTCAGCTTTTCGATGAAAGCTCGAACCTCGTCTATGGCTTTTTTGGCTACTGATACGTCGTCGCCTTCCTCTATTGCCGTGAACAAAACGACGATTTCTTCTAGGCGCACCGTTTTCTTTTCGGCTTCTTCAGCCATGGCTATTTCTTTCTGGATGGGTTTGTACTCGATGAAGTTTG
>Ga0172366_10002840_pt1 | contig 13614 bp, 11 predicted proteins | sample LakKivSesite69cm_FD_114533 | JGI IMG/M metagenome (GOLD analysis project Ga0172366, IMG submission 114533) | Sediment microbial communities from Lake Kivu, Rwanda - Sediment site 69cm | ecosystem: Environmental > Aquatic > Freshwater > Lake > Sediment | place: Rwanda: Western Province, Lake... | reverse complement strand
AATAATTTATTATTATCTTTTGCTTTTTTATTTACTTGGAAGGCATCCCCTTCTTTACCAAATAATTTAGAAAAATTATTTAAACAAGAATGGTTCCAATTTTTAGTATTATTTGTATTTGTTTATTCTCAAAGTAAAACAATTTCAACTTCAATAATTGTTCCATTAATCATATTCTTATTTGTTTATTTATTTAGATATTTAGACAATAATTATGAAAATTTCGCTACCAATAATACTAATAAAAAAAATAACAAAAAAAATAACAAAAAAAATAATAAAGTAAAAAATAACAAAAAACAAGAAAAAGAAGAAGAAAAACCTAAAGATGAGGAAATGTTTGAAGACCCAAGTGAAGATATAACAGACGATGTTCCTGAAGACATTGATGACGAAGAAGATGAATATAGTGATGATGAATAATTAATTTTTTCGGTGATTTGAGATTAACTACAAATAACAAAGTTATTTGTAATTAATCGTAAAATTAACAAAACATCAACAATTACGCCTACGGCGTAATTGTTATTTTCGTTGAAGAAAATTAAATAAAAAAACGCTGAAAGCGTTTTTTTATTTAATTTTTTTTATTATAAATTTAATTAAAGAATAAATTTATAATAATTATGTTATATACAAATGGATATTACTCAAAATATTAATACATATTGTCATATTAATAAATTTGGTTTCTATTGTGTTCCTAAAAATAAAACCAATGAATTATTAATTGAAAAATTATTTAAAGAATTAAATATATTACCTGCTAAAAAATTTGGTTTACCAAAATCTAAACAATTTCTTAATGATTTAAATGAAGAACCGATTTGTTGTCTATTTGAAACTAAATCTTATTGGAATATTCCTAGATTTTATGGTATTGATACATTTGGATTACCAAATGATAATAAAATAGATGTAGGTTTGTCTCTAAATGATAATATTAAATTTAATGGACAATTATATGAAGAACAAAAGATACCAATTGAATTTGTTCTTAATCAATATCATAAAAATAATTATGAAACAGGTGGATTACTTGGATTACCCTGTGGTGAAGGCAAAACTGTATCCGCAATTTATATCATTTCTTGTTTAATGAAAAAAACAATTATTATCGTTCATAAAGAATTTTTAATGAATCAATGGATTAATGAAATTAAAACTTTTTTACCCAATGCAAATATAGGAATTATTCAAGGTAATAGATGTGAAATTGAAAATAATGATATTGTAATCGCAATGTTACAAACTTTAAGTAAAAGAGATTATGATTATGATATAGTTAAAGAATTTGGATTAGCAATTTATGATGAATGTCATCATTTAGGGGCAAGAATGTTCAGTAAAGTTTTACAAAAATTACCTTGTAAATATTTATTAGGATTATCTGCTGAACCTTTAAGAAAAGATGGTATGAATTTAGTTTTTGAATATTATCTCGGTAAAACTATTTTTCAAAGAGAAAGAAATAATGAAACAAATGTTTTTGTTCATCGTTTTCTTTGTAAAAGTGATAGTGAAAATTTTCAAGAACAATTTGATAAAAGAGGTGAAAAACAATTATATAAAATGGAAGAAAATGTTGTCACTTTTTATCCAAGAAATAAATTAATTATACATATTTTAATTAATTTATTTAAACAATTTGAAAATCGTCAAATTCTAATTTTAAGTGCTCGTAATGAAGCTCATTTACCAAGATTATATAATTTAATTGATAAATATAATATTTGTCACCCTAATGGAACTAAATGTAGTGTTGGTTATTACATTGGCAGAAATGGCATTAATAAAAAAAAATATATTGATATTTTAGACCAAAGTGCTAAATGTGATATTATTTTAGGAACTTATGATATGGCAATGGAAGGTCTTAATATCAAAACATTAAATACAATTATGTTAGCAAGTCCTTTAGTTGGATTACAAAAACAAAACATTCACGGAATTCAAAAAATATTTTGTAATGATATTAAACAAACTATTGGTAGAATTCTTCGTGATAAACACTCTAAACAACATAGAATTGTCTTTGATATTGTTGATATGTTTGGTAATTATATTGAATGGGCAAGACAAAGAACAAGTTATTATAAAAAAGAAAATTACATTGTTTTTAATCAAGATATAAATTTAGATAATGATTTATCAAAACTTAATATTGATTATAATTGGATTAAAAATGGAATTCATAATTATATTGAAAATTCAGATGATATTACTTGTGATATAATTGAAGAAGAAACACAAAAAAAACCTAATTTTAATTTTCAATTCTTTAAAAATTAATATGATAAAAATCTTGGATCTTCATATCTTAAACAATATCTTTGATTATCTTTACAACTAAGTGCATTACCATATAACCATTTAGCATATTCATCTTGTGAATTTGGAATTGTAGTTGCTGGCATTGTATAAAATTGTCTTTGTGAATGGAATGTTTCATACACATCTCCAATATCACGAACTAATCTGTCATAATAAAAATTATTTACTTTTTTTGATACATCAGTATCAAAAATATTATCATTAACATTATCAGGGTCTTCTTTTGTTACTATATTCGCATTCATAAATGGATTATCAATTGTTGGTTTACGAATATATTTTTCATTCTCTATATCTTCTATTTTTGATGAACCTCCTTCATTCAAATCATTCACAAATTTACTTATTTCATCCTTAAATAAAGATTTGTATATTATATATGTAAATATACTAACAAATATAAATATTAAAAATACATTAATATTTCCATTGTAAATAAATACTAATATACAAAAATATAATGAAAATAACCATATTGCATTTAATTTATCTTCAATCGAATAGTGAGCAAATGGTATAAATCTTATTAAATTCTCTAATTTAAATACATTTATTATATCTTCATACCAAATTTTATTATATTTTTCTATAAGCATTGCTATTATATATATACGGAAAAAATAAAATTGATATAATATTATATTAAGAATTTTAATTAATGATTTATAACAATGGACACTCAAACAGAATATTATATAATAGAAACAATTCAAATGAATGAACCAATTCATTACAATTTATCTAAAAATAAATTTGATTTTTGGTTAAAAAATATTCAAAAAAATACTAGTAATCAATTAATTAGTAATAAAATTTATACAAAAAAAATACAACATCGTTATTGTATCATTCAAGAAAACATCTTATCAGATACTTTTGAATATCAACATATTAATTCTTATCAAAATGATAATTCAATGTTTCAAAATATTGTCAATTATATTCAAAAATTTAATGAATATTATGAAGATATTTATATTCCAAATATAATTTATCAATATGAATTCTTGTCTAATCCTAAAATATTTATTCACAATAAAAACTTATTCTATTCACACATCAAACAAACAAAAATAATTGAAAAAGAATTATCTAATTCAATTAATACACCTACTGATTTATTTGAAATAAATGAAATTTTATATCAAATAAATAACAATTTATTTATTTCATTTTCAATTGCCAAAGATATATTAAATAAAAATGATGATATGTTTTGGATAAAATTTATTGAAAAACATGGCATTAATTGTAATGAAACAATTCCAAATAATTTTTACAAATTTATTTCAACTATATTATTTAATTAATTATTGGTATAAATTTATTTAATTTTTTATTAAACATATAATCAAACAAAAATTTATTATATGTTTTCGTTTCATTTAATAGATTATTTGCTATTTTATTAAATTTCTTTGACACTTCAATATTTGATATATATACCAAATAATATTGTTCTTGATTTTGAATATTTATTTCATTCATTTGTATAATTTCATTGTCTTTCATTGTTATATAATAAATATCTATCCCTTTTTTAATTGTATATAAATTATATACTTTATTTTCATCAAATAAATTTATTAATGAATTAGAATTATGATTAATATCACTATTTAAATCAAAATTATGTTTATAAATTGTAAAATGAATACTTTTTTGATTTATTTCAACAAATTTATGCCATTCATTTATATTAAAATGTATCAAATGTTTACATTCAATTGATTTAATTACATTTCCATTACGATTTAATATTTCAATACTTTCAATTGATATTTTTATTTCATTATTTAATAATGAAGTTTTTAATAAATATTCTATATTTTCTTTTGTAAAATATTTATATTCAATAAATTTAAAAACAAAAATATCTAATTGTGAATATATAAAATGATTTTCAAATATTTTTTGTAAATCGTTTATTCTTTCTTTGATATCAATATTATTTTCTTTATTAAAAAAATAATTGTCTTGAATGATAAATATTATATTTTTATATTCATCTAATACAAATTGACCTAATATCATAAATTCATCTTCTTTATTCACATTAATAAAATTAAAATGTATATCTAATTCTTTATTTTCATCATCATAAACATATAATTTTTGTTTCCAATAACCTTTTGTGTATTTATTTATAAATATTACTTGTTTATTTAAAAATGTGTATAATGACTTTTTATTTTCAATTAATAAAAATCTAAAATTATTAATTATATGATTTAAACGAAAATAAGTTTCGTTTAAATCTACTTTATCTTGATAAAACTTTTGAAAATATTCAATATAATTCATTTTAGTAATATCTTAAAAATGTTTTAATTCAATTTAGTATTTTTTTAATATTATTCCCATACGATTTTCAATTGTATATTTTATTTCATCATTACAATTATTACCACTTCTTTTTAATTTATCAGCATTCATAAATCTTTCTTGTGCTTTAAATATTCTATCATTATCTAGATAAATAGATGTATCATTTTTACAATGAACTTCTACATTATTCTTATATAAATTAATATTATCACTTTCTTTTTTATTATATAATTTACCATAAAATTCTTCTATCTGACATTTCATACTATACATTGGAGGAACTATTTTTTGATAATACATATTGATATCACTATCAGATATATTACGAAATTTTGTAATATTATATGGACCACCAAATTTATCTAACATTTCTCTTGGAGGAGCAAACGTTATTAATTTATCCACTCCAAAGGTATCTTTATAAAAAGAATTTATTAATAAAAATCTTTCATACATTTGTAAATCTTTTAATGAAAAATTATAACTTGCCATACAACCAAAACTACAAAAATGCCCATACACAACATATTTATGTTTAATTTCATTTGAATTTTTACATTTATAAACAATTCTTTTATATGGTAAACCTATCGGTTTTGTTTTAAAAGAACAAGTGTCCCAATAACAAGAATATGTATGATCACTTTCATCTTCATTAATTCCATTAATTTCGTATAAAATTCTTTGATTCAATGTGTTATTAAAAAAATTTAAATTTTTTTTATTAGAATTTATATCATTTACCTTATTAAATCCAAAATTATTTGATGAAATAAATTCATTATTCATAACACAATTTTGTTGTTTATTATACAAAATATCATTTAAATATTGTGAATGTATATTATTATCATTTGAATAATTATACTCTTGATATATTATATTATTTGAATTTTGATTTTCTAATTCAATTAATTCTTCCACATATGGAATATGTAATATCATCACATTATTTATATTTTCTTCTGTCTCAATATTAATTTTAACAATTGTTTCAGTTTTGTCTTTTGGTTTACGACCTCTTTTTTTTAAAATTTTTTCACCAACTATGGTTTCATTTTTTATATCACTCATTTATTTAACTTAAATATTCTAATTTAATATCTTTAATTTTATTCAATATTGTGTAATTTATTTTTTTAACATTTCTAATAAAAATAATATATCTCTAATTATATATGTTTCGTTCATCTTTACATTTAGATAATTCGAGTGGTAAATCACCTTCTAGGTCTAATATGAATAGCACTCAATCACTTTGTGACAAAACAAATTATCCAGTTAATTCTAAATATTATGTTGATAAATACACTATTGGATATCGTTCAGATATGTCTTGTCCAATCGCTGGTAATCCAACTTATTTATCCTATACAAAAATACAACCTAAATTAAATAATTTATCCATTCCTTTTTCAACTCTTAAAAAAGAAATCAGTGGTGGTTCTTTACCAAGTGAATTTTTAAATAATTGGTATAAAACAACTTATCCTAAAAATCCTTTACATTAATTGCTATAAAATACTCTCTTAAATTCAGGTAATACAATTTTATTCAAATATGTCTCATAATTCATATTATCTTTAAATACATTTGATTTTTTTTTACTCATATTTACATTTAAATGACTTAGATAATATTTCATTGTTATATTTTCAATTTCATTTAATATATCTTTTTCATAAACAACATTGATATTATTTTTATAGGCTTGAATGATATAAATAATATTCTCTACATTTTCTAAATCATCTTTTACAATTAATATACTCTTATATTGACACAAATATTTAATCGCATTCGTTTTATCACTTCCAAAGGTGTTTTCTAAATTTTTAATTGTCGTTATTTCATTTTTATTTTCAATGAATTCAAAATCAATTTCTTGATGATAATAATCTAATAATTTATTAACATAAATACATCGATTTATTTGAAATAAATCTTTACATTTTTTATTACTATCTTGATAATATATTACAACATCTATATTATCTAAATCATTATTAACAATTTCATCATCTGAATATATAATAATTTGACTATTAGTTTTAACAAAATCTTTACTAATTAATTTATTATTTTTACCAATACATATAATATTTGTTGTAGATGAAATTTGTGAAATTTGATTAATAAAAACACATTTACCTAATGTTTTTTCTATACAATCAATTAAATAATTTTTATTAAATGTTTCATCAATATATATTTCAAAGGAATGTTTATCAACTAAAATATTTTGTAAAATATCCCATTTATTTTTTTTAGAATATTTCTTTTTAACAAAAGTGCCATTCCAAATATTTTTATCATTTATCAACATTGGTTTGCGTTTTTCTATATTACAATTTATTAACATTTCTCCATTTGTATTAAAAGCTTCTATTTTACAATCTTTATCACATCTTTGTTTAATTTGATAAAACATTTCTTTATTAAATGTATCAACAATATCTCCTTCTATCATTTCATTTTCATAAAAATCATATTCATCAAATTTTAATGATAATTTTTTACCAATTTCTTTATATTTTAAATTATATCTTTGTTTATGAATATAAATTCCATCTTTTTTATGTAATAAATCTGGTTTATTATTATTAAAGAAATGTATTTTTTGTAATTGATTTTCTAATGATCCCTTTAAATATCCTAATGTATTAAAACATATAATATCATCTACATTTTTAACTATTTCCATTATCATCGGTATAGTTAATGATGGAATGTGACAAATATCATTACCAACACTATCAAATAATGGTATAAATTCATATTCATTTTGATATTCAAAGTTTAATTCATCTGTTAAATGATTTTTAGAAATAAATTGTTCTAAAAATTCAATTTGAATATTATTTTCAAGTAATTTAAACAATTCTAATAAATTTGTATGTATACTATGAGTTTCAATATAATTTAATAAATATATTACAGCAGAACGACGAATTAAATAAATTTGACATTCATTGTCAAAAACAAATATATTTTTTTCAGTATTACATTTTTCTTTTATAAATTTGTCTAAATCGATATTTTGTAAATCAACATTGTCTTTATTAATTATTAAATAAGTATCATAAAAATAATCTCTTTTTAATTGATTCCAAATTTCATAATGTTTATAGTAATCATTAATAACTTTTTTAGAATAATTGAAATTATTATGTCTAAATAAATATTTTAATTCATTTGTTAATTCATAATCATTATGAATTAACTCATTATCGATAACAATTTTTTTATAATTATTAACCAATTGCGTTTGAGTATTTGGTGGTTTTGTCATTTTCTTAGATAATTTGTATTTTCTATCATTTTCTAAATCTTCAATAGTTTTCATTAAATTTTCACGAACATTTATTAATGAAGATTTTTGTCCTTTTCCTTGATCAATATTATTTAATTCATATGCATTAAATGTATTATCACTTTTATCATTTGTTAATTTTCCAATGTGACGAGAAGTGATATCATTAAAAAATACACTAATATAATTTTCTTTAACATATCTATCAGCATATTCTTTTTCAAAAAATCCTTTATCATAAAAATTACCTATTTTTTCATAAATACTTGTATCAATAAAAGATGGTCTAAATGAAAAATGAGGCCAATACATACAATTTAATCCATACAGCACCATTTTTTGATTATATAATTCTTTATCCTCTTCTTCCGTTAAATATTCATGTAATAAATAATTATCAAGATTTGATGACAATTTATCTTTTAATTTACATATATAACCACCTTTATAAATACTTTCTTCAATTTCTGTATAATTTTTATTAAATAATACTTGTTTAATTTTTTTATTTTCATATTGTTGAATTTTATAAGTATTATTAGGTTCAATAAAATCAAAAGTATCTACATTCATAATTTTTAAACTATCTTGAATATAATTTAATTTTTTATAAAATAACCAATCATCTTCTAAATGAATTTGATATTTATATTTATTTTCAATTATATAATTTCTTATTAAATTCATACTTAATGCGTGACCTTTTTGTTCTGTTGTTTTAAATACAAATTCTATAAATGGATAATTTGTTTTCATTTTTTCTCTATCTTCTTCACTACTATTATCATCTACAATATACCATTTATTAATTAAATCTTTATCTAAACAACAATTTATAAATGAATTGATTGTTTTTTCAAATAAAATATATCTTTTACAAGTTGTCATTGTTAATATAATATTTTTCTCATTTGAAACATTAATTTTTTTATTTTCAATTAGATATTTTATATCTATATTTTTACTAAATGAATTTGAATATAATATTAATTTCATTTTTATTAAGTTTTCTTTTATATTATTAGGCAAATCAGGTTTTCTATTTAAATCATCATAATATTTATTAAAAATATCTACTTTATCTAATTTTAATGATATATCACATATTTCAACTGGAACAGCAAAATCATAAACAAATTTATTAACAAAGAGAATATAATGTTGTGGAAATTTAATTTTAGAAGAAAGTAATAAATATTTTAACGCAATATCATTTAAATCTTTTCTTTTACAAATCAAAGCAAATTCATAGAGTGCTTCACATCTGTCATACATCATTCTAAATGCTTTTAAATAATTTTTTTCTATCTCTTCAATAGGTTTATTTATTTTTTCCATACAAAATCCAATTTGACATATTGAATAATATACTTCTTCAGGCCATCCACCTTTATCAACTCTTTTTTGATACCATTCAATTGCTTTTTCATAATCTCCATAATCTTTCCAACTTTGACCTGTATAAAAATAATATCTTTCAATTAAATCAGGATCAACTTTTCGATTAATTGCATCCATTAATAAAAGAGCATCTTTTTTATATTTTTCAGGATCTTTATTACGATCACCAAGACGACGTGAATCTATATGCCAATCACCTCTACATTTTTCTTGAATAGGATTTTTTTTATTAACACAATTTGCAAATTCGTGAAGAACTCCACGATATTCCCATTTTAATTTATTATTAAAAATCAATGCTCGTTCATAAGTAAAATTCTGTCCAAATGTAAATAAATAACTATCTGCTACTAATTTTTTTGGAAAAATTACTTTCCCAACAATTAAATCATCCGCATCCATTACCCATAAATATTCTGATTTGCGATATGCCATTTGCATTGCTAATGTTCTATTATGTCCAAAATTAACCCATTTATGATCGTAAATTTCACCCTTAATCTTATGACTATCAAAAAAATTTTTTATAATTTCTTTAGTATTATCATTTGAACCTGTATCACAAATTACATAATAATCAATATATGGTAACATGCAATTTAATGTTTCTTTAATACAATGCGATTCATTTTTCACAATCATTGTTAAACACATTTTATACTTCATTTTTATTCAATAATATTTTGTTTATATTATCTTATTATATAAACTAAATTTTTTAATTTAAAATATTTTAGATAATTATTATTATATTAATATGAAATTTGCCAATGAATATATAGATATTAATGATGACACAAAATTGGTATCTTGTTTAGAAGAAAAAGATATGTCAATAGATATTCCTAATGTTAATGTATATGATTTTAATTCAAAAAAAGTTCAATTCACATTAATGACAAGACATTTAAATGTATTAACTCAATTTAATACTTATTTTACTACAATTTATGAGAATGTAATACAACATTTTATATCTTGCCAATCACTTTGGTTCAATAAAAAAAAAATAGATAAAGTTAAATTGTATGAATCTTATAAATCACCTGTATTAACAAATGTGACTAGTAAAGAAATACAATTTATAGTATTTTATGATAATAAATTAGAAAAATTAAAATCAAATTTATTAAGTTCAAAACAAAATAAAAAAGAATTATATCAAACAAGTATATCATTTAGTGGATATCAATTTGGTAATAATGGAATTTTACCTATATTTACTTTAAATGAGTTAAATCCAATGAGAGATATTGTTAATCAACAAAATAAGAGTAGATTTAATAATTTTGTAAATGAAGAATATAATTTTATTAATGCTCCTACAGAAGTTTATGAAAATAGTCAAAGTGTAGTTAATGAAAATTTACAAAAAGAAGTTAGTGTTAAACAAATTGAAAAAAGTGTTAGTAAAAAAGAATTAAGTGAAAGACATAGTGCTAGTTTGAAAAGTAAACATTCATTAAAAAATGAAGAGGTATTAGATAAAGAACATAGTCAAAAAGTAGATGAATTAACAAATAAAATTATTAATAAATTATCAACAGAATTAAAGAAAGAAGTTAGTAAATTAATAACAGAAGAAATGAGTGCTAGTCGTGGAGGTAGTTTATCAAAACATTCTTTGGCATCAGAAAGTGCTAGAAAATTAGAACAAAGTGAGAGTAGTGATGAAGTAAGTTCAGATTTATTTTCAAGTGAAAGTGATAGTATAGATAATGAAGAAGGTAGTAGATTATTTACACAAGATTTTAGTGATGATTTAGATGACTTAGAAAGTGAAAGTCAGCAATTACAAACAATTAAAGATTTATTAAATGAATAAATTTTTAATTAATTAATTAGTATTGTTGATATTGAGGATTTTGAACTGGATAATCACAAATGTAATATTTAATTCTGTCCCAAATATCTCTCCATAATTCTAATAAGGCAAATAATAATAAAATGGCAATACTGACTTTGACTTTTTCTGATTGTTCATAATCGGAGGCAAAACCATTATCTAAAATAAAATAAACTAATGAGAAAGTGATGAATAATCCAAGAACCCAAAATGTTAATTGACCTAATCCGTTCATTATATATTATATATATAATATAATATATTTTTTTTTTTATAATTCTTGCCGAATTAATAAATATATTTATATAAGTTATAAAATTACTTTATTCTAAAATAAATAATAAAAACTGCGATTAATAATATTAGAAAAATTGCAAAACCTGTCATTATTACATATGGATATAATTTTTTTCCTATATATTCAATAATAGGATCTAATATCTTTGTTTTTATCCTATCTTGATTTTCTATTTTTTCAAATTGTATGATGCCATAATCTAATAATTGATTAATAAGATTTTGAACATATTTATGTTTATTATTTTCTTTTATATTTTCCATTTATTATATATATAATTATATAAATTATAATGGTAATAAATATCTATATATATATACTTTTAATTGTATTAATTCTAGTTTGTTATTATATTTATTTAAAAACAATTGATGGTGTTGAAAATTTTCAAGAACTCAAAGTTCCTAATTATAAATTAAAACCAAATGGATTTCCTTCAAATAATGCTTTTCAATTACATTCTCGTTCAAATAATAATGTAATACATTTATCAACAAATAATAATAATTTTTTTTTAAAACCTATTGATACTTCTTTTAGTAAATATAATTATTTATTTGCTTTTTATGACAAATATTTATATTCAATAACAGATGGTGTTTTCATTGATGTTTTGCAACCAATGGATGCTTCAATTCCTGATAAATTTGTGTTAACAAATAATATTCCAACAAATTCAAATGTAATTTGGAGATTTGTTGATGGTAATTTAACATTTACATTTAAAAATCAAAGTGTAGATGAATTAAGTCAAAAATATTTACCAAAAACTTGGACACAACCAAAAGTATATTATATTCACTTTGATGTTTCTAATCAAAATATGTATGTAGATAATAATAAAATTAATAATGAATTGTTTTTGAATGTTTTAAAAAAAAATGTTAATGATGATAATTTATTATTAGAAAAAATCGTTTTTAATAAAATAAATCAAAAATTTAGTTGGAATATTAGTAAAATACCTGTTGAAAAAAGAAGACAACTAGCAATTGAATATGATATTGTGTTTCCAAATAAATTTAAAAATCAAATAGCAATTAATAAAACGAGTGGTGAAAATGCAATGTTTGAATTTTTTTCAAGTGTTAATTGTATATTTTATATACAAATTTATTATTTAAAAGATAAACCTTTGACAATACAAAAAACAAGTAGCAGTAGTCAAACAACACAATTACAACAACAACAACAACAACAAATAACAAGTGACACTAAATCGTCACAATCATTTAATATAGAATATCACAAACAATATCCACAATTGGTTCGTCAAATTTCTAAAAATGTCGCTAGTAAATTTGGAATATATGATCCAAAAACAAAATTATATTATCGTTGTAATGATGTAATTCAAAAAATTAAAAAACCTAGTTTTTCAATACAATACGCACAAGTTCCTGTTCCTAAATATATTCAACCTTCTGTATCAATAAATAGACAACAAAGATTACCAAATTTTAATGAAACAAGTGATATTAAAAAAGAATTAAAACAAATTCGTAGTAAAATAGAAAAACCTAGAGAAAAAAATAATTATGAAAAATTAAGTAAAACATTTGATAAAAAAATAATGTCAATTGAACAAAAAATATTACAAAAAATGAATAAATTAAAAGAAATAAAACAACAACCAATTATTATTAAATTGGATGATAAAAGAGAACAGAAACAAAAAGAAATAGATAAAAAAATAGAATCAAAAAATGTAAGTAAAAAAACAATTGAAACAAAAAAACCAATACAAAGTAAAAAAACAATTGAAACAAAAAAACCAATACAAAGTAAAAAACCTACAACACAACAAACAAACACAAAATCAAAATCCAATAATTCATTAAATTATATCTTCTAAAGTATTTACATAAATAAGAAAATATTTTTACATTTATTAATTAAAAAATTTGTTAAAAAGTAAAATTGATTATAAATAATGAATAAACATTATTTAAAAATAAATTAGAAAAATAATTTTAATAAAAATTGGTATAAAATGAATAAAAAAGCAGAAAACACCCCTTTTAAAAAAGATTTATATAGTGTGTATCAATATTATAATGAAAAGTTAATAAAGAGTGATGATAAAGAAGTGTT
>Ga0172366_10002838_pt1 | contig 13615 bp, 10 predicted proteins | sample LakKivSesite69cm_FD_114533 | JGI IMG/M metagenome (GOLD analysis project Ga0172366, IMG submission 114533) | Sediment microbial communities from Lake Kivu, Rwanda - Sediment site 69cm | ecosystem: Environmental > Aquatic > Freshwater > Lake > Sediment | place: Rwanda: Western Province, Lake... | reverse complement strand
CCACGGTTACGAGCCCCCAGTCCTTGCTGTTCTCGTCCAGATAGTAGTCCCTCCAGACCCACCAGCACCATCCGGCCAAGCTTTCATTCAGACAGGCCTGATCCAATGCCTTGAGGTAGCCGGCGCGTTTGGCTTCCCGCGCCTCAGGCCCTTCCTCAGGGTAGATCTGCTTTACGGGTATTCCGGTTTCCCAGAAAAGGACGGGCTTCGTCGACTTCGCCTTTGTCCTGAGTGCATTGAGATTCCGCATGACAACGCTTGAGGCATCTTCCGCCTCTTGGCGCCCCGCAGGGTAGTCTCCCGCGAAGTAGATGTCCACCGACCCGACCCCCCAGGTCTCCTCCCGGTTGTAGCCGTACCTCCAGATGTCGACCCTCTGTCCAATGAGGGCCCTGGGGTTGCCCTGCTTTATTGCACCGGTTATCTCCTCCGCGGCTTCTTGGTAGAGAATGTTGTGCCACTGGTTGAAGTCGTTCCACTTCTTGGCCGTGTATGGCAGCACTGGCAGATCGTGGTAGTGGCTGGTTTCAATCCGTGCTACGGTATCCACGACCCAGGAGTCGACGGGAAAGACCATATCCTCCCATGCGGAGTTCCCCTCCCCCCACCTTCGGTTCCAGTACCCGAGGTCGTCAGCCTGATCCTGGAGGAAGTTGCGCCATGCCTTCAGGTTCAGGGGATCGTCCCAGGACCATGTGTTCATATTGAGGTGTTGCCAGTCCAGGGGATCGTAGATGATCTTTTCGAACTCACGGGTGATTCTGGCGATGCGCTCGTGGAAGTCAACGAAGCACTTCCAGGCGAAGGTGTCTTCCGCTACGATCCCCGGGTAGTTGTACAAGAGGTACCCAAGGAATGGCGCGTGTTTGACGCCGCCTGCATCGACGTACTCCTCGTACGGCTTGGCCTGCACGCCCTCCGGGATCCTCGAGATGCCGAACCACAGTATGGCGTACAGTCCGTTCCCCTCAGCCTCTGTGAGCACTTCGATCAGCTTCTGCTCGTTCTCGTCGCTAAGCGTGCGCGTGCTCGAATTCTGATCGACACTTGGCATGAAGGAGCCCCAGTTGACCTGAATCGCCACCGCGTTGAAGCCTTGGTCACGCATCGCTTTGAAGTCCTCCCTCACCTTGGCGAGGTCCAGCTCCTCCCAGAAGCACTGGTGGAAGGCATGGGGCTGGAAGTACATGGCGCCGCGGATGAATACGGTCTGGTCGCCATCCATGAGTCGGTCGCCCTCTACGCGGAACGCGGGCTGGGCTTCCTTGTGCCTGAACGGAACTGTGAATGCTGCGAGCATGATCGCCGCTGTCGCCAAACCGAGGATCGCTGCGATCCACACACGCAAGTCTGAAGCCCGATTACACAGGTTGCTGGAGGATTAGTAGTTTTCTGCCTCGCCCGTGGAGCTTGGCCCGACTATCCAGCCTTGACCTGGCTCAGCGTCAACGGCGTCGCAGGGCGCCGACAGCGACGGCCACCAACACAATCGCGATGATGCCGAGCAGCATCCAGGTCAGTTCGCCCTTCATGATGCTCGCCTCAACGGTGAATTCGATCTGGCTGCTTCTTGCACCGAGATGGTTGGAGTCTTCGGTCCAGTTTGCCGAGACCAGCCAGACACCCGGCTCTGCTGGTTCGAAGCTGTCCGAGAAACGGCCGTCGTCGTCCGTTACGACCCTCCTTTCCGCGATCGTTGCGGCCTGCCTGACATAGCTCAGAGTGACGTTCGCGTTGGCGTGCGGGGGGGATACCGATCCGTGCAGCTCGACCATCTGTCCTTCCTGGATCCGCTCACTCGCGACATACAACGAAAGGTTCGACGCCTCCTTCTCCGACTCAAGAAGGACCGGGTCCTGCTCTAGGACGGCGAAGCTCTTGAGTATCGCCACCGGCCGGTATCCCTCCTTTGAGGCGTTGAGCTGTATCGTGTACGAACCAGCCTGCCTGGCCGTCAGGTTACCAGGGCGGGTTGCGTCGCGCATGGAGCCGTCGGGGAGGGTCAGGCGGGCGACAATGTCGGGACCCTGCACGCTGCAGCTGTAGTCAAGGTAGACCTTCTCGTTCTTGACGAAGACCGAGGTCCTCTTGGAGTGTGAGGGATCTCTGGTGAGGATGATCTCAAATGTCATGTCCTCGGGGGCTCCCTCGATCTGGAAGGAGGCCTCGGCTTGGTACACGGTGAACCTTCCCTCGATGAGGCTAGCCTGCACCGTGTAGGGCCCGGAGTAGTAGCTGTCGTCCACCGGAAGGAGGAAGAGCTCGATTCTTCGGGATTCCCTTGCCGCCAGCGCTAGGGAAAATCTGATCTGGGTCGGCGCCACCTTGGATCGCTGGTCTTTGAGGAGTGCCTCAAGCGAGAGGTTCACGGCCTGCTCCTTGGTGTTCGTGACCCGCGCCGACACGTTGATCACATCGCCGGGACGGTACACGGTCTTGCTCACGTTGAGAGCCAGGTCATGGGCCTGGGCCAGCGAGATACAGGCTACTACAACAGCCACGGCGATGCAGACCCGAGCCGACCTCCTCACCTCACCACCACCTCGGACAGAAGGTCGGGTCGCCCAGGAGGGCATAGAAGATGTCGCCCGTCAGCGTGGTGCTGAAGTTCGGGACATCCTCATCGTAATCCTCGTTACGAGCCTCGAGGTAGGCCTCCCCTATGCTCTTGCCTTCAAGGTAGGCCAGCTGCAGGATATCGTCGAACATGTGGTGCCAGTAGGAGACATCCGTTGCCCCCATGTACGCCATGGCGCCCCTGCGGATGTGCTGTACCGAGAGGACCATGGGAGGCTCGCCCAGCGTCACCTCCACATAGTAGGCGCCGGTGAGACATGCAAGGTCGAGGACCACCGCTGGCTGAAGGTAAACCTCATTCAAGCACAGATAGCCCGAGTCAATCACTCCCTCAAACACCTGCATCAGGCCGTGGTCAACGAAGATTATCAGACCGCAGTCATCGTAGTGGGAGCGGATCGCGGCTTGGCTACCGTCAACCTCCAGATGCCCGGAGTAGAACCACACGTTGCTGAACTGGTCCTCTACGTCAGGGGTCCAGTAATGGCTCCTGGCATAGTTCTCGAGGACGGTCTCGTCTGCCCAACCCCCGCCTATCTCGTCTTGGCGATCCTCCCTGACCATCACGAGCGCGTCCCGGTTCTTGTTGATTCTGTCGTAGAACAGGTCCCTTGCCACGTACGCCGAGACATCGGAGGCACTCACGCCGTATATCCTTCCGGTGGCGATGTCCTGGTGAGCGAGGTTCTGCGTGCTGCCGTAGAATCTACCGTCCACCTCAAGCCACAGGGGCCCGCTTTCAGCTGACACTTCTATCCTGGCTATCCTCCGCACCGAGCGCGACGGGATGTTGTACACGCATACGTACCACCAGCCCTCGTCGGATTTCTCGTACCAGGCGATGTTGTCCCCCCAGACGGCTGGCAGCACTTGGTCGGCCGGCTCGGTTGTGAGCCTCTCCGGCCTGAAGGTTGCGAAATCGAAGAGCCAGATGTCCCAGTTCCCGTTGCTGTTGTCCTGCCAGACTATGCGCCCCTCGTAGATGCGGGGGTACATCTGGTCGCCGGGCTCTGCGGTTACTATGAGCTCCCTGCTGGTGACCTCGCCGCTTTCGTCCATCACGGCCATGCGCACGTCCCAGTCGCCGTCCCTGTTGTCCATGTACACTATCTTGTTCCCCCATATGGAGGGCCGTTCTTGGTTGTAGTCGTCCCAGGTGACGTGGCGATACGCGTGGGCGTCCAGGTCATACTTCATTATGTCAGTGTGGTCCCCGGACGGTTGTTGATAGACGACCGTTCTGCCCCAGATCGCGGGCCATTCCTGGTTGTCTCGCGAGAAGGTGAGTTGCGTCGTCGTGTTGGTGGGGACATCGTACGCGTATATGTCAGAGTTGCCGTTCCTTCCGTCCTGCCAGACTATGGTCGTGTCGTAGACGGCTGGCCTTGATGAGCCGATCATGTACCATGCAGTTTCGTTGGCGCCGGTGAGCTGGTAGATCCTGCCCGTTGAGAGATCTTGGTACCAAATGTCGCCCCAGGTGTTCTCGTCGGTCCATGCGAGGATGTGCTCCGAGCATGCGGGGTTGAACTGGACGCGGAGGTTGGACGTCACGTACTCCTCGTGATCGCCCAGCACGGTGTTCCCCACTATGTCGGTGTCGATGTACCGGGCGCCCTGGTAGTAGATGCTGTCGCCCCACATGGCCGGTGCGTAGGGCAGGTTCGCGCGGGCTATTGGGATGGCCTCGGGCGAGGCGACGATCGTGAGGTAGCGCAGCGGGCCTCCGAGCGGTAAGGATTCCATGGCTTCCCTGACGAAGGTGTCTATCTCGGGGTAGGAGTGTGACGTCGTGCTGACTATGACCTCCTTCTTGGCGGCCGCAAGGAATGGGGCCACAAGCGAGTGCTTGGAGAAGAGGTACGAGACTGTGGAAGCCTTGTCGGTTGCGTAGGTGGTCCGGCGGTAGGCCCAGAGGTCGAGCGGGTTGACCAGGATGACGCCGTTGGTGGCAGTGGCTATGACGTAGTGCCTGCGAAGCTCGTCTAGGGTGAACCTCTGAAGGACCTTGGCATTCACAGCCTCAAGTATGGACAGTTCCAGCTCACTGAAGCGCCCCACGAGGTAGACGCTCTTGTGGTCCAGTTCATGTGCGTCATAGTGTCCTTGGAAGAGCACCGGCGCATTCAGGAGGGAGGCATAGACGGAGGCCATCAGGCCCGTTGCGTACTCGTCCTCGGAGACGACGTAGACATCGATCTTGCTCCAGTACTGGTTCCGCAGCTGTCTCTCCTCTCCATCTGTGAAGACGTCATCCATCGGCATGACACCTGATCCCCCAGATCCCAATAGACTCGGGGAGGCCCCCCACTTTCCCACCAAGGCCCTGCTGAAGCCGGTCACCTCCAAGGGCGTGAGAGCCAGGCTGATGACCGTGTCGAAAGCCCTTGGCGCCGCCGCCCTCCAAACCTTGATCTGGCTCTCCGACAGGCCTGCCCCAACCGGCGCCGGGGCGACCATCAGCCTGATCAGGTCCGCTGGCGGGGTCCCCAGGATGGTGACCCTCATGCCCGCCCTGTTGCGGCCGTACGACGCGTATTGCTGAAGGAACTGGATGACGGAATCCGCGTCGAATGCCGTCTCATTCTCCTGATGGTAGATCAGTACCGGGAACTTGTAGGTGCTACCGACTGCAACGGGCTCGGTCGGGTGCATCTCCCTCCAGACGGCTATGGGCACAAGCGACAGGACCGCCCGCCAGTCAAGGTCGGAGACCACGAAGACCTCCCGGTCCCTGTAGGAGCTCATGTTCTTGATGTTCTCCCGTCCCAGTGCCTCGACCGTGAAGCTCCTCTCGGGAGTCGTTGCATGTTCATCGTCGACGCTGTAGGCCTCGGCGTAGTACCTCACCGTGGAGCCGGATGCCCAGGGCCCCCTGACTATGCTCAGGCTCGTCGCATCGGAGACCTCGGCCACCTTGTGGCCGTTCAGGTATATGCGGAGCAGCTGGATACCATAGGGATAGGATGCGGTGGCGGTGAAGTTGGTCTCATCCATCTCCGTCGGCTCCAGAGGATCGATCGTCATGTCGAGCCTGAGGATCTCGGGGTAGTAGGATCGCACGGTGAAGTTGTACAACGGGGTGATGTTCGAGTTACCTGCCTTGTCGGACGCAGCTGCGGTGTAGTACACCGTGCTCCTTCGCGGGTACGGCCCGCCGGTGTAGTCGCAGGAGGTCTCGTTGTAGCAGGTCGTGACAGCCATCCCGTTGACGTATATGACGATGTGACTGATGCCGCTGGGGTCCGAGGCCGTGGCCCGGAAGGTGACTGCGTCTCGTTCGCTGGGTCTCGACTCCCCGATGTGGATCGGGAGGTAATAGATGCTGACGCTCGGGGGAGTAGAGTCGGTGGGCGTGACGTTGACGGTCACGTGGGCCTCATTGTTGGTTTCGCTGGTTTCGATGACTTTCGCGTCCGCGTCAGCTAGGAATGAGATGACGTACAGGCCCGGGGCCGACGGGGTCCATGACACGAAGACTTGGCTGTTCTCGTCAAGCCCTCCCCCCGGCCGCAACGATGGAAGATTGACAAAGCCGATCCTGGAACCGTTGGCCGTGAACAGGCCTAGGCACTCGGGCGATTCCACCTCGCCGACGTTGGCCAGGATCGGTTTCAGCAGGGCCGTCCTGCCGGAGGTGATGAGTTCGGGTGACCACGAGATGCCAGTTGAGTAGAGGTCCGCACGTCCCTTGGGCAGGACCTTGACGGTCGCCACAAACAGGTTGTTCTTCTCATCGCTTTCGTCCACGAGGCTTGTGTAATCCGCCATGAAGCTGAGCGAGCATGCTCCCTGGACGCTCGGCGTCCAATTCATGGGCACGGCCGCCTCCTCGCTGGGCTTCAGGTCGGGCACAAGGAAGGTGGCCTTGAGCGTGCCGTTTACCATGAAGGCCCCCTTGGAGACAACTCCGGGGTTGCTGCCCCCGATGTTCTTCACCCGGACGTCGATGGTGACTAGTTCCCCCGCTGTGGGCGTCTCGGGTTTCAGGGTGACGTCCGTGACGGCCAAGTCGGGCTTGCTGAGGACGTTGACCTTGCTTGTCAGGACGTTGTTGCCCTCGTTGCTCTCCTGCACCTCTTGCTTCCAGTCTGCATAGAAGGACAGGTCCTGCAAGCCCTCGACCGTCGGCCGCCACTTCGCCAAGATTGTCGTTTGCTCGCTGGGCTTGAGCGAGCCTATGGCCAGGGTCGCAGAGAAGCTTCCCGAGATCAGGTTTCCTTGACAGGTCCCAGATGTCCCGTTGCCGAGGTTGCGGACCGTGATGCTTGCGGTCGCATCCTGCCCGATCATCGGGGTCTCCGGAATCACGGAGATCGAGATCGGGGAAAGGTCGGCGATCTGCAGCCCTCCAACCGTCAGGACGTAACCGTGCCATTCGGCAGGGCCCTCCTTCTTGGTCTTGCCCCCAACCTCCCAGATCTGGTAGGAGGGCCAGATGCGCCACTGGCCCGCCTTGTCCGGCTTGAAGGAACTCGAGAAGGCGACGCTCTGGGTCGAGGTTATGGTCTGGCCGGCGCTTGTGAAGCCGAAGGATCTGTCCAGGCCGTCGGGGTCCCTCACGGCTGCGAAGACTCCCTTCTCCGCGAATGTGATCGGATACTGTCCAGAATCCCTGAGCCTGAAATCAACGCTGATGGTGTCTCCCACCTTCGGATCAGTGGGCCCCTGGATCAGCAGGTCGGTCAGCTGGAGGGAATCCGCCAAGTCTGGCCCCTTGTACTCGAACAGGACCGCGGCCAACACTTGGGGAAAGCAGACTGACAGGGCCAGGGTCGCGACAAGGAGGTAGGCCGGGCGGCGCAATCGGGCATTTCCTCAGACAGCTAGGGCGGTGGCCCGCATTTTAAGACTTCCTCGGCTTTTCGCTCCTCCGTGAAGGTCTCCGCAATGCAGAATCCTCAAACTGCGGCAGGTACCTTGAGCTCGCTCGGAGCAGTTCATCAAGCATCGATTCAGCGTCTTCCACCGATCCCACCATGGGATCCAGCAGCAGGGCCTGCAAGGACAGCAGCCTGTCCCCCTCAAGGGCAGCTTTGGTGGTCAGCTCCTGTTGGATTATGCGGTAGTGGGTGATCGCTGCGAGGGCGTCCGGCATGTTCCCGATGTGGATGCCGCGCATGCCGTGGGAGCCCACGAGTGCATGGGTCTCGATGATCGCCCCCCGCGGGAGATTGGGGACGAAGCCTTCGTTCGGGATGTTGACGACGAACTCGGCGTTGCGGTTGTCCACGATCGACTCTATGATGCGGATGACCTCCTCCCCTGAGAAAGCGGTGAGATCGCCCAAAGGTTGAGATCCGTCTGCCTGTGCTTGGAGCATCTTGGTGCGCTCCCGCTTATCCTCCATCATCCGGTCTATCTCCCGGAGCTTCAGGCCGTACTTGGCGCCCTTCTCCGTGCGGTCCGTCAGGAAGTAGGGAAGGAACTCGGCTATGTGCCTGTCACCGGGCGAGGGGAAGTACCCGAAGATCCGGAAGAGCTTGGAGCTGATCGGCCAGCCGGGCAGATCGGCGGCCTTGAGCATATCGCGCAGCTTGGGATAGCAGTCCTTCCCGGAGATCCTCATGTCTAGGATCCAGGTCAGGTGGTTGATCCCTGCGGCCAGGTAGTTCATCCTGTCCCGCGTCGTGCCTAGGAAGGTCGCGATCGTCTTCATCGTCCCGCGGATGCCGTGGCAGAGTCCCATCATCTTGACGTCAGTCGTCTCCCGCACGGCTATCGAGAGGCAGGTGAGCGGGTTGGAGTAGTTGAAGAGCCAGGCATCGGGGCAGATCCTGCCCATGTCCTTGGCGATCTCGACCATTGCCGGGATCGTCCTGAAGGCCCTGATCAGGCCGCCTGGTCCAACTGTGTCGCCGACCGTCTGATACACCCCGTACTTCGTGGGGATGTCTATGTCGGTCTTGCAGACACCCAGGCCTCCGACCAGGATGGTGGTGATGACGGAGTCGGCGGACTTGAGTGCTACTTTCCTGTCCGTGGTAGCTTCGATCTCAAGATCGGCGTTTCTCTCTTGGACCATGCGTTTGGCTAGCTTGGTCGTGAGCTTCAGGCTCTCCAGGTCAAGGTCCATCAGGGTTATCCTGCTGCCGGAAAGTGTCTGCGAGTTCATTGCATCCCGCAGCACGCCCGGAGTGAAGTGGCTGCCGGCACCGATGATCGTTATTCTGGACGTTGAGATGCCTCCTGTGCCGCGTCCGATGATACAGGGCCTTAAGACTATTACAGTCACCACCACGGGCAGTCCCGCCGCCCTCGACCTCGGTAGCCATGAGGTTCCCGGGACCCACTCTGGGACTGAAGACATCGAGACCGTGCTACTGGTGACCGTGCCCGCCCTCACGATGAGGGGTATGACCCGCTCGAGCACATTCACGGAGCAGGTGATGCTTTCAGCATCGACACCCCTCCGGCGGGACCCCCTACATGTGCATGGGCGGCCCATCTGGGTAAACCACCATTCAGGACTATCACAGAAACGAAAGCAAGATGCAGGATCGGGAAAATGTCGGGTGAAGCCAACGTGATATTCAATACGAAGCGAGGCAGGCTGGATGCGGATTACATAGCAGCATCGCCGTGATGCGCTGCGGGCGCCGGACAGGCCGGGGCGGCGGCGCGGAAGAAGAACCGTTGGATGTGGGAGGAAGAAACATGAAGAGAAAGCCTCCAAAGAAGGGGCTGGAGGAGATTCTCGACATCCTTCGCCGCGAGTTGCCCGACTTGAGTCGGCGCTACAGCGTGACCTATCTAGGCGTCTTCGGTTCCTACGTCCACGGCGGGCAGGGCAAAGGGAGCGACTTGGATGTTCTTGTGGAGTTCTCGGAGGCCCCCAGCTTCTTTGGATTTCTTGACCTCGAGGAGCATCTGGGTAATCTCCTAGGTCTCAAGATCGACCTGGTCATGAAGAGCGCCCTCAGACCACATGTCGGCAAGCAGATCCTTGAAGAGGTCGTGCCAGTTTGAGGCCACAGCGTGATTTCCTGGACTACCTTCGGGACATTCTCGACGCCATGGAGAAGGCTGAGGATTTCACCCGAAAGATGAACTTCGAGGAATTCGCCCGGGACAGCAAGACTCTCTTTGCCGTTGTGAGGGCTTTCGAGATAATCGGGGAGGGTGCGTAGAACGTTCCAGTCCCCGTCCGAAGGCGTCACCCCAATGTGCCTTGGAAGAAGATGGCTGGCATGAGAGACAAGATGATCCACGCACATTTCGGCATTGACAAGGCGGTTCTCTGGAGAAGTCTGAAAGAAGACATCCCGGTTGTGAAGCCTCTCATTGCGACCATCATCCGGGAAATGACCATACACTAGCCTCGGTGTTGTTGGGCTTCCCTTTCCAGTTCCAGTTCTGGTACAGAGCTGCAGAACCGATTGGATACTAGGGCTGGAAATCCTCGACGAGCCTTGACACGAGTTCCATCAACCGTATGTCCGCGGTTGGCGGAAGCTCGTCCGAGACCCCCAGGATCAGGTTGGGCGAGAAGGTCTCAAGGACCTTCATGGCGAAGTCCCTGACCTGCTTTTCGGTATATACGGGTATGAACATGACTGCCGGTATGCCATCCAGGAGAATCTTGTCGCCCATTCCCTCCTTGAGCTCGTCTATCTCCACGTCCCCCTGAGGCTTGGGCGTGGCGGCCTCGATCCCGTCGAACTCCAGCTCATCCAGAAGCGGCAGCAGCGGCTTCATTGCACCGTCCATGTGGATGTGGCAGAACTTGCCGACCCGGTGGAGCTGTTTGACCCTGCGCTCGTAGTAGGGGATGAGGTATTTCCTGAAGAACTTCGGAGAAGCCAGGTTCGCATCAATGTTCTCCCCGAAGTTCAGGATCTTCATGGGGCATTTCACCAGGACCTCGTACATCCCATCGTCCCACTCCGCGATCGCGTCCATGAAGGACTCCATCTCCCCTTGGTGGCGGTGGAGCTGGATGAAGAAGTTCCTGGCCCCCATGAATTCCACGATCATCCTCTGGAAGGGGGATCGAGAGTAGAAGCTCTGCACGATTCCCCTCTCGCCGAAGGCCTTCTCTGCTCTTTCGTAAGCCTCGGCATCGAACTGGAACTCGGTGTGTTGCAGGACGTATTTCATGATCTCGCAGTCGTCCGGGGTCTTCAAGGCGTACTCCGTTGGATATCCGCCCCTGTTTCTAGTCTTCAGCTTGCCCACAGGGGTCTCGGTGATGGTGACGCGTTCCCCTGCCTCGTCAAATGCAGTGTGCTTGATCTGCGCCTCGGGGTGAGTCTTGGTCCTGAAGACGCCTATGTCTAGGACCTCGCCCGGGTATCTGGGGGAGGCGCGCAGGTGGTCGTAGACCTGCAGCACTGTCTTGCCGCGGTACTCGTGAGGCACCTTGGGGTAGGGCAGTTCATCTTGGCGGATCTCGTCGGGCCGCTTGCTGACCTGATTGCCGTTGTACCAGTACCGTATCCTTGGCTGCCAGACTATCCTGTCGGTCTTCTTCCTCTGGAAGGTTCGCAGTATCATTTCCCGGAAGTTCATGCTACCACGACGCTAGCATCCCGAGACGCTTCCTGATCATGGAAGTAGGGCAACTCGCTGGGTCGATACCATCGGGGTGCCTTTCCCACCTAAGCCATGCTCTTGGACTTGAAGTACTCGAAGCTGATCTTGACGCTTTCCAGCGGAGGCCTCTTGCAGGTGTCCTGTTCGACGATGTACCACTCGGTGCCGACCTCCTGGCACGCCTTGAAGATGGAGTCGAAATCTATGATTCCGCGGCCGACCTCGGTGAAGAAGTGGGTCTTGTCCATGTCCTTTATGTGGACCAGGGGCACCCTGCCTGGGTACCTGCGGATGTACGCCGCCGGATCGACAGAGGCGTGCTGGGCCCACATGACGTCGATCTCGGCCATGACGTTCCTCGGATCGGTGTCCTCCAGGAGCCAGTCCATGATGTACCTGCCGCCGATCTTGTTGAACTCCTGGGAGTGGTTGTGATAGTACAGCTGGATTCCGTTCTCCCTTAGTTTCGCGCCGACCGAGTTGGCGTATTCCACCATTGCGCTGCAACCGGCCTCGTCCGTGGGCAGTTTGCCGTCGGGCAGACACGGACCCCAGACCGCTTTGCACCCCAGTTCCTTGTTGAAGCTGACGAGCTTCTTCAAGTCCCTCTCGCCCATGTGGTTTCCGGCGAGCTTGAGGCCAAGATCCTCCAAGATCTTTCTTACCTCCTTCGGGGCCACGGAGTATGTTCCCGCGAGTTCCACGCCGGCGTATCCGATCTCGGCCACCTTCTGAAGGGTGCCGATGAAGTCCTTTGCGCACAGTTCACGCAGGGTATACATCTGAAGGCCAACTGGGATCTTCTTCATCATTCTGCCTCCGCCATGTGTTGGGACCCAAGTGAAGACCCCGTGGTCGCCCTTGCTCCATCACGGGGATCTTCGCCGCGCTACAGTGCGGAGGGGTTTGATAATGTATCTCAAGCCGCAAAGCGCCGTTCCGAGTGGTGGCTTCGGCGGCGCTAGGCAATGACCAACCCCAACCTCAGTAGACGGGAATGTAACATTTTTTCGGTCTCGAGGCATTGGGAGAGAGAGGATGAGGTGCAAGTCCGACGAGCAGAGAAAAGCCCTCTCGGCCAAACTGGCCGGCGCAAGCCCGGGCAAGATACACGATGCCAAGCCAGACCCAGCAGAGAAGCCGAGGGAGAGGAGGCTCCCGATCGACCCGGAGGAGTTCATGGAAGCGTACAGGAAACAGATGGAGCGGGGCGATAGGGATTTCAAGGCGGACGACCTGCCAGGTGCCTGCTTCCACTACCACTAGGCAGCCGAAGCCATCATCAAGGGCGCGAGCAGCGGGGGCTACGAAGACACCCACAACATACGAAGACTGCTCGCAGGGTTGCCGCGACCCGTCGGCGAGGCCCTCGCCAGGGAGGGAGCTAGGCTTACGGACTACTACTACGGCGACAAGCCCTACGGACGGGAGAAAGACCTTGAAACGGGCAGGGAGATACCGCGCAAGACGGTCACCTACACCCGGGACCGTACCGAGGAGGCGAGAAGGATTGCAGCCCGAATTGCCGCTTTCTGCCAGGACATGTGGAAGGCGGAAAAGGAGCCGAGCTAGGCCTGCTGAAGCAAGGGTTGAGGAGTCCCGGTGGATCGCGTCGGCGTTGAGGCGCTACGTCCAATGGCTCCGCTCGCTGGGCTCGATCAAGCTAAGAATGGTGATCTTCTTCGGGTCATACGCGAAGGGTACATGGCGGCCCGGCAGCGATGTCGACCTAGTCGTGGTAGCGGAGGGCCTGCCCGAGGACACGGTCGACTGCCATGTCCTCCTCACTGACGTGCCGCGTGGCATTGCTGGCGTGGGTTTCCAGGCGCACCCCTACGCCCCCGGTGACTTCCTCGCCAGCCTGCGTGGCGGCAACAAAATGCCCCTCGACGCGCTGGCGGACGGCCAGATTCTCTACATCGACGACGGGTACAGGAAGAAATTGTTGGCCGCTGTCTAGGCGCATTGCCAACTGCGAGCGTGTCCTAACCCCACCACCTCACCCGTGGGAATCTTTATATATGAATGACCGGGATAGCCACGCGGGGTTTCCCCATGGTCTGCGGGTATGTCTTCATCAGCACTGACCTGGGAACCGCCGCGAGCGTGGCGGACAAGGTCGGGAAGATAAAGGGAATCGAGAGCGCGTGCGCCGTGACGGGGGATGTCGACGTCATAGCCCACTTCAGCGTCAAGGAAGTGTCGGACATCGCTACCGTCGTGGCCGACAAGATACATGCGATCGAGGGGGTCTGTGCGACCCAGACCTTGATCTGTGTCTCGTGTCACGGCGAGAAGTGCAAGGTCTGCTAGGTCAGGCGCTTTCCGCGGCAGACTCCGCGCAACGGGGCTGCAAGGGACGAGAATGATACGGCAAGCCTTTACGCTTATTGGTGGCTAGGATCAATGGACTGCCGGGTTGCTTGGACGGCTATCCTTCGGCTTGGGGCCTAGTGCTTCGATATGAAATCCTTCACCCAGGTAGCCTGAGCTTGGTGCCCGT
>Ga0172366_10002836_pt1 | contig 13616 bp, 14 predicted proteins | sample LakKivSesite69cm_FD_114533 | JGI IMG/M metagenome (GOLD analysis project Ga0172366, IMG submission 114533) | Sediment microbial communities from Lake Kivu, Rwanda - Sediment site 69cm | ecosystem: Environmental > Aquatic > Freshwater > Lake > Sediment | place: Rwanda: Western Province, Lake... | reverse complement strand
TTTGCGATGCGCGTTCGGAAGGGAAGACATGGCCGGTGCATCCGATGGATCGGGCGGGCAAGAATGCCCACCCCACCAAAGCAGGGATTGGCGGATCAGCCGTGCGCTTCCCATTCAGCAAGCGTCGGGCCGAACGGCGGACGAGCGACCCCGCGTTCGGTGATGATCCCGGTGATGAGGTCCGCCGGGGTCACGTCGAAGGCCGGGTTGTATACGTGCGCTCCGTCGGGCACAGTCTGCCGCCCCATGCCGCGACGCACCTCGTCGGGGTGGCGCTGCTCGATGGGGATTTCCGCGCCGTGGGCGAGCGCGAGGTCCACCGTTGACATCGGCGCGACGACGTAGAACGGGACCCCGTGCTTCTCCGCGACGATGGCAAGGCTGTAGGTTCCAATCTTGTTCGCCGTATCGCCGTTTGCGGCGATCCTGTCCGCGCCGACGAACACGCCGTCAATGCGCCGCTCGCGCATGAGGCTTGCCGCCATGTTGTCGCAGATGACCGTCACCTCAATGCCCGAAGCGGCCAGTTCCCAGGCGGTGAGCCGTGCGCCCTGAAGGAGGGGCCTCGTCTCGTCGGCGTACACGTGAAGCCGCTTGCCCATCTCCGCCGCCGCATAGAACACGCCGAGCGCCGTGCCGTAGCCCGCCGTCGCCAGCCCTCCGGCGTTGCAGTGGGTGAGCACCGTCGCCTCATCCGGCAGCAGAGCGGCCCCATGCTGCCCCATCGCCCGGCAGCGCAGGTTGTCATCCTCTTCGATGGCGCGCGCTTCCGCAAGCAAGCGCTCGGCAAGCTCCTCCTCGCTTGATCCCTCCGCCGCCCGGCGCATACGGTCGAGCGCCCAGAACAGGTTCACCGCCGTCGGTCGGGTGCGTTCCAGCCGGTTGATCGCCTGCGCCACCGCCTCGCGCCCGGAGGAACCGGAGGCGTTCATCGCGCCGATCACCACCCCGTACGCCGCCGAGACGCCGATTGCCGGGGCGCCGCGCACCTGAAGAATCTCAATCGCGTGAGCAACCGTCTCCACATCGCGGCAGACCAAATAGGTCTCTTCGGTGGGCAGCCGGGTCTGGTCCAGAAGGCGCACTCCGTCGCCCACCCACTCCAGCGTCCGCGTCGGCATCATCTCCCCCTATCGAGCGGGTCGGGGATCGCTGCGATCTCTTGCAGCCACCGGTACCGGGCGTTCAGGTCTCCCCGCGTGGCGGTCCGGAGCCGTTCGAACGAGAACGCCTCAACCGCCAGCGACGCGGTGGCTGTGCCGTAGGCCATCGCCCGTCTCAGGCCATCAAGCGACCAATCCTCCGTCGCGGCAAGGCATCCGAGCATCCCCCCGGCGAAGGCATCGCCCGCGCCGGTCGGGTCAACCACCGACTCAAGCGGCAAGGCAGGCAGAGAGGCGAAGCCCTCCTCCGTGACGAGAAACACCCCATGCTCGCCCTTCTTGATCACTACCGCCTTCGGACCCATCCGCACGATGCTCCGGGCCGCCGGGACAAGCGCCGGAGTGCCGGTCAGAAGCCGCGCCTCCGAATCGTTGACGATGATCATGTGGATGCGCTTCAGCACCCGGCGCAAGTCCTCCGGGGTCTCCCTGATCCAGAGGTCCATCGTGTCGAGCGCAACCCACGCGGGCAAGGTCACCTGATCGAGCACGTGCATCTGGAGGCGCGGCGCGATGTTGCCGAGGAAAATGACGCGGTCCGCCTGATAGGCTTTCGGCACGCGGGGCGAGAACTCCGCGAAGACGTTCAATTCTGTGGAGCGGGTGTGCCGGATATTCACATCGGCCTCGTAGACCCCCGACCACCGGAACGTCTTGCCTTCCGCCACTTCCAGACCGGCCATGTCCACGCCGCGCTGCCGCATGAAATCGAGATCGGAGAGCGCAAAATCCTCGCCGACGACGCCGACAAGATGCACCGGAGCGAGCAGGGAAGCGGCTGCCGCGCTGAAAAGCGCCGATCCGCCGAGCGCATCTTCGACGCTTCCGCGTGGGGTCTCGACGGTATCGTATGCCACCGAGCCGACGATGAGCAGCGCATTGCTCATGATGTCCCTCTTCTTCAGGTACGAATGGCTTCGTGCCTCGCATCGGTGGGCACGCGAATTCCATTCATGTACACACCACAGCCGCAGGGGTTTTCAGGGGAACTCCTGCGGCTGCAAGTCCGGCATTTCAATCATTTCATTTCAATCCACGCCCCCGCATGAGGGGCGACTGGACCGAGCTTACGTGTTTGGTTCCGAGAGTCCGGAAGCGACGGACTGAACCTCGTCGGCGGTGACAGGTCCCTCAACCGGTTCGCCGCCTTCCGGAACCGGCCCAAGATAGCCGGTGGAGAACAGATCGAGGCCGCTGAGGTCGCCGAGGTCCAGTTCTTCAATCGGTCGCGCCACTTTGACGCCGAGCGCAGGGCCTTCTTCCTTGGCCTGGCTGAGCACCGTCCGCAGACGAGCGGGAAACGGCAGACCGCCGAGCATGGTGTAGAGCCTGGGCATTTGGTCGGTCGGCCCCCGGAAGAGACCGGCGTAAATGCCGCTCGTGTCGGTCAGGTCGCGGATCTGCTTGATGAGCATCTCGAACACGTCCGCCGGGGCTTTGTCGAGGAGTTCCGTCGGCGCGACGAGCACGATGCCCGCCATGGTGGCGTCCTTGTACTCGAATCCGGAGGCGAGCAAGCCCGATGAATCCCAGATGCCCCGCAGCCCGTTGGCCAGACGGTCCCTCACGAGAAGGTCGTCGTCGGCAAGGTCGGCAGCGCCGTAGATGAGCACGCCACGCGAGGAGAAGACGCGGCGGAAGTCCTCGCCGTCGAACCCTCGAATAGGCGTGAAAATATCGTTATGGCTGATCGTGTTCATCTCGTGCAGCCTGCTCACGGCGGCCTCGTTCGCGTTGGAATAGAAGTGCGTGAGGCTCTCGCTGCGGTACTGGCGAAGGATTTTCTCGTTATCAATGAGGATGATGCTGTTCACCTCGGAGCTACGGAAATGGTTGATCCCGTTCACGGCGTTGATCTTGGAGATGCTGCTCTCCTGGTTCTTCGGAAGCGCGGCGAGCACGGAGATGGGGTGCTCCAGGCGGGCAAGGATGTTCGCCAGCAGCCCGACGTTGCTGCCCGTCCCTCCGCCCAGGCCCGCGCAGAGGAGCAGGTGATCGCAGCCGTCGGTCAGTTCGCCGATCTTCTGGATGAGTTCTTCGCTCTTGGCTTCGATGCTCCGCTGACCGAGCACCACGTCCTGTCCTGCGCCGTCGCGCCCGTCCAGCCCTATGTAGATGCGGCGGCTCGGCTCCAGAGGAAGCCCGCGAAGGTCGGTGTATGAGGTGTTCACCGCCGCTACTCTGTAACCAAGTTCGGCGAATTCAATCGCCAGATTCCCCCCGCATTCCCCCAACCCGACGACGCCCAATTCCAAGCATTTTCGAACCTCAGCCATGTAGTATCTCCTCCCTGTACATGTACCTTACGGTTTACGATGAATGCTCGTGAGGAGTCTCCTGAAGGGGGAGGCGTGGTGCGTCTGCCCACATTTCTTCAAGAGCGTAGAATCGGCGGGCGTCCTCACGAAATACATGCACCACGACGTCAACGAAATCCACCAAGACCCAGCTGAGAGTGTCTTGCCCTTCCACATGCCAGGGACGACGGCCAAGCGGAATCAACGCCTCACTCACCGCATCAACAATCGCCCGTGCATGGACATCGGCGTCCGCCGTACAGATCACGAAATAGTCGGTAACGTCCGTCGAAGCTCTCAGGTCGAGCACGACCAGGTCGGTCGCCTTCTTGCTCTGTGCCGCCTCAACCAGCAATATCAAAGCCTGCGCAAGCGGTTCTGTCTTCAGATCGTCCTTCGTGCGTGCGTGTGCGGTTGCGGACATTCAATCCCCGGTTACCTTCGACAGGCGGGCCTGGTAGTCCGCCCCCACGATGACACCGATGGTTCCGAAACGGTCAGGGTCGTGGCTGATCTGCTGGACCATGGGCGCGCCCAGAAAGTCCGCGACTTTCTGAGCGGCGGCAGGTTGATCCACGTAATCAACGACCAGCGTCTTCGGGTACTCGAAACTGTCGGCATTCTCGCCGTACCCGTTGCCCACGTCGAACCCTGCCTGCCGCAGCGCATCGGCGACCTTACGGGCCGACCCGGCCACCCCGCATCCGTTGAACACGACGACAATCGGCGCTCTGACGACCTCTGTGGCGGGCGTCTGCGGCGTTTCCCCCTCCCCACAGCCGAGCAACCCGAAGCATAGCCCGAACGCACTCACCCACCGGAGGGCGTCCAACGAAGCATCGTGCGGCCTCATCACGCGCAGGCAATCCCTCCCCTCACCATCCTCTCTCCTGAGGGTGTGTCCACCATGGCGAGCTATAAGGGTAGCCGTACGCGCTCGACGGCACCTGCGAGTAGTGGAACGAAATCGTCAGGTTGTCCTTCGGGCGGTAGATCAGGTCCAGCGCCGGGATCACCAGGCTCGCCTGCTGCGGGCCGTTCTTGACACCTACCATGCCGAGCGGGTTATGCAATAACCCGACCTCCATGTACAGCGTCAGGGGCTTGGAAATCTGGTACTGCAAGTGCTGGATCAGCAGCCCAGCGGAACTCGTCCCGTACTTGCTCGTGCTGATCCCGAACGAATAGCTGCGCCACGTGGTGAGCCGCGCAGGATCAAACAGGCCCTGACGTTGGAGGAGACCGGCCAGATCGGCAGTCGGAACGCCACCTACCGTCGGGCCAATGGAATTCGTTTGAAGCCCAATCTGGTCGGATGCGCTGGCGAGACCTGTCGTCATGACCAGCGCCAGACCCCACAGAGGTATCCGCATTAGAGAAGCCTCCTTCCCAGGCGTAAGGCCGGGGACACTTCACCGCTCTCGTATCAGGCCGTCATGGTGTAGAGGATAACACGCGGTGACGGCCTGTCAAGCCATATCACCACCATGCGACGCGGGCCATGCTCACCGCCGCACCCTATTCGCCGCACGCGCTGCCTAGCTCGGTCGGATGACCTCGCGCAACTGGTTCTGCGGCCCCAACACGACGACGGTCGGTCGCCACGCGGGCGCTTCGGATGCCGGAACGAGGCTGTAGGCGATGATGATCACCGTATCGCCCACCTCCGCAAGCCGCGCCGCAGGTCCGTTCAGACATATCTCTCCTGTGTCCCGTTCGCCGGGGATGATGTAGGTTTCAAATCGCACGCCGTTGTTCTGATTGACCACCTGAACCTGCTCGTAGGGATGCATTCCCGACGCATCCAGCAGGTTTGGATCAATGGTGATGCTGCCCTCATAGTGTAATTGTAATTCCGTGATCGTCGCGTTGTGCAGCTTGGCGCGGCACATCGTGCAATAGGACGTTGACATGTTCCGACCGGTTTCCTTTCATGGGGTATCGCCGGGGTTCAAAACTCCCCGATGCCGTCAGGTGTCACCCACCAATTGTCAATCAGCCGCGTCGCACCGACGTACACCGCACCGGCGACGAGCGTCCCCGGACCGACCGCATCCGCCGGTTCCAGCGTATCCTGCGCGACAATTGCGAGGTAATCCACCCGGACCTCCGGTTCCTCCGCCAGCACACCGCGCATTACTTGAACGAGGTGAGAAGCATTTCGTTCCCCGTTCTCCCACGCGTGGAAGCCTTTCCGCAAGGCCCGCGAGAGCACCTGTGCCCGCGCTCGCTCGTCGGCGGTGAGATAGGCATTGCGCGAACTCATGGCAAGGCCGTCCGGCTCGCGCACCGTCGGCCCGACGTCTATCGTGATGCCGAAGTTGAGGTCTTCCGTCATCCGCCTGATGACCAGCGCCTGCTGAGCGTCCTTCCTCCCGAACACCGCCACGTGCGGCCTCACCGCCAGGAAGAGCTTGGCGACGATGAGCGTCACCCCGGCAAAGTGCGTCGGGCGCGTCCAGCCTTCCAGGACCCCGGTGATGCCGAGCACCCTCACTTCCGTCCTGTTCCCCGGAGGGTACATCTCCTCCACCGTCGGCGCAAAGACCGCATCCACGCCGCGTTCTTCCAGGAGCGACGCATCGCGTGCGAGGTTGCGCGGATACTTCGCGAAGTCTTCGTTCGGGCCGAACTGGGTCGGGTTGACGAATACGCTCGTCACCACCACGTCCGCCTGCCTGCGTGCGCGGTCCACAAGCGAGAGGTGGCCTTCGTGCAGCGCCCCCATCGTAGGCACAAAGCCGATCCGCTTGTCTTCTCTGCGCCGTGCGTTGGACCAGGCCTGCATGTCGGCAACGGTGCTGAGGGTCACCATGAGCTACCCACCGCAGCATCAGGGCATCGGGTGCTTCGTTGCCACATAGTACCGCGTCCCCGCACGAGAACGCTCGATCTCCTCCAGGAGATAATCGAGGTCGCTCTCGTTGTTCACGAAATCTATTTCCGCCGTGTTGATGACGAGCAACGGCGTCTCTTTATAGTGGAAGAAGAAGTGGTTGTACGTCTCCACGACCTGCCGGAGATAGTCCAGTTCTATGCCCTGCTCGTACTCCCGTGCGCGCTTGGTGATCCGCTCCATGAGGGTTTCGGCGTTCGCCTGAAGGTAGATGACGAGGTCCGGCTTGGGCGGAGCCGGTTTGAGCTGCCCTGCGAAGTAGCTGTAGAGCGCAAATTCGTCATCGGTGAGCGTCATCCGGGCGAACAGGGCGTCGCGGGCGAAGAGGTAATCGCTCACGATGTGCCGCCCCAGCAGCTTGGCGATCCTGAGTTGTTGCTCCCACCTGATCCGGAGAAACGCCAGTTGCGCAGGCAGCGCGTACCGCGCCGGTTCCTGATAGAACAGCCGCAGGAAAGGGTTCTTCCCCGCCTCATCGAAGACCGTCTCGCTGTTCAGCCGCCGGGCAATCCGTTCGGCGAGGCTTGTCGCGCCGACTCCGATTGGCCCTTCCACTGAGAGGTATCGCGGCTCACTCATCCTTATCTCCCCATCCACCATGATCGCGGACACCAGCTTTCCGCCTCAGCGACGACCGTAAAGCTCTGTCCTCCGCTCGATTCCAGCTTCGCCCGCAACTCCGCCACCGATTGGCCCGTTTCCGGGTGTCTCCAGTCCGGCGCGACCTCCGCAAGAGGCGCGAGCACGAATATGCGCGATGCCATCTCCGGATGCGGCAGCCGGAGCGTCGGTGTGGTGATGACCAGGCCTCCCACGTCCACGAGATCGAGGTCAATCGTGCGCGGCCCCCAGCGAACAGCGCGCTGTCGCTTCCCGGCGTCCTCGATCTGCCGACAGAGCACCAGCACGCTCTCCGGGGGAAGCGTCGTCTCCACGGCGAGCACCGCGTTGAGGTACGGCCCCTGAGGCGGCCCCATCGGCGGGGTCTCTATGACCCGCGACGCCGCCACAAGCCGCACCCGCGGATGCGCCGCCAATCGCCCGGCGGCCTGCCGCAGGTTGGTGAGGCGGTCGCCGAGGTTCGACCCCAGCGCCACATACGCCCGCGTCCACTTCTCCGGCGCAGACCGGCTCACACCACGCCTCTCGTGACCACCGCCTCAGCGCCGACGGTGATCGCCCCGCCGAGCGGGACGCACGGCTTGCGCACGGTGACCCGGATGCCCGTCAGAGGATATTTCGCCAGCACCTCGTGCGCAATTTCACGCGCCAGGACCTCGATGAGGCGGAATTGTCGTTCGATGCACAGGCGTCGGCAGACTTCGTAGACGACCCGGTAATCGAGTGTCGTGCTCAGGTCGCCGTCAACCACCTTCTCGGCATCCACCGCCATCTCCACATCCACCTCGAAACGCTGACCGATCTGGCGTTCCTGGGGCGTCGCGCCGTGATACCCGTAGAATTGCATCCCGCGCAGCCTGACGAGATCGGATGGCGTGGAGGTGCGGGAAAGCTCTGACGATCCGGCGCTTTCGTTCATGCTCGTCGTGCGGTCTCCGTGGTGAGGCCGGAAGTGTGGCATCTAACCATATAACGCTACGAGCGAGGTCCGGTGGGGTCAAGCGTTGCAGGGCTTCGGCTTCCTTTTGGGCGCATGAAAGTCCTTCGCCGAGGTTGTAACAATCCCCGCGCAGAAAGCGTCTTACTATGAGGAAAGAGATTCTCGCGCATCCTCTCAAACTGCGACGGGATGATCCCGGCGACCAGGAGGTATACAATGGACACTCGGCGAATGAGCATACGGCGTGCGCTCACAGGCGCGCTGCTTCTCAGCTTCGTTGCGGTGGGCAGTGCTTTCGCTGCCGAATCGCGGGAGACTTTCACGCGAAGCATCCCGGCGGGGTCAATCACGCAATTCGACCTGGAGACCGGCAGCGGGGACGTGACGATCATCGGCAGCCGCGCCGCGACGACGATTGAGATCAAGGCGGTGAAGATCGCGCACGCGCTCACCAAGAGCGGCGCCGACGAACGCCTCGCAGAGATCGAGATCGAAGTGAAGACCGAGGGCAGCGCGGTGATCGTGCGCGACCGCACACCCAGGATGTCGTGGTCCTTCGGCGGCTATAGCGTGGACTACTCCGTCACCGCGCCGGTCAGGGTGGCCTGTCGGGTCAGGGTGGGAAGCGGCGACGTGAAAGTGGAATCCGTGCGCGAGGTCCGCGCCGAATCGGGCAGTGGGAACCTCCAGGCGCGGGCGATTGAGGCGGTGCGCTTGAAGGCCGGAAGCGGCGACATCCTCGCCGACAGCGCGGGAATCGCAGAAATCGGCACCGGGAGCGGGAATATCCGCGTCATGGAGGTGCGGAGCGTTCGCGTGAGAACGGGGAGCGGCGATGTGACCGTCAACCGCGCCGGGGAGGTGAGCGCATCCGCAGGTAGCGGCGACATAACCGTCCACGAGGCGGAAGGGAGTGTGCACGCCGAGACGGGAAGCGGCGACATCTCGGTCTCTCTACGAGGGGCCGCGCAGCCGGTCTTTGCAAAGGCGGGGAGCGGGGACATCGAAATCCTGATTCCGCCGGGTTATGGCGGTGCGCTCGACGCACGCAGTTCCTCCGGCTCCATCAGGGCGGAAGGCGTCACCATCACGTTGGGAGAGCATTCCCGCAACGCCCTGCGCGGGACAATCGGCGCGGGCGGACCGGAGATGCGCCTTTCCACCTCAAGTGGGGACATCACGATCAGAGTGCAGCGCTGATCCGCCGCACTCAGGGCCATCCGTAGCATCGAGCCTCGGTGGCAGGGGTAGGCCCTGAGGATCGCGCCTGCCGATGTAACCTGACCGCGATTCCCCCGCCTGAACAGGTACAAGTCTCTCGTTCATGCACATCGTCGTCCGACATCAAAGGAGGTGCACGATGCTGAGATTGTATTCGCATCGGGGTAGGCAGATGGCGGGGAGTCTCATGGTTGCTACCGCTGTTGTTCTGACCGTCTCCAGGTTCGCCGTTGCGTGTGAAGCCGACTCATCGAGCAAAGCACGCGTGGAGGAGCAGTTCAGGCATACCATCCCTGTAGGGAGATACTCTCGCATCAAGGTCTCCAATATGAGGGGGACGGTTACCGTCACCGGCCAACCCGGCGCGGATTCCATCAGGATTGTGGCCGCGAAGGCGCTCTGGGCATCCACGCCGGAGGAGGCGCGAGCAGCGCTGGCGGACCTGAATGTCGTCATCACGCCGCAAGGAGGAACGCTGGAGATCGGCACCGAACATCCGGAAGAATGGGACTCGGGTCGAGCGTTCTTCTTCAGCCTGTTCAAGTTCCGAAGGGGCGACAAGTACAGGTATGAAGTGAACTTTACGATCACCGTTCCGGCGTCGTTCCTCGTGCAGGTGGAATCCATGACTGGCGAGGTTACCATTACGAACGTGCGGGATGCTGATGTGGAAATCGTGAACGGCGGCATTTCTCTCGCCCAAGTCGAGATGATCCGGGCCAAGGCGATAAACGGCAGCATCGAGATTGATTCGTGTTCGATGACGATGGATCTCGAGACTATAAACGGCAGCGTACATGCTTGCATGGTGCACGAGACTCGGTCGGTCCGCATCGCTACAGTAAACGGCAACATAATACTTTCTGTGCCGCAGACTATGGGCGCGGATTTGGATATTCATACTGTGAATGGCGGGGTACGCGCCGAAGGATTGCCGCTGAAGAACCTCCACCAGGACTACGGTCACCTGAGGGGTACCCTGGGGAATGGAGGCGTACCGGTCAAGCTGGAGACGATCAACGGCTCGATCACCGTGACCACGCAATAGGCAACTCCTCTCCATCTCCGACATGTGCCTGCTTTGGCCTGCCTCTGAAGGCGAAAGACTGCGTGCCAGGCAGGGCGCGAGCCGCCCCGCTCTGCTTGGTTGAAGAGACACATCCTCGTACCTTCTCTCCATGAGCGCGGGCGGGAAGCTTCCTTCCCGTCCGCTTCCGCCGCGTACACAACCCAGCCGGTGCGTTCCGGCCCGGCAGCGCCGAAGTCCTTGAGGAGGCTCCCGATGCAGGCAATCGTCTACGGCAGCGATCACAAGCTGTCCTTACAGGAAATGCCCGACCCGAAGTGCGCCCCCGACGGCTTGCTCGTCAGGGTTGGAAGCTGCGCCATCTGCGGCTCCGACGTGAAGATGTTCAAGGCCCCGGACCCCCGCGTGAAGCCTCCGCAGATCGTCGGACACGAGTTCGCCGGCGAGGTCATCGAAGTCGGCCCCAAGACGAAGGGCTTTGCCGTCGGCGACCGGGTGGTGATGGCGACGACGCTTTCGTGCATGGCCTGCGAGTACTGCTGGGCGGGCAAGACGAACCTCTGCCCGAACGTAATGCCCATCAGCAGGGCATTCCCCGGTGCGTTCGCGCCGTACATCCCGATCCCCTGGGAAGGCATCCGCGCCGGGAATACGGTCAAGGTACCGCCTCACCTGGAGGACGACGGCGCATGTCTTGCCGAGCCGCTCTCATGCGCGGTGAACGCGCAGCACCTGGCGGGCGTCCGCGCAGGTCAGACGGTGGTGGTCGTCGGCGGTGGGCCGCTTGGCGCGCTCAACGCCGAGCTGGCGAAGGCCAACGGCGCGACCCGCGTCATCGTCACCCAGCGCTCGAAGACGCGGCAGGAGCTCCTGAGGAGCCTCGACGTGGACGCCGTCATTGACGCGGCGAACGAGGACCCAGTGGAGCGGGTGAAGAAGCTCACCGGCGGCAAGGGAGCCGACGTGGTGATCGTCACCGCGCCGGACCGTCAGGCGCAGGAGCGTTCGCTGGAGATGGCGCGCAAAGGCGGCATGGTGAACCTCTTCGCCGGGATGAGCCGCGACGAACCGATGATCACCCTCAACAGCCGCCTGGTGCACTACAGCGAGATCAGCATCACCGGCGGGTCCGATTCGACGGCGCGGCACGTGGAGGTCGCCGTGAGCCTGCTTGCCGCCGGACGGATCAACTGGCGGAAGATCGTCACGCACCGATTCCCCCTGAGCCGCTTCTTCGACGGGATGCAGGTGATGCTCGACAGGGCGGGCCTCAAGGTGGTCATCAAGCCGCAGGAGGGGTGAGCATACCTCTGGGGGAAGTGGCGGGCGGTCGCATTGGTGGTGGGCTACATCCCTATACTGGCCACAGCCGGGCGCGCAAGACCGGCCGCCCGTTCGACGAGCAGAGAAAGAGGCAGGATCAGTGGTGTGCTCCCAGGGCATTGCAGAGTGCGAGTCCTCTGGTACCTTCTGCCTTGTGTGTCTCACCCTAATTAATCACGAATCCACGGGAGGAATACCCAGATGAGTCCTTCGCATGGGCTGGCAATCGAGCAATTGTGGGTTGCGGAGTGCAACATGGTCATGCAGGGCGCGCCAATAGCGGCGGACCTGGATGGCGACGGGCACTCCGAGTTCCTGACCGCAGCATATCAGGCCATCGTCGCGGTCGGCGGCACGGGCACGGAACTTTGGCGCTTCGCGACGAAGTGGCGCTACATGACCTGCCCTGCCGTCCTCGAGCGCCCCGGCGAGCCTGCGCTCATCTACGCGGCGGACATGGCGTGGTCGGCGAAACCTGAGGCAACGTTCAGTTGCATTGACGGCGCTGGCAAGGTCGTATGGCAGGCGAAGATGGCGCCGGTTTTCTGGGCGTCGCCAGCGCTCGCCGATATCAACAACGATGGGCGGATCGAAGTTGCCCAGGGCGACAGCGCAGGCGTAGTGCACGTCTACGACGCGCTCACTGGCCAGGTCGTCTGGGAGCGGAAGATTGACGGCGAGTGTTCGAGCCTGGGGGTCGGCGACCTCAACGGCGACGGCGGGCAGGAGATCGTGGTCGCAACGACCACCGGGAAACTGTATATCCTGAGCGTCGCGGGCGAGATCGTGAACGAGGTCGTCCTTGGGGGGACGATATTCGACCCCGTCGGTGAGTATGCCGCATACCGCGTCAGCTCCCCGGTCATATTCGCCAACTCGAAGGGGCAGGTTTGCATCACCGCGTCGGTGCAGGAACCGGGGTCTCGACGGTTCCTCTGCCTCGATGCGAGCGGTCGCGTCATCTGGGAGCGCCCGACTGACGGTGGCGTCGCCTCGACAGTCTCGGTGGCCGACTTCGACGGCGACGGGCGGGTGGACCTGTTCGTCGCCACGCAGGCGGGCAGGCTCTATCGCTACGACGAAGACGGTCGCGTGCTCTGGGACATTGATACGCAGGGCTTCTGCTACGCGCCGGGCGCGATCGTTGACGTGGACGGCGACGGCGCCCTCGAGTACGTGCTCTGCACCGAACTTGGGACGATCCTCGTCTTTAACCAGGCCGGTGAGATCATCTTCAATCACCAGCTCGACTCCCGTCGCGCCATCAGGACGACCCCGGCGTTCGGGAGCATCGCGGGCGGCAGCCTCGCATTCGCCGTGACCGGGGGCGACATGGGCCGGATATACTGCTTCGGCGTCCCCGCGAAGGCCGGGGCGCGTGTCGAGTGGCGTGCATTCCGTGGCGACAGCCGTGCAACCGGGGCATGGTTCGGACTCTCGAACCCTCAGCAAGTCCGCATGGTCCCGGAAAATCTCGCCTGGGACCGCATCCTCACCAACGACGAGATCGCGTTCCGCGTCACAAATCCTCGGCCGGGCGACGTTCCGCTCCAGGCCGAGGCCGCCGTAGTCGCTCCCGACGGAACAAGACAGGCAGCGCTCGGCGTGGTCGTCGGCGGCAGCGGCCTGCTGAAGATGCCGGTGGCGATCACCGCCCCGGGGACGTACCGCTTCAAATGGGCGGTGAAGGACTCCTCCGGCGCTCCGTTGACGAATGGCTCGCGTGACCTGACGATCACGCCGTACGCGAACGATCAGGCGCTTGCCCGGCAGGCCGTGCTCGCGCTCAGAGACGCGCTCGGCGAGGCGCCGGTAGCCGCATTGGGCAGAGGTCTGCGGGCGCTTCTGTATCGCGAGTTGCAGGCGATTGAACAGGAGGTGACCGATCTGGCTTATCTCCAGGCGGCAGTGCCCGGCTCAGCGCCTGCTTTCGTGGAGCAGGTCGCCGCGCGGACGAGCGCGCTCACGACCCGGGCGAAGCGGGCGTCGGTGCTGGCGCACGTCGCGCCGCAGGTGCTCGCGAACGCTCCGGGCTTTCCGCTCGTGGTGTTCGAGGGCCTCACGTGGGAGAACCGCGATGTGGACAAGGAGCTGCCGACCGAGGTCCCCATTCCGCCTCGGATCAGGC
>Ga0172366_10002833_pt1 | contig 13627 bp, 12 predicted proteins | sample LakKivSesite69cm_FD_114533 | JGI IMG/M metagenome (GOLD analysis project Ga0172366, IMG submission 114533) | Sediment microbial communities from Lake Kivu, Rwanda - Sediment site 69cm | ecosystem: Environmental > Aquatic > Freshwater > Lake > Sediment | place: Rwanda: Western Province, Lake... | reverse complement strand
TAGTGGTCTTGTCCGTTGCCATCGTGTTGCTCGTCTCGCTGAGCAGCGTGGTCAAGCAAAAGCCGGTCAGCGCCGATAGCGGATCCGAGCTGACACCTCCAATGGGTCTTCAGCATGAAGTAGGCACTGGACGATGCCCACCGGTCAAGATAATGGGCTGGATTAGCGAGGCCACCTCTACTCATTGGCTGATTGGCGAGCATGTGCTACGTATTGATCCCGGTTCTCCAATCGCCAGCAATACCAGCACCGGTAGTTATGCCATAGCAACGGCCAGAGTGGATAACGATGGCCAGTTGCACGCTGAATCTGTCTTCGTCCAGCCGCCGACTTCACCATCAGGCTACACTATCGAGTTCAGCGGCGTCATACAAGAAATTGATGCCCGTTATTGGATAGTAGGCGACCGTCTGGTATTCATCACGGAAAACACCTCTATCCAGGGCAGGCCCCAGATTGGTGCTTTGGCCGAGGTCAAGGGTGTACGCTTGTTTGATGACATGGTGCTGGCCAAAAGTGTCAAAGTAACTGTTCCTGGCGCTTATGCTGAGGTCCAGTTGGAAGGAATGATCGAAAGCTTATCGGAGAGCATCTGGGTCGTCAGTGGGGTTACAGTGACTATCAGTCCCGTTACTATGATCCGAGGGACCCCCGCATTAGGCTTGATTGCCGAAGTGCAGGGAGTACTTCAGCCTGATGGCTCGGTTCTGGCCCAGCAGATTACTGTCAAAGGCCCAGGCCCAGCATCCGAGGTTGACATAGAAGGCCTGGTTGAAAGCATAGAGACTACGCATTGGGTCGTCTCGGGGATAACAGTGTTCGTTGACGCCCAGACCTTCATAGACGATAGCCGTGCTCCAGCGGAAGTGGGTATGTGGGCACAGATTCGAGCACTTCGCCGCTGGGACGGCTCTTTATTGGCCCTGCGTATCCGCCTTTCACGTCCAGGTTGAACAGCCAAACTTTCCACAAGTGCATCACACTTGGGGTTCATTGCTATCCTAGTTCATGGGCCATTCTCGTTTGGACTACCGCATACAAACAGCCGCCCAGGTTGTGACCGAATGCCGGGCCGAGAAGGCCTGGCGACATTCAGGAGAGCGTCTTGGACACAAGGGTCGGTAAAACCAGAGCCTTGCTGCTTCTGGTTGCCCTCTTCTACATTAACAGTCACGTTGACATCGCTTCGGTCAGTGCGGGTATCCCTTCCTACGGAAAATGCCTTTCAAGCGAGGTACGGTCATTCTCTTTCCATGAGCCGCCTATCAACGTCTCAGCATCACTGGCTGACTCCCGCACACCTGCACTGGCTGTATCAGGCTTTCTAGAAGGCTCAAGCCTACAGGGTGATACAGTGCACGTTGTTTGGGAAGAGGGCACTCGAGTCTACCATCGGTTTTGCCATGGGGGCACTTGGTCACCAATTCGGAGTGTGGCTACCGGTGAGCAACCTGCTATAGCCATAGATGTTTCAGGCATCGCTCATTTGGTCTTTGTCAATGAATTTGGCGGGAATTACGAGATCTACTACTGCCGATGGAATGGCACTTCGTGGAGTCTGCCTCGCAATGTCTCAAACACCAGTGGTATATCGGCCGCACCTAGCCTCGCCATTGCACCTGACGGTATGCCTCATGTTGTCTGGGCCGACAACACCCCTGGCTACAATGTAATCTACCATGCTTATTGGGATGGCATGTACTGGATCAACGAGCCTATCCCCAATGCCATGGGAGGAGCGCCAGCAGTTTCTGTGAGCGCTGGCGGAGTCGTGCATGTAGTGTGGCAAGACCGGGATGCACCCGGCGCACCATACGAGATATACTACAGCCGATGGAACGGCAAGGATTGGTCATTACCAGAGAATCTGTCTGATAGTGCGGCAGAGCAATCCATCATCCCTAGTATCGCCACAGATCGGAACAACGAAACCAGCGTCGTCTGGCAAGAGAAAGTAAGCGGCAAATATGCTATCTACTATACGCGGGGTAGGGTAGGCTTTTGGTCTGTGCCAGAGAAGATTTCAGATAGCGGGGCGGAAGCTTATCTGCCTAGCATCGCTGCGGGCCCTAGCGGCACCGTGTATGCGGGTTGGGACGAGAGTACGCTGGCCCGTTATCGGCAAAGGGGAATAAGCGATGCCACTTGGTCACAATTCATTTCCGTGATAAGCGATCCTATGGGAGTAACCGATCTACAGCTCGCAGTTGACGTTAATGGCCGGCTTTATGCAGTGTGGGCCAGGCGTGTCGCCGCTGAGAACTGGGATATTTTTTATCAAAATCTTTCGTACAAGCTGGTTTTGCCCCTCGTCATCAAGAAATTCCGCCGCTAATGCTCTCCAGCTTATACCCGATCTGGCGTAGGAACCCAGTGCGCCAGGCAATGCCTTCTTCATCCTCAATACCTTTGGACTTGAGCCCGTCTATCACGCCCAGGATGCCGCGTCCAGTCTCGCCCTCAGCGACAACCACCTCCACCGCGTTAGCCGTGGCGCAAAAGATACGGCATACCTCCGGCACCATCTTGATTGCATTCAATACATTGATCGGGTAGGCATTCCTGAGGAAGATGATGAACGCATGTCCGGCCGAGAGTGCATAAGCGTTCTTCTTGGCTAGCTCAGTCATCTCATCGTCGGTGCCAATCCAACGAACCAGACAGGCTCCTGATGACTCGCAGAAGGCAAGCCCAAACTTGATGCCCGGTACGGCGGTTACCAGGGCCTCGTACAGGTCTTCGACTGTCTTGATAAAATGCGACTGGCCAAGAATCAGGTTGACCTCATCCGGCTTCTCGATTTTGACCGTCTTGATTTCCATCGTGTCCTCTCCGCCTTCGTAGTGTCGTAATGGCTAGGCGGATTATAACATATCTTCGATAGGATGATAAACCAAACAAAGAGGATGTCTGAAAACCCAGTAGGGACGGTTCCCATACCGTCCAATGGTCGGACATGAGAGCCCGACCAGTTACTTTTCGGACACGCCTAAGAGCGTGTTTCAAAAGTGTAGTTTTCGCGTTCGTAGTGCGCACTTCAGTGCATCTTTCAAGCGCTGAAGCGCTTACTACAAACCTTTTCAAACATCCTCTAAGAGGGTTCAGCAGTGGCGATTCCCTTGCTGCTGAACAATCGGGGGATGGGGACCTGGACGGCTATTTCACGGATTAGCCAAGCCGGATCTCAGAGTAGAGGCAGGGAACAGCACTAAAGCATCCGCCTGTAGGTTTGTCTTGTACAGAGGGTATGAGGCCCGGTTTTCTACTGGCCTTGCTGTCCAGTTAGAAGATTAGGCCGCCACTATTGGCTCGTGGAAGTACTTCCCTGCATATACAGACCTGATACCAGCCACGAGTTGGGAACTAGCAGCTCTCTTGGGAATGAAGCCATGAGCTCCAACCTGCCCGGCAGCAAGGAAGTTCTCCCTATCATCATATTGTGTGAGGATCAAAACCTTACACTGTGGACATTCCTTGGTTATCTGTTTTGTTGCTTCTAGTCCGCTCATTGCCGGCATAACTATGTCCATCAGCACGACATCTGGCACAAGCTGGAGCACTTTTTTGATTGCATCTAGTCCATCAATGGCCTCGCCTATCACTTCCATGTCCCTTTGCAGCATGAGCATGGCGCGAATACCTTCCCGGACCACAGTGTGGTCATCTACTACCAGGACCTTTATTCTTTCCGTTGCTGCTTCTAGCAATCTCTGGATTCGAGGCACGAGCATGGCCGGTTCAACCGGCTTGGCTACATAATCTTCGGCCTCCATCTGCATCCCTTCATCTCTTCTCCACCCCTTGAGTAGTTGCTTCTCGGGCGGAGCGTCAATCACCAGAAGGGGCAGCCCCTTGGTTCTGGGGTTCTGTTTCAGCCATTGGTGGAACGTGAATGCTTCCCCACGTGGAGCTATCGTGCCAAGAACAACAGCATTGGGCTTTTTTGTCCTGACCATTTCCTGAGCCTGTAGTTTGTTGGCGGCAGTAATCACCTGATAGGATTTGGCTTCTAGGATCATTCGCAAAGCCTCTACAAACTCGGGCTCGTCATCTACAATCAAGATTTTCCCATAGGCCTCCATTCCGTTTTACCTCCTTTTGCTAAACATATTTTCAGAGCTGCATGTCAACTTACAGCTCGGCTGCCTCCACGATCTCTGGCACAATCCTTTCATTGCCAACTGCCATGATGTGGACCCCATGGCACAACTTTTCCTCTTTGACTGCCTTTATCGTCCTCACCGCAATCTCGACGCCCTTCTGAAGTCCCTTCCCTTTCTCCACATTGGCCAACTCATCAACAATGGCTTGAGGAACAATTACCCCAGGGACATTATCGTTCATATACCGAGCCATCCTTGCTGAAACCATAACGATGATGCCCGCCAGGATTTTGACATTAAATTGAGAGGCATACTGCATGAACCTACGTAGGCTGTCCAAGTCGTATATACCCTGAGTCTGGAAGAATTGGGCCCCGGCAGCAACCTTCTTCTCAAATTTGATCAGTTGCGGCTCAATAAAATCTGCTGCAGGATGAACTGTTGTACCGATGCAAAATTCCGGTGCCCCTTTGAGATCGTTCCCACTCAGATCCTTGCCCGACTCCATTGTCCTAATCATCCTCAATAGCTGCACGGAATCTAGATCAAAGACAGGTTTCGCTTCTTTGTGATCCCCGACATCAATGGAATCGCCAGTCAGGCAAAGCACGTTCCTGATGCCTCTGGAATAGGCGAGAAGAAGGTCTGCTTGAAGCGCCAAGCGGTTGCGATCACGACAAGTCATCTGAAGGATCGGTTCACCACCAAGTTCTTTGACTAATAAACAGCCGCCCAATGAGGGGAAACGCATCACGGAACTCTGATGGTCAGTGATATTGATAGCATCAACCCTGTCCTTGAGCAGCTCTATATAGTGAACCATCTCTGAGACATCGGCTCCCTTTGGGGGCCCGACCTCTGTAGTCACCAAGAAATGATCGGAATTGAGTTTTTCCTCAAACAATGATTTAGCCATTGCTCTCACCTAGCTCAGTTCTTACTTTGTTCACAATACGCCTCGGTCTGGGAATCGTTCGGAAATTTCTTGGAGGATAATAGCGGCGCATTTTATCCAATTGTCCCAATCGCTCCAGGCGACGATAGATCAAGATCCAGGCACAATCTATGTCTTTATTAGCCTCGCATTTACCATTCTTGGTGCCAGCGCAGGGGCCATTAAGTATACCCTTTGTACATCGAGTGATGGGACAAATACCGGCGGTCTCCGCTAGTCTGCAATCACCACACGCAGCACACCGCTCATCCCAGATCCCCAATTCGCTTACTGCGCCCATGAAGGAGGTATTAACACCAGGCAAAACAGGTGTATCTGGAAAATGCTCGGCGGCAACCTGGACCCCTATGCCACAACCCAGCGAAAGAAGGGCGTCAGCCTCTTTGACTCTATCCACAAGCGTAGCCAGGAATTCAGGATCGCATTGGCGTTTCACTGTGTATTCCGTGAAACTATGAATGCCGTCTCCACTTCTGGCCTGTGCTACTCGCAACGCACTATGGAGAAAAGAGACTTCTCGCTCGCCGCCAGCGCCACAAACTGTCATGCAAGTGCCACACCCAAGGATTAATACTCTTTCATAAGGGGCGATCATGCGCCTTATTTCTTCCAAGGACTTTTGCTCTGCGACAATCAACCTTTCCCCTCCTGTTTCAATGCTGAAGCCAAACAGAGCTTACCTATCTGCTCAGCGAACTTGTCCATCGTCGTGGCGGGATCCTCATCAATTGCCTGGAGGTGCACTGTCTGAAGGCGCTCTGGTTCCAGGCCAAGCTGAGTCAGCGCTCTCTTGACTTTCTCAACCCGCTGCAACACCCAGAAGGCGGTATCTTCTCTAGCGCATTGCTCCCCGCACCCAGCGATAAAGACACCCTCTGCACCCATCTCAAAAGCACGCAACATGTGTTCGGGTTCTACTTTGGCGACGCAGAGCACAGGTACTATCCAGATGCCAGCCTGTGCTTCTCTCCATAGACTGGCCAGAGCACCGGTGCCAAAAAGCCCATATTGGCAACCAAAGCCAATGATGAGCGGTTTGAATCTCGATTGTGCAGCAGCCTGAAAGACATGGTCCAGTTCTTCGGTAATGTGCCGCCGGTCATATGGCTTCCGCAGAACTATCGCTTTGGCAGGGCATTCGGCAACGCATATACCACAGGCTTGACACTGGTCAGCAGGTATCTGAATCATGCCGCCATCATCTAAATAGGGCACATGATAAGGACAGACTCGTAGGCAGGTGAGACAAGTGGCACACTTGTCCTGAAACAGGATCTCCGCACCTATGCCACAACGCAGACATCTCCTGGCCTCACCAATAGCGGTTTCCCAGTTGTAAATGAGTTCCACTGGTCTGAAGTCTTTCACTCTCGCTTTGGGGGGAAGAAGCGGTGGCTCAAACCGGTTAGCTTTCCTGATTATCTCTACTGTTTTGGGGAGGAGATCGCCCGCCAGAGCTTCCTTTGCCTGTTTATCGGCCAGGGGATATCTATGGTGGAGATATTCATCAATGCGGAAAGCGGCTTGTCTGCCAGCCGCCAGTGCCTGGGTTACAGTTGCTGGCCCAGTAACGGCATCTCCTCCAGCGAAAACCCCGGCCCGATTGGTGAGGAGTGTAACCGGGTCAACCCACACTGTAGTGCCTTTGCCTATGCGGAGATGGAAATCGCCAGGTATCTGTGGGGCCTGTCCGATAGCAGCAATCAACGTATCAAAGTCCATGGTGAACTCGCTATCCTTGATCGGCACTGGCCGAGGTCTTCCGCTAGCATCTGGTTCTCCCAGGGTCAAACGTATACAAGTTACGTGCAACCGCCCGCTTTCCCTTGTTATCTTTATGGGGGCTACAAGGAAGAGGATTTCCACTCCCTCTTCCTCAGCTTGCTTTACTTCAGCAGGGTCTGCTGGCATTTCTGCTCGGCTGCGACGATAGAGAATCTTCACCTCATTGGCATCCAGTCGGAGAGCAGTACGGGCTGCATCAATCGCTACATTTCCACCTCCGACGACAGCAACGCTTGCCCCAACGGGGGGCTTAAGCCCTAGGTTCACCTCGCGCAGGAAAGTTGCCCCATCCACTACCCCAGCGCTCTCCTCTCCTTCGATCCCCATTCTCAGGCTTTGATGGGCACCCACAGTGATAAAAACCGCTTTGTAACCCAACTCAAAAAGCAGGTCAAGAGAAACCACCCGCGTGTTTGTCCTGATTTCGACTCCCATCTGAATGAGCCGCTGAACTTCGATATCAAGCACTTCCCTGGGAAGGCGATACTGCGGGATACCCACCCGCAACATCCCACCAAGTTCTGAATAGGCCTCGAAGATGGTGACCGGGTAGCCAAGCTTTCTCAGATAGTAAGCCGCAGCCAGGCCTGCTGGCCCCGACCCCACAATGGCGACCCGTTCGCTGTGTTTGGTATCGGCTTCTAATTGAATCATTCTATCGGCGCCGAACTCTATGGCGAATCTTTTCAGTGCGCGGATAGCAACAGGGTTATCCACCTGACCGCGCCGGCAAGCATCCTCACAGGGATGGGTACACACATGGGCACAAATAGAGGGAAATGGGTTGCTATCCCTGATGACCTGCAATGATTCCATCACCCGCCCCTGGGCAATCAAGTCAACATATTCTCTGATCTCCATGCGCAAAGGGCAAGCCGCCTGGCAAGGTGGCATGAGGCTATCATCAAAAGAGGCCCTTTTGACAGAATCAGCGTATGTCGAGACCATTAGTCATTCCTTAAAAACAAGAATGGCGTCAAGTGCCCCAATGAGCCAAATATATGATAGCCTATTTGTGCGGTCGCGAAAACGGGGATCTCTCTTAGAACCAGAGGACCTTGACCCTGGAATTGAGCCGGAATAACCCCTATTTTATGGGTGTGAAAAACCTGGGTCAAAGGATGAATGTGCAGAGGAAACGATATGAGATGAAATAGATGAAGCTTTGCTTACGCTGTCACAGGCTTATGATGCCCTTGCGGATAGCATATTTGATGAGGTCTATCTTGCGGTGGATATCTAGTTTGGCCATTAGGCTGCTCTTGTATCCTTCCACAGTCTTCGGACTGATGACCAATATTTCGGCTATTTCTCGAACGGTATATCCCTCGGCAACTAGTCTGAGCACCTCTTTTTCCCTGTCTGTCAACTGTTGGTAAGGGTCATCTTCTGCCCACATGACGGCTCTTTGCTGATACCCCTCAACAAAAGCCTTGGCTACCGAGGGAGACAAGAAAGAATCCCCCCGGTAGACAGCTCGAATGCCTAAAGCGAGTTCTGAAGACGCTGCCAACTTGCTGATGAAGCCGCGCGCGCCCGCTTCGATCATAGAGAAGATGTGCTCTCTGTCATCATACTGAGTCAACGCTAACACCTTTGTATTTGGGAATTCCTTACGTATTCTGCGCGTTGCTTCCAGTCCATTGATAATGGGCATGGCTATATCCATAAGCACCACATCCGGTGCGAGTCGTCTTACTTTTTCCAGTGCTTCCTTTCCGTTCGATGCCTCGCCTACAATCTCTATATCGCCAACCAGTGCCAGCAGAGAACAGATGCCATCTCGCACGATGGTATGATCATCTACTACTAACACCCTTATTTTCTGCATCTACCGAGCTCCCGTTAACGGAACCTCCGAGATGATTTTAGTTCCTTTCCCAGGCTGTGACTGCACAGAGCAAGTACCACCTACTAAAGTCAACCTTTCTTTCATGCTGAATAAGCCTACGCCACGGCCTGTCTTATCCACCCTTGTGATTTCCTGCACATCAAATCCCTTGCCGTCATCCTCGATACGTAATATGCATTTCTGTGCATCACACTCCAAGTCAATGAGAACGTTCTTTGCTTCGGAATGCCTCATCACATTGTTTATGGCTTCCTGGGCAATGCGGAAAAGCACTACTTCAATCTCTGGGGGCAGACGCTCACCCCCATGAGTTTTCAGAGATACGCCAATGCCCCTGGGCTGAAGCCATGTCTCGACATATCGCTGGATCGCCGGGAGCAGGCCAAACGTATCTAACAAAGTAGGCCGGAGGTCATTGATGAGTTTGGTTATCTCGATGCTGGTCTGGACCGCCAGAGAGTGGGCCTTTTTCAATCCTTCCTTCATTCTGGCGTCTTTGATATCGTCCATTTCAGCCATATCCATAATCGCCTGGAGGTTGAGCGCTAGACCGGTGAGCATCTGGCTGGTTTCGTCGTGCAGTTCCCGGGCGATCCTTTTTCGCTCTTCCTCCTGGGCGGTGAGAACATGTTGAAGCAGCCTCTGGTAGCTTTCTGTGGCGTTGTACAACCATTCATATAGCCTTGCCTGCTCAATCGCCGTACCGAGTTGGTAACCAATCAAGTCCAGAAGATACATATCCTCTGTAGCAAATTGACCCGGCATATGGCTGGCAATGTTTATCACGCCTACAACCTTGTTCTTTGCTCTTAGTGGGACACTGATAAATCCCTTAAGACCCTCTGCGCTCACTAAGTCGAAGCGAGCTGTTCGAGCATCTTTAGAAATGTCTTTTAACAGGATAGGCTCCCCGGTTTGAGCTACTTTTCCCGCTATCCCCTCGCCTAGGCTGAGCTGCATCCCCTCGATGTATTTGGCAGACAGGCCACGCTGCACTCGATAGTATAATCTTTGGGTTCGTTCATCAAGGAGCAGAATCCCTCCAATGGTTCCGTTAACAATCTCCAGAACGGTATCCAGGGCTACATTTAGGATATCATCTAAATGCTGTAGCCCACTTACAGCGCTTGAGATATGGCTTAGAGCCCGGAGCTGATGATGCCGTCTCAGGGTCTCTGTTTCTAGTTCTCTTTCTGCGGTAACATCCTTCCTTGACTCAGCGGCGGCAGTGATACTACCATAGTGGTCTCTAAGTGGATACATGGTGAACTTGATATACCTATTGGCGCTGACGTCAGTGCCTGCGGTAGGGGAAGGGTGAATGATTGTTGTTGGGCTACCACTTTGGATTACTTTGTCAAGAGGACATTCCCATAGAGGTGCATTGCAGGGTCTGTCTCTGCCCTCAAAGACCTCGTAGCAATGCTTGCCAACTGCCAACTCAGTGTTTGCTGGGAGCCTGTGTCGCATAGATGAGTTCATAAATTTGACATAATATCTACTATCAACAACAAAAAGTTGGTCCTCTATGCTGTCCATTACTTCTTGCAAGCTTACCTCGAAACTTGAATTTTCAGTGGCTCGTTGAGGAGTGTCCTTTTCATGGTACATCGCTACCTCCGCCTGTCTCACACTAACAGAACTTGCACCTGGTGGCAAAACGGCTTCTAGTATTTCTCGCTCTTGCTTTTCGTGGTATGGAGTGAGTACAATGGCATGGTGGGCGTGTGTTCGTCTATAGTGTTGTTTGCAATAAGCCGGTCAAGTGCCAGCAAGAGGGAAATGCATTTTTCTGTTAATATCATAACATATGCGATTCATGAAGTCAATTTGACAAATTCTCTACCGGACAGGTTTGACGCCCTATCCGCTTGATGCTAGAATTGTGTAGAGGCACAGTGTGTTCTTCCAGTATCTGACGGAATCCATCGCCAAGGCGCTGACCTGGCACACGTTTTAGATGAACATCCTGCTTCTCAACGTTCTCTGCCTTGCTATATCGTTCAGGCGTCCTAGATAGAGATAGTAGAGCATGCGTTTCGACATTTTGACTCTGTTTCCGTCATTGTTCTCTGGTGTATTTGAGGAGAGCATCGTCAAGCGGGCGCTAGAGTCTGGCCTGGTGACGATTGCCATCCATAACATCCGCGACTACGCTACAGATAAGCATCACGTTACCGACGACGAGCCTTACGGTGGTGGCGGTGGGATGGTGATGAAGGCAGAGCCAATCTTCCGCGCGGTCGAGGCTGTCCTGAGTAACAAGGGATTGCCAACAAGGAAAGGTGAGCCGACGCAGATCATCCTCTTGAGCCCGGCTGGGCGTCTGTTCAACCAGACCATCGCTCGCGAATTGGCTACACGTGAGCGTCTGGTGCTCATCTGTGGGCGCTACGAAGGTGTGGATGAACGGGTGCGGGAGCATCTAGTGACGGACGAGATCTCGGTTGGTGACTATGTGCTCAGTGGCGGTGAAATCCCGGCCATGGTCATTGTCGAAGCGGTGACCAGGCTGTTGCCCGGTGCGCTGGGCGACCCATTGGCGGCTGTACAAGATTCACATGCCAGTGGCTTGCTCGAGCATCCACACTACACGCGGCCGGCCGTCTTCCGTGGCTGGGCAGTGCCAGAAGTGCTACTATCAGGCAACCATGCCGAGGTAGCCCGCTGGCGGCGGCAGCAATCCCTGCTGCGCACCCATCAGCGCCGCCCGGATTTGCTCACTAAGGCCGACCTGAGTGCAGAAGATCAGGAGTTCCTGCAACGCTTGACTGGACAAGAGTCAACAAATGATGTATAATCACTCCGCTTTCTACGCTATATCTCAAGGAGGAGACTGGTTGGCATCGCTGCATCATGATCCATTGACCGCCTGCGTAGCACAGGACTATTATGTGCAGGAGGGAATTTCGAGTCTTTTCATTTGCAGACCTAACATAGAGAGCGAATCGGTTAGAAGCAGTGCTGATGGGGCACCGGAAGCCCTTTCCCATTGGGCTTGATGGTGCCTTTTTGACATTTGAAAGGAGGTTAACGTGCGGGATATTCATGGTGGGCAAATCACTGAGACTGTGGCACGCTTGTGCATAGAGGCCTGCTATAAACTGCCTGAAGATGTGATAAAAGCCGTGCATAAGGCGCTCGCAGTCGAGGCTTCGCCAGTAGGGCAAGAGGTGCTGAAGCAGATTCTGGAGAATGCGGACATTGCCCGGCAAGGCGAGTTTCCCCTATGCCAGGACACGGGCTATACAGTGATCTTCCTGGAAGTGGGCCAGGATGCGCACATCGTCGGCGGTGACCTGAACGAATGTATCGCTGAGGGAGTGCGTCGCGGATATCAGGAGGGCTATCTGCGCAAGTCCGTAGTGGACAGACCCTACTCGGAACGCATCAATACCAAGGACAACACGCCGCCTATTATTCACACCAAGATTGTCCCTGGCGACAGACTCAAGATCACGGTGATGCCCAAGGGCGGCGGCAGCGAGAACATGAGCTACTTGAAGATGATGTCTCCGGCGATGGGCCGACAGGGCATCGTGGACTTTGTCGTGAAAGCAGTGGACGAGTCCGGTGCTAATCCTTGTCCACCGATCATCGTTGGCGTCGGCATAGGTGGCACAGCGGACCACGCGCTATTACTGGCCAAGGAGGCTTTGCTGCGCGAGGTAGGCAAGCCCAGCGACAACGCCGAGGATGCAGCTCTGGAGGTGGAGATTCTGGACCGCGTTAACCAGCTTGGCATTGGTCCACAAGGTCTGGGGGGCAATGTCACCGCTTTGGCAGTGCATGTCAACAGCCACCCCTGTCACATTGCCAGCCTGCCCGTTGCCGTGAACATCCAGTGCCATTCCGCACGGCATAGAGAAGCGGTGTTGTAGCGTGATCAGGCGGCTATTTCTTTTCTGCATACTGTTGTTACTCATCGCCGCTTGTGCACCGGCACACCAGCTCATTCCCACGTCAACGCCTATGCACTCCCCCAGACCAGCGCCAACGTGGACCTCTGCACCGTTGCCCACGCAGACTGCTGCAGTGCCATACTCGGGTGAAGTAGAGGGTCTGGTGATGACTGACGATGGCCGGCTTATTATTGGCGTGAACTGGGCCTCAAGGTCACGTATTACATACGTGGTTAAAGGTGGAGATATGGAAATAGTGAAAAAGTTCCTTGGTGAGACAGCACGGATTACTGGGGAGATCGTGGACTATGGACCCTGGTTGAAAGAGATCATCGTCCGTGCTGCAGAAGCCTCTACTGTGCCGGATCGTCTGTCCTTGCGTATCGGCTATATCAAGGAACTGGGACCTTCAATTTACATGCAGGGTACCCATATCCTGGTTGATCGCGAGGGCAAGCTCATCTGCTTGTTAGATGCGGCAGAAAACAGGCCAGATTTGGATAAGTATATGAACAGCAAAGTGGTGGTCATCGGCGTAGTGAGCAAGACCATAGAGGGCAATGCCCAGATCATGGCAGTCAAACTCGTCGAGCCAGCCAAGTGATGGAGGAAGAGCAATGAAGATTACTACTCCTTTGACGGATGAAACGGTTGCCCAGTTGAAAGCAGGCGACAGGGTCAGCATTAGCGGCGTTATTTACGTGGGTCGTGACGTTGCCCACAAGCGCCTGGTGGAAGCATTGCAGAAAGGCGAGCCTTTGCCCTTTGACCCCCGGGGGCAAATCATCTACTATATGGGACCATCACCAGCCAGGCCGGGTAAACCCATTGGTTCGGCTGGGCCAACGACCAGTGGGCGTATGGACCCCTATACACCGGCGTTGCTGGAAGCAGGATTAAAAGGCATGATTGGCAAGGGCAACCGGGCTATGCCAGTGCGCGAGGCGCTCAAAAAACACAAGGCTGTCTACTTCACTGTAACTGGTGGTGCTGCGGCACTGATTGCCGAAACAATCAAGACGGCGAAAGT
>Ga0172366_10002830_pt1 | contig 13633 bp, 11 predicted proteins | sample LakKivSesite69cm_FD_114533 | JGI IMG/M metagenome (GOLD analysis project Ga0172366, IMG submission 114533) | Sediment microbial communities from Lake Kivu, Rwanda - Sediment site 69cm | ecosystem: Environmental > Aquatic > Freshwater > Lake > Sediment | place: Rwanda: Western Province, Lake... | reverse complement strand
GGAGGAAGGTGGGGATGAAGTCAAGTCAGCATGGCCTTTATATCCAGGGCTACACACACGCTACAATGGCCGGTACAATGGGTCGCCAAGCCGTGAGGCGGAGCCAATCCCTCAAAGCCGGTCTCAGTTCGGATTGCAGGCTGCAACCCGCCTGCATGAAGCTGGAGTTGCTAGTAACCGCGCGTCAGCCATAGTGCGGTGAATACGTTCCCGGGCCTTGTACACACCGCCCGTCACGTCATGGAAGCTGGCAACACCTGAAGCCGGTGAGCTAACCCGCAAGGGGGGCAGCCGTTAAAGGTGGGGCTGGTAACTGGGACGAAGTCGTAACAAGGTAGCTGTAGCGGAAGCTGCGGCTGGATCACCTCCTTTCTAGGGAGTACGGTCAAAAGCGCCAACAGACTTTGTCTGTGCGCTGGCGACCTAGGTGTCTCCGAGTTTTGCGCCTTCCTGTCACTGCTCAGTTGTTAAGGGCCTGACCTCACACACGGGCCTGTAGCTCAGTCGGTTAGAGCACTCCTCTGATAAGGGAGTGGTCCCTGGTTCGAGTCCAGGCAGGCCCACCAGATCTGGGGATGTAGCTCAGATGGGAGAGCGCCTCCCTTGCACGGAGGAGGTCAGGGGTTCGAATCCCCTCATCTCCACCAGAGGCGCTTGACAGAAAAGGCCGATTGAGGTATACTGACTGTACGAGGAGAGTGTCCAGTTTATATGTTAGGAGTTTGCCCACAGGCTGGAACAGAATAGTACGGTGGGTGGGACATATCTAGGGCGGTTGATGCGGCCTGGAAAGTGTACCAGGCCGTTTCGCTGTCTGATGGACGAGTGTGCACGTTAACAACTGAACAATACGCGAGAACTTCAATTTCTCCGCATCACGTGTTAAGTTAATAAGGGCATATGGTGGATGCCTTGGCGCCAGGAGCCGAAGAAGGGCGTGGTACACTGCGATAAGCCTCGGGGAGCCGTGTGCAGGCGTTATATCCGGGGACGCCCGAATGGGGAAACCCGCCTGGGATGGGCAACCTTACCCAGGCACCACCCGCTGAACACATAGGCGGGTCGGAGGGAACGTGGGGAACTGAAACATCTCAGTACCCACAGGAAAAGAGAGTATTCCCTGAGTAGTGGCGAGCGAAAGGGGAACAGCCCAAACTGATGTCACTCAGTGGTGTGCGGACCTATGTGACATTGGTGTTGTAAGGCCCGGCTGGGTACCGTCACGAGCCCAGAGGAGTTACAAAACTGGCTGCCAGCCGAATTCTGCAGGAAAGCGAAACCATAGAAGGTGACAGTCCTGTAGGCGAAAGCAGACCAGACTCCTGCCGGTGACCTTGAGTACCACGGGACACGAGAAACCCTGTGGGAAGCAGGGAGGACCACCTCCCAAGGCTAAATACTACCTGGCGACCGATAGCGTACAAGTACCGCGAGGGAAAGGTGAAAAGATCCCCGGTGAGGGAAGTGAAATTAGAACCTGAAACCGTATGCCTACAAGCGGTCGGAGCACTATGGCGTCTCTGAACATCACTGGACCGTGTCTCCTCTCCTTCGGGAGGGTTGAGCGCGCGGCCCAGAGATCGGCCCCCTTCGGGGGTGCCGGGGACGCAATGTGTGACGGCGTGCCTTTTGGAGAATGAACCAGCGAGTTACTCTCTGTCGCCAGGTTAAGGCAGTTACAGCCGGAGCCATAGCGAAAGCGAGTCTGAATAGGGCGCAGGAGTGGCAGGGAGTAGACACGAAACCAGGTGAGCTATCCATGGCCAGGCTGAAGCGAGGCTAACACCTCGTGGAGGGCCGAACCTTTCTCTGTTGCAAAAGGGTGGGATGAGCTGTGGATAGAGGTGATATGCCTAACGAACCTGGAGATAGCTTGTTCTCCCCGAAATAGCTTTAGGGCTAGCCCCGCGCGTTTAGTACCGGAGGTAGAGCACTGGATGGGCTAGGGGGCGTATCGCTTACCAAACCCAACCAAACTCCGAATGCCGGTACTCCATAGCGCGGGAGTCGGACTGCGAATGATGAGATCCGTAGTCGAGAGGGAAAGAGCCCAGACCGACGGCTAAGGTCCCAAAGTTCAGGCTAAGTGGGAAACGAGGTGGGATTGCTCAGACAGCCAGGAGGTTGGCTTAGAAGCAGCCATCCTTCAAAGAGTGCGTAACAGCTCACTGGTCGAGCGGTCCTGCACGGAAAGATATACGGGGCTTAAGTCTGACACCGAAGCCACGGGCCTCCACGTCAGTGGGGGTAGTAGGGGAGCGTTCTGCAGGCAGAGAAGCCGTACCGTGAGGAGCGGTGGAGCGTGCAGAAGTGAGAATGCTGGCATGAGTAGCGTAAAACACGTGAGAACCGTGTTCGCCGTATGTCTGAGGTTTCCGACGGAAGGTCAATCCGCGTCGGGTTAGTCGGGCCTAAGCTGAGGCCGTGAGGCGTAGGTAATGGACATCCGGTTAATATTCCGGAACCACCTGAGAGGAGCGATGGGGGGACGCAGTATGGTAGGCCAGCCCGTTACTGGATTCGGGTGCTAAGCCTGTAGGGCGACGATGGGGGTAGAAAAATTCGCCCCTGGAGCCTGAGAGGTGATGGCGGTGCCTTAGAGCCAGAAGTGGTTGAGCCATGCTGTCAAGAAAAGCCTCTAAGCGATGAGTCTCGGGTGCCCGTACCGCAAACCGACACTGGTAGACGGGTAGAATATACCAAGGCGAACGGGAGAACCCTCGTTAAGGAACTAAGCAAATTAACCCCGTAACTTCGGGATAAGGGGTACCCTGGTAGGGTGAGGCAGCGATGCTGAGCCCGAGAGGGTCGCAGTGAAATGGCCCTGCCGACTGGTTACCAAAACCACAGGTCTCTGCTAACTCGTAAGAGAAAGTATAGGGGCTGACGCCTGCCCAGTGCCGGAAGGTTAAAGGGAAGGGTTACCCTTCGCGCAAGCGAAGGGGAAGCTCTGAACTGAAGCCCCGGTGAACGGCGGCCGTAACTATAACGGTCCTAAGGTAGCGAAATTCCTTGTCGGGTAAGTTCCGACCCGCACGAATGGCGTAACGAGTGGGGCACTGTCTCAACGAGGGACCCGGCGAAATTGAAGTCGCGGTAAAGATACCGTGTACCCGCAGCAGGACAAAAAGACCCCGTGGAGCTTTACTGTAGCTTGGTACTGAGTTAGGGCTTGGCTTGTGTAGGATAGGTGGGAGGCTATGAAGCTGGGGCGCCAGCCTCGGTGGAGCCAACCTTGAAATACCACCCTGGTTAAGTCTTGACCCTAACCCCTGGCCGTGATCCGGCAGAGGGACAGTGCCAGGTAGGCAGTTTGACTGGGGCGGTCGCCTCCTAAAAAGTACCGGAGGCGCCCAAAGGTTCCCTCAGGCGGAATGGAAACCCGCCATAGAGTGTAAAGGCATAAGGGAGCTTGACTGCGAGACCTACAAGTCGAGCAGAGACGAAAGTCGGGCTTAGTGATCCTACGGTCCCGAGTGGAAGGGCCGTGGCCAACGGATAAAAGCTACCCCGGGGATAACAGGGTAGTGAGGCCCAAGAGTTCACATCGACGGCCTCGCTCGCCACCTCGATGTCGGCTCGTCACATCCTGGGGCTGGATAAGGTCCCAAGGGTTGGGCTGTTCGCCCATTAAAGTGGCACGCGAGCTGGGTTCAGACCGTCGTGAGACAGGTCGGTCTCTATCCGCTGTGGGCGCAGGGGACTTGAGGGGAGCTGCTCTTAGTACGAGAGGACCAGAGTGGACAGACCTCTAGTGTGCCAGTTGTCCCGCCAGGGGCATCGCTGGGTAGCTACGTCTGGCAGAGATAACCGCTGAAAGCATCTAAGTGGGAAACTCGCCCCAAGATTAGGTCCCCCACCGGGCTAACCGGGTAAGACCGCCGGAAGACCACCGGTTTGATAGGCGGGAGGTGTAAGCGCAGCAATGCGTTCAGCCAACCCGTACTAACGGTCGAGGGCTTAATGCGTGGTGCGGAGAACTTGGAGTTTTCGCGTCGTTCAGTTGATTAATCGAATATCGTTGACAAGAGTCCCTTGGTGATTCAAGCGGCGGGGGTACACCCGGTCCCATCCCGAACCCGGAAGTTAAGCCCGCCAGCGCCGATGGTACTGGGGGGGCGACCCCCTGGGAGAGTAGGTCATTGCCAAGGGATTTCTCGTTTCTAGGACACTCTCAAACCTATGACCCTCGGTCGGCCATAGGTTTGAGAGTGGACCACCCTTTATGCGGTCTTTTCCTCTGATTTCTCTGCTTCCTCTTTTTTGCCTTCGCCCTCTTCGCTTGACAGACCTTTCCGGAACTCGCGGATGCCCTCCCCCAAGTCCTTGCCGAGCCGGCCCAGCCGGCCCACACCGAAGATGAGCAGCACGATCACCAGAATGATCACCAGTTCCAGGGGACCAAGTCTCAATGCACCCATGCCTCTTTTCTCCTTTTCAATTCTTGTAATCAGCGCCTGTGGAGCTGGAAGCCACCGGGGCTCTCCAGAACAATACCATACTCAGGCTATGCCAGTATTATAACACATCCTTCCTGTAACTTCAACTGACTTGCTTTTCTCGCCCGACGGTGTTAGACTATCAGGTGACTTGTAGAGGAGGCAGCGATGGCAGTACAGGCGTTGTATCGGAAGTGGAGACCGCGCACGTTCGATGAGGTGGTGGGGCAGGGGCACGTCGTTCGCACGCTGCGCAATGCGCTCATCTCCGGGAACATTCACCACGCTTACCTCTTCGCCGGTCCCCGAGGCACCGGCAAGACGACTACCGCCCGCCTCCTCGCCAAAGCAGTCAATTGCCTGGCTCCGGAGGATCAGCGTCCCTGCAACACGTGTGCCATCTGCCAGGCGGTCAACGAAGGACGGCTCTTAGACCTGATCGAGATTGACGCGGCTTCCAATACCAGCGTAGACGACGTGCGAGAACTGCGGGAGCGGGTCGGATTTCGGCCCAACGAGGCCCGCTACAAGGTCTACGTGATTGACGAAGTGCACATGCTTTCCAACGCTGCTTTCAATGCGCTGCTCAAGACGTTGGAAGAGCCCCCACCCCACGTCATCTTCGTGTTGGCGACGACCGAAGCACACAAGATCCCCGCCACAGTGCTCTCCCGGTGCCAGCGCTTTGATTTCCGGCGTGTACCCGTCAGTGATATTGTGACTCGCCTGGAGCGGTTGGCCGGGCAGGAACACATTCCGGCCGAACGGGAGGCCTTGGTGCTCATCGCCCGCCAGGCGACCGGCAGCATGCGCGACGCCGAAAGCCTGCTCGACCAGATGGCTTCCTACGGTGACAGCGGCATCACAGTCGCAGACGTGCGTGCAGCACTGGGCACAGGGGCCGGTGAAACGGTCATCCAGGTGGCCGACGCGCTGGCCAGGGGCGACGTGGCGCAGGGCCTGGGTGCGATCAATACCGCTGTGGACGAAGGGGCGGACCCCCGGCAGTTTGCGCGCCAGATGGTGGAGCACCTGCGGGCGCTGCTCCTGATGCGGCTGAAATCCGACGTCGTCCTGATCTATATCTCGGAGGACTTGCGCCCACGTCTGGAGGAACAGGCGCTGGCCTTCTCGCCCCGGGCACTGGCACGCGCGGTGCGGCTCTTCAACCAGGCAGCCGTTGAGGTCAAGGGCGGCTGGCAGCCCCAGTTGCCGCTGGAGATGGCCTTTGTGGAGGCCACGCTCCCGCCTGAGCCAGAAGGTGCTGTACCCCGCACGTCGCCGGCCCAGGGCGTCCCCACCACGTCGCCATCTACTCGCCATTCGGCGCCCTCGCCTGCGAGGTCCGGGCCCATACCTGCCCGTTCACCTTCACCCGCCCCGTCCCGGCCCGAGCCTGCCCGTTCACCTTCACCCGCCCCGTCCCGGCCCGAGCCTGCCCATTCACCATCGCCGGCCCCGTCCCGGCCGGCCCCAACGGTCCGGGAGCCAGCATCAGCCTACAGTGACCTCGCGCCTGGCGATGGGGCGTTGGCGCCGGAGACGTTGCGCAGCCGCTGGCCGGAATTTTTGAACGCGCTCCGCCCGCGCAATCTGGCATTGGAGGCGTTGATGCGTTCGTGTGAGCCAGTGGCGGTCGAAGGAGACGTCGTCTTGTTGGGGTTTGCTCACAACTTTCACCGCACCAAGGTGGAAGAGGAGCACAATAAGCGGCTGGTTGAGGACGTGTTGAGCAGTCTGGTCGGCCAGCGATGCCGGGTGCGGTGTGTTTTGGCTCACCAGGAACAGGCGAGCCCTGTCCCTCAGCGGCCGGTCGTGACACCCACGGCCGAGAAAGCTATCTCGACGGCCGAGCAGATGATTGCCGAGGATGCAGTGGTGCGCGCCGCGGTGGAGGACCTGGGAGCGCAGATTTTACAGCGGCACGAATAGTTGAGGAGGTCACGTTGGGGAGGAGAAAGATCAAACAATCGGGCGGCCCGGCCGGTTTGCGGAAGGGGAAGGCCGGGATGCTCCAGCAAGTGCAGAGCCTGCAGGAGGACATGCTCAAGGCGCAAGAGGAGCTTGCCGCGACGACCGTCACTGCGACGGCCGGCGGCGGTGCGGTGACGGCTATTGTCACCGGAGAGCGACGGGTCCAGTCGCTCACCATTGCGCCGGAGGTCGTGGACCCCGAAGACGTGGAGATGTTGCAAGACCTCGTCGTCGCCGCGGTCAACGAAGGGCTGGAGCAGGTGGATCGGGCCATGACTGAGCGGATGGCGACCTTCACCAGCGGGCTGGGGCTCCCTGGCCTGTTCTAGTTGGAGGGTAACGATGCAAACGACGCCTGCTTCGGTGACGCGGCTCATCGAGGGATTTTCGGAGTTGCCGGGTATCGGCCGCAAGACCGCGGCCCGGCTCACGTTTTTCTTGCTGCGAAATCAGGCGGGGCTGGCCGAGCGGCTGGCCGAGGCCTTGCGTGACCTCAAGGAGCGCACCCGTTTCTGTGCCATCTGTTACAACATCACCGAGGAAGACCCTTGCCCCATCTGTGCCGACCCAGATCGTGACCACAGTTCCGTCTGCGTGGTCGAGGAACCACTCGACATGCTGGCAATCGAGCAGGCCGGTACATACAAGGGGGTGTACCACGTACTGCACGGCGTGCTGGCCCCCTCGGAGGGAATGTTCGTCGAGAATTTGCGTATTGGGGAACTCGTGACCCGCGTCCGCAGTGGCACTGTGCGCGAGGTGATCCTGGCGACGAATCCCACGAGCGAAGGGGACTGGACAGCCTCATACCTGCTCAGCCGGTTGCGCCCGTTGGGCGTGCGCGTCACGCGCCTGGGCCGGGGGTTGCCGGTGGGCGGCGATTTGGAGTACGCCGACGCGGTGACGCTCACACGGGCGCTGGAGGGGCGGGAGGAGATATGACTCTTAAATCAAAAGCCCCCGCCAGATCTGGCGGGGGCTTTCACGACCATAGTGCAGAGCCCGCGTGGCTTGCGGAGGAGCCGTGCGGTCGGTCATCGCGGCTGGGGGAACCTAGTAGCGCCTACGGCGATTGTCTCCCCACGATCGGTCGTCCCGCTGCTGTCGCTGCGGGCGCGCCTCTGCTACGGTGAGCTCGCGCCCATCCACTTGCTTGCCGTTGAGTTCGGTAATGGCTCGCTGGGCAGCGTCTTGCTCTGCCATCTCGACGAAAGCGAAGCCCTTGGATCGGCTAGTCATGCGATCCGTGATAAGGTTGACCGAGACGACCTCTCCAATCGTGCCGAAGAGCTCGGATAGCGTGGCCTCAGTTGTTTCGTAGGCCAGGTTGCCGCAGTATAACTTTTTTCCCATTTCTTTCTTCTCCTGATGCAGTGTGCTGCTGTCTACACGTGGCTAAAGAGCTCGCACATTGACGGCCTGCAGTCCCTTGGGGCCCTGCTCGACGGAGAACTCGACCTGCTGGTCCTCACGCAACGTGCGGAAGCCTGCTCCCTCGATGGCCGTGTAGTGGACGAAGACGTCCGCTCCGGCCTCGCGGGCGATAAAGCCATACCCTTTGCCACCGTTGAACCACTTGACGGTTCCGATTTCTTTCTCTGACATTTCTGTACTGTACTCCTTAGATTTGTGAAACCATGCAATCGGCAGGCAAAGCGGCGCGGCCCAAAAACAAAAAGACCGCCCAAGCCTCCGCAAGCCTGGACAGTCTCTCAGTACGGTCAAAGCCTACTTTGTCCTGCGATATATACATTCTACCACCTTTGCCCAAAAAGTCAAGCCGGTAGCCCCGTTCGGGTGTAAGTCAAAAGTTTGGGGAGGCCAATATCGGAGTCCCGAACTTGTTCGGGTTTCTGGCCCAAAACCCCCAACAAGTTGGGGACTCCGCTCCCCGGTATAGGGCTGTGCCCGACGCCTCTAACACATGGCTCGCCAGCGGTCGGCCAGGCTTTGCGATTGGGCGGCCTGCTGCATCAGCGTCCTGGCCGAGGGCTTGGCCCACGAGGGCGTTGGCACCTCGTAGTCGAACCCCGGCAGGGTCTTGCGCTCAATCTTGTGGCCCAGCAGGTACTCGATCCGATGGATCAGCGCCTCGTCGTCTGGGGTGACGAGCGTGATGGCGTCGCCAGCGGCCTCAGCGCGGGCGGTGCGCCCGATACGGTGCACGTAATCCTCGGGTTGTTCCGGCACGTCGTAGTTGATCACGTGTGAGATGCCTTCCACGTCCAATCCTCGCGCGGCGATGTTGGTGGCGACCAGGACCTGGTGCTTGCCCGACCGGAACCCTTCCAGCGCAGATATCCGCTCCCGCTGATTGAAATCCCCGTGGATGCAAGCCACGGCGATCCTGGCCTGGCGCAGTTGCCGGGTTACGACGTCGGCTCCTTGCTTGGTCCTGGTAAAGACCAGCATGCTATTGACTTCCATCTGCCCAAGCATGGCCAGGAGAAGTCGAATCTTGAGGTGCTTGGGTACCGGGTAGAGGGCCTGTTGGATCGCCTCGGGAGGATGCGCCAGGTCTATCTCGATACTCAGCGGGTCGCGCTGAAACTGACGAGCGAGAGCCGAAATCGCCGGAAAAATCGTGGCCGAGAAGAGCATGGTCTGGCGCTGATGGGGCATACGACTGACGATTTGTTTGATGTCAGGCAGAAAGCCCATATCCAGCATGCGGTCGGCCTCGTCTAACACGAGAATCTTCAAGTCCCTGAAGCTCACGTTCTTGCGGCGCATGTGATCCATCAGGCGGCCTGGCGTGGCGACGACGACGTCGACGCCCCGGCGCAGTTTGTCGGTCTGACTTTTCATCCCGGCTCCGCCGTACACGGAAACGATGCGCAGTGACGTACGGGCGGCCAGTTTCTGGGTTTCCCCGGCCACCTGGATGACCAACTCACGGGTCGGCTCCAGGACCACGACGCGGGGGTTCCTGGTCCTGGCTTGCTCCCGTAGCAAGCGCTCCAACGCTGGCAGAATAAAGGCCAACGTCTTGCCGGTGCCAGTCTGGGCGCAACCGACGATATCGCGTCTCTGCAAGCCAGGCGGGATGGCCTGGGTCTGGATGGGGGTCGTCTCCTCGTATCCCAAGGCGCTGATTGCCTCTTGCAAAGGTTTGCTTAGATCTAACTCTGTGAAACGCATGAAACTCCTCTGTTGTACTACTTGACTCACACAGGACCTTGACCTGTGGGTTTGTGCTGGTCTGGGTTGTCACAAAAAAGCCGCTCCGAGTGCGTGAATCGGAGCGGTGAGAGATGCCAAACCGATTGACTTAACATATGATGATGATTCCACTAGCGGGAGCGACGGGATTTGAACCCGCGATCTCCGGCTTGACAGGCCGGCATGTTAAACCGCTACACTACGCCCCCAGTTAGTGCGTATGATACCACAACGTGCCTGTTCCGTCAAGCCAGGATGTTCATCCCTCCTGGAACGCCCGCAGCGTCTCCAGGTAGTATTCCGGCAGGCCGATGTCGTAACGCTGCCCGTCCATGATCAATCCCAGGAAACCGTCCTCCCGTCGCAGGCGGTCCAACGCCGAAGTCAGTTGAAACTCGCCCCGCTCACGCACGTTGTTCGCGATGTGCTCCTCCAGGTAGTCAAAGATCTGCGGCTTGATGACGTACTGTCCAAAGACGGTCATGTACTCATCCTCTGGCAGCCCCGGCACGCGCAGATTGTTGCGCGCATAATCCACAGTCGGCTTCTCGGCGAACTCGGTCACGTTCAGCAGGCGGCCCTCTGCGGTCCACACTCCCGTCGCCGTCCCAAAGTTCGCAATCTGGTTCTCGGGAGTACGGCGCAACCCCAGCACGCTGATCCCGTGCGCGTTGTAAGCCTCGACCAACTGCCGCGCGCACGATTTATCGCCGTTGGAGCGATAGAGGTGGTCGCCTAGCATCAGCAAGAAGGGCTCGTTGCCGACCATCTCCCGCGCGCAATAAACGGCGTGCCCGAAGCCTTCTTGTGTCTCCTGGATCGCAAACGAGACGTGCCTTCCCATCTCCAGGATGCGCTGCGCGTACTCCTGGAAGTGGCGCGGCAGCTTGTTATAGTTCTCAATCGTCACCTGCACGTTGAAGAACGATTGAAAGGCCTCCAGGTCGTGTTTCTGTACGATGAGGATCACCTCGTCCACTCCGGCCCTGAGCGCCTCCTCGACGATCAGCAGGATCGCGGGCTTGGCGATCCCATCGCGGTCTACGATGGGGAACAGCTCCTTCTTGGTCGCCTTCGAGGCCGGGAAGAGCCGCGTGCCGAAGCCGGCCGCCGGGATGACGGCCTTGCGCACCTGCTGCCCGGCGCGCAGCGTCAACGTGAGGCAGGACATCCCCAGGTCGCGCTCGATGATCTCGATCACCGCCTGCTGGTCGGCCGCGCTGCGCGCGATGAACTGCGCCGTGCCGTCGCCTTGCGAGCCGACGCCCTTCCCGCCCCAGATGTGAGGCTTGAGCGGCTCATAGTTCAGGACGCGGTGCAGGATGGGGGCAGTCAGTTCCTCCGGGCAGGCCGGGGCCGCGTAGCGGTCGAAGAACGCCTGCGCTTCGGCCATCAATGCGCCCAACCGTTCGGCATCCCCTGCCTGAAGCGCCTCGATGGCCTGGTGCACGATGCGCTTGTTGATCGGCCCCAGGAGTTCCTGCACGCCCCGCTCGAGCTCGTTCCTGGCGAGGGGATAGGCACGGTTCAGCCGGGCCAGGATCTCCATCGTGTCCTTCTGCGCCTGCAGGTCCACGATCACAAAATACATCTCCTGGGGAGCGCGCAACTCCGCCACGTCCAGGTGGTCGCCGTCGTAGGTCATCAGCACGGGACGATTGCCGAAGGCGCAGCCCTGATCCATCCGTCCGCAACGCGAAGGCGTCGTGATCTCGCCCTGATAGGCCAGTTCCATCTCGCCACGGATGGTCATCTTCAGGTCGTAGATGCGGTTGAACGCCCGCGCCGTCAGGACACAGATCGCCGCACTCGACGACAGCCCTTTCTTGACCGGCAGATCGGTCCTGTAATTGTGGAGCACCAGCCCGCGCACGTGGTAATGGGTCAGAATCTGGTAGGCGACCCCGGCGACATAGCTCCAGAAGCCGCCGCGTTGGGCCTCCTCCAACAGCGCCTTGGGTTCCATGGGGATCTCGTAGGGGCCGTGCTTCTCGCCGTCGGGCGTGGTCGAGGTCAACACCAGCGCCGTCGGGTGCGGCTCGACCTCGGCGTAGATGCCCTGGTCGGTGCCGGTGAGCAGTGTGTAACCCTTCTCAATTTCGGCGTTGATGCGCCGGTAGCCACCGGCCCAGTCGGAGTGTTCGCCAAACAGGCAGATGCGTCCAGGGACGAAGATCTTCACGGTTGCCTCCTGTACCAGATTTGAAGGGAGCAATCACCCCAGTATGAAGTGTTCAATTGCCACTGCCACGCCGTCTTCTTCCAGCGGCGGCGCGACCCAATCAGCGACGGCAATCGTCGCCGGGCTGCCGTTGCCCATCGCCACACCCACGCCGGCCCAGGCGACCATCGCCGCGTCGTTGCCCTGATCGCCGATCGCCATTACCTGGGCCGGCGGAATCCCCAGGCGCGCGGACAGCCGCTCCAGCGCGTCCACTTTCGACACGCCCGGCGGGTTCGCCTCGACGATCAGCGCGTGGGAGCGCGCCACCTCCATCCGTCCCTCAAACCGCTGCCGTAATTCGGCCTCGACGCGCTCTGCTTCGTCCGTTTCGACGAAGATGATGAGCTTGACCGGTTCGTGCTGCTCGAGCACGTGGGAGAGGTCATTCACCCACACCAACCGCTCCCCCAACATGTAGCGGTAGAACGCCTCGGGATGCCGCCGGTCGGCCAGGAAGACGTCGCCGTCGGCGTAGAGGATGACGTGCCACCCGCGTTGGGCCTCCAGCTCGAGCACTTCCCGCACGAGTGCGGGCTCCATTGTCGCCCGGTAGAGTGGAACGTCGGAGTCGGCGGCCTGGATCAGGCCGCCCTGATAGCAGATGAGCGGCGCGGTGATCTCCAGGTCGCGCGCGAAAGGGAGCACAAAGTCCAACATGCGGCCGGTGGCCAGCGTGACGACCACGCCACGCGCCTGGGCCGCCGCGATGGCGCGCCGCACGCGGGGCGAGATGACCAGGTCCTCGCCCATCAGCGTGCCGTCCATATCGAGTGCTATTAGCCTGATCCTGGCATGCGGCACATTGTCTGTAGTAACGACTTTAGTCGTTGCCGGGGCGGGAGAAGCGACTGAAGTCGCCACTACGAGCCTGCCGCGTTTGCTCATGTCTGTACCTCGAGTACCCTATTGTGCCCGGCCAGGTCGGAGTGCACACGCGCAGTGGCGTGAGGGAAGAAGGCGCGGGCCAGACGAAGCGCGGCATCACCTTGATCGGCCCCGATCTCAATCAGCAGCCCACCGCCGGGGTATCCTGTAACCGGCTCAGGCCTGTGTAGGACCGCCGGGGCCTGGGCCAGCAACTGCCGGACGACCGCCAGCCCATCTAGGCCGCCGTCGAGCGCCAGCCTCGGTTCGTAGTCACGGACCGACGCCGGGAGTGACGCGCGTTCGCCTGTGGGAACGTAGGGCGGATTGGAGACGATCAGGTCCACCGGCCCCGGACACGGGCTGAGCACGTCGCCGGTAAGCAGCCGCACCCGCTCCGCGACGCCGTGTCGTGTCGCATTTCGTTGGGCGACGGCCAGCGCGGCAGGCGAGACGTCAACAGCGTAGATGATGGCCTCGGGCAGGTGAATGGCCAGCGAGACGGCAATGCAGCCAGAGCCCGTGCCGACGTCCACGACGCTCGTCGGTTGGTGTGCCAATGCCAGGTCCACCAGCGTCTCCGTCTCCGGGCGGGGGATCAGCACGTCGGGCGTGACCTCAAACTCCAGCCCGTAGAACTCGATGCGGCCGGTGAGGTAGGGGAGCGGATAGTCCGAGGCACGGCGGCGGACGAGCGCCTGATAGCAGTCCAGTTGAGCGGGCGTGAGGGGGCGTTCAGGGTGAGCAAGCAGCCCAGCGCGCGAAGTTTCCAGGACGTAGGCCAGAAGCACCTCGGCCTCAAGTCGAGGGGTGTCTGTGATGGGGGTCAACTTGCTGGCTGCCCAATACAAGCCCTCCCCAATGGTGGATAGCGACTGGCCAACATACAATGTGAACGACTGACCAGGGTTGCCATACTCCCATGGAGAAGTGACCGGTGAATCTTGCGTTGTTTTCAAGGCCGACAATT
>Ga0172366_10002828_pt1 | contig 13646 bp, 16 predicted proteins | sample LakKivSesite69cm_FD_114533 | JGI IMG/M metagenome (GOLD analysis project Ga0172366, IMG submission 114533) | Sediment microbial communities from Lake Kivu, Rwanda - Sediment site 69cm | ecosystem: Environmental > Aquatic > Freshwater > Lake > Sediment | place: Rwanda: Western Province, Lake... | reverse complement strand
TCGGGGGTGTATCTCTACGTCGCTGAGCGTGCTGGTCAGAGGACCATAGGGAAGATCGCCGTGCTGAGGGATGCGCGGTGAGGGCGTCGTCCCTCGAACTCATAGGGTTCTGGGCAAATTGACGGACGTTTTGTAGGGGCGAGGCATGCCGCGCCCCTGCTATAATTCCTCCGTCACGCGCTGGCCGACGAGGGCGATGTCCTCCGCAGAAACCTGCCTTCCGCACATGTGCCCGGCGATTCGCCACGCGAAGACGCTCGCCATGAAGTAGTGATTCTCCACCGCGCCGCCCCGGAAGCGATAGACGGTATGCCCCGTTCTGTCGGTGGACTCGGCGCGCTGCGCGCCGGTCAGGATGTGCCGCGCCACGTCGGACTCCAGAAACGAACTCTCGTGAGTTTGATCCACCGTGCGCGGGAAGATCAGGCGCGGCGGCTTCCGCCGGACAAGGTCGCACCACGCGCCGAGCGTCTCTTCCCTCTCGAACGAGAGCACGCGGAACGACTCCCCGGCAAGAGGTTTCGTATCCTCGCGTTCCGCGCTTGCGAATTGCTGGAGGTAGCTCACGCCGGGGAAGGCCCGGCAGACGGCACGCGCAAGCGATCCTTCCGGGCGCTGGTCAATGAGCAGACCGGCGAAGTGGAACGTGCGGTCGAGCGTTTTCAGGCGTTCGACGAGGGCTTCGCCGCGCATACGCTCGAAATTGACATAACAAATCTTATCGGCATCCGCGATCACCGCGACGGCGAGGTGACACCAGTCGCCCGTATCAATCCCCACGTACGAATGCTCCGCCGATACGGTGGGTGCGTAGTCGCCCACCGCACGGCCAATGTCCTCCGCCGTGAGCGCGAGCCGGTCCGCCGCGTCGGGCAGCGCAAGCTTCGAGCAACGAAACGGCGCGAGGAGCCTCCGGTCGGTCTGCGCGGCCTGCCATTCGCGCATGAGCCGGTCGAGCCGCATCCGGGGGATCGCCAGCGCGCTCACCCGGAAGCTCGTGCTTCCACGATCCGGGTAGTGCGCCACCCACCTGCCGTCGGCCTCAACGTCGAGCGGCGCACCGCACCCGACGCAGACCACGCGCCACATATCCTCGACGCGCCGGACGTTTTCCGGGAAGAGCAGTTCAGGGACTTGGTCCGCTTTGCCGCACGCCCGGCAGCGAAGATGCCAGTGGTGCTGGGTCCCTTCCTGAAACCGCGCATCAATCCCTTCTCCGGGGTGGCGTCCGCACGCAAAGGCGATCTCCCGTGCGTAGGCCGAGCCGTCGAGCCTCTGCCGCGCCCAGAGGAAGTGCTCCCGATTAAGATCGTCCACCTCGTCGTAGAGGTTCACGTCGAGCGGCACCGAGAGCGCGCTGAGGATCGAGTACAGCCCGCGCACGTAGATGCGTCCCTCTCCGGCGCGGACGATGCCGTCGGAACTGTTTACCCGCATACGCTCTGCGAGGTCCTCGTGCGCCGCGTGCCGCAGACGCTCTCCCACCAGTTCGCGGGCCATCTTGTTGGTGGGCAGGAAGTACCCGACGTTGCGCCTGTGCACCGCCGCTTCCCAGAGACCACAGCCGAACCCAGCGAGGGTGGTGAGGCCGATCTGCGTCGCCTTGAGCACGTCAATTCGGGGGATGTCGGGGTCGGCGAGCGCGTCGCAGATGCCGACGAGCGCGGTATGGTGTTCGAAGGAGAACGGACCTGTGCGCGTCTGGATGAAAGAGGTCAGGAACTCGCGCAGGCCCGCGTCGGGAGCGGCTGGGAGAGCACGTCTTGAAGTGCGCGAGCGAGGGCGTTTGCGGGCGTCGGAGGGATCATGTTCAAAGGAGGCAAACCATCTTCGAAGTCTCTCCAGCACCTTATGCAAATCTCATTTGGAGAGTATACAACCGTAGGGACACGGTGCGCCGTGCCCCTACAAGGTATTGTTTCGACACGCCTTGTAGGGGCGACTTGCGAGTCGCCCCTGTGTGCGATCCTTCCTGTGGGCTACCCCGCAACGCTGGTGGCCTTGGCCACCCCGGCGCGCAAGGTAATGAGGCTTATGCCCTCCAGGATGCGCTGGATGCCTTCCGCGTGGTTGCCTTCGACGAGATAGTTCCACACGCCCCATACAATCCACCCGATGCCCATGAGGTAGGTCTTCTTGCCTCGCAAGAATGAGATCATTCCGCTCTCCTTCCCCTCTGATGGTGATATGCCTGCTCGTGTCGTTCCACCCACACCTGACTGGCCCGTTCGGCTGCTTCGCGCACGGCGGCCAGATCGCGCTGCGTGGCCGCGTCACGAGGCAGCTCGGCCTCAAGCGTGCTCAACCGGCGCTCGACGGTCCTCATCGTCGTCCGGTATTCCGTCTGCACGACGAGGATTTCGGCGCGCAGCTCGTTGATCGCCCTGATCACCCCGAAATAGCTGCCGAGCGCGGCAGTGGCCGCTGCCCAGAGCGGCATAAGCCATATCCGGGCGATGCTCTGCCACCTGCTGCCCCGCTCATTGCCGTCCTTCATCCGCATCCTTCCTGCGAACTCATGCAGAGTTCGCTGGGACGAGTCCTCCATTCCTGCACGCCCCGGATGATCATTTCCGCGAGCGAAGCCGCCCCGCGAGGTCCCTTGAGCCAGCGCATGGCTGCCGGGTTGGAAAGGAAGAGCGGCTCGACGATCACCGACGGGCAGGCAAGCCTCCGCACGAAGGCAAGCCGCCGCCCCAGATCAGCGTCGGGGACCGCACCGCGTGAGGGCCATGGCAGGCCCCGCGCAAACTCTTCGGCGAGCGCTTGGGCAAGCGCGTGGCTCTCTGCCCGGTCCGGCCCGTGGATCACGAGCGAATGATTGATCGCCGCATCCCGGCTGGCGTTCAGGTGCACGTCAATCGCTAGGTCAACCCCAGCCTTCTCGTACGCCCTGATCCGGTCGAGCAGATACGCCGGATAGCCCATTGCCTGGCCACTGCGCGGCGAGATGCCGTCGCTGCGCGGGTCAACCACTTCCCATCCCCGGCTCCGTGCGCGCTCTCCCGCGAGGTCAACGATCTTCCGGCACCATGCCTGCTCCGTCTCGCCCTCCGCCACCACGCCCGGCGAGACGATGCTGTGTCCCGCGCATATTCCCAGCCGCATCGGCACGCCTTTCCTCTCGCGTCGAATCGTCCGTCTTTCTTCTGAGGCGCACCGAGTTCTTCGTGTCAACGCCGGAGGGCACACGGACGGACACCGGTGAAGCTTGCGTCGCGGTGGAACTAATCAGTACCATTTTGCAGTTACCCACGCTTGGGTGAACGAATGGTGAAAAGGAGCGTGCGCGTTATGGCACGGCATCAACTGCGCATCCCGCGAAAACGGCCCCGTGCGAACGTGAAAGTGCCGCCGACGAGGGTGCACACCGTGAAGCGGGAGAGCGAGAAGGTGGGTATCCCGCACGAGGACGGAGTGATCGAGTTCCGCAGGCCGGAGTATCGTTTCTGCCCGCGCTGCGGCGCTACGCTCGAACCGAGGGCCGAACACGATGTCGCGCACCCGGCACGCCCGGTTGTGCGCCCGACGTGCCCGAACTGCGGGTTTATCGCGTACTACAACCCCGTTCCTGCGGTGGGCGGGGTGATCATGTCCGACGACCACGTGCTGCTAGTGAAGCGCGCATTTCCCCCGAAGGAGGGGCAGTGGAGCCTCCCGGCGGGGTTCATGGAGTTCGGCGAGCGGCAGCTTGACGCCCTGGCACGCGAGGTGCGCGAAGAGGTCGGTCTGGAAATCTTCTCGGCCACCTTGCTGAGCGTCGAGGACGCCTCCGACGACCCGCGCACGCACGCGCTGCTCATCGCCTTCCTCGTTGACGAGTGGCAGGGCGAGCCGCGCCCTGGCGACGATGCGAGCGCGGTCGAGTGGTGGCCCATCGTCTCGCCGCCGCCGGATATGGCATGGCGCAACCACGTGCGCGTGCTCGCCAAAGCGCGGGAGTGGCTTGGCCTGTGAGAATCCTCGCGGTGGACTACGGCGACCGTCGCGTCGGTTTGGCGCTCTCGGACGAACTGGGGATCGCGGCGCACGGCCTGCCGACGGCCCGCGTGCGCTCGATGGAGCAGGCGGTAGAGGTCATCGTGCGGACGGCGGCGGAACACGGCGTTGAGCGGGTCGTCGTGGGATTGCCGCTCAACATGGACGGCACGACCGGCCCGCGTGCGGAGGCGACGACGGAGTTCTGCCGAAGATGCCGCGACGCATTCTCGCGCCGGGAGATGAATGTCCCGGTGGAGACCTTCGACGAACGCCTCACGACGATGCGCGCTCGGAGCGCGCTGCACGAGATGGGCTTCGAGGAGCGCAAACAGAAGGACCACGTGGACCGCGTCTCGGCGATATTCCTCCTACAGGATTATCTCCAGGCCGCCGCAGCCCGCAAGGGGTGAGCGATGGACGAGGGTGAGGGTGCGGCAGTCACCGGGCGGACCTCCTCGCCTTGGCGGAGGCTAGCGCGTGTGCGCGTGGCTGCGGAGGACGTCGGCTGGTTGATCGTGCTCGTCCCGGTCGGCTTCGCATTTGGGCTTCTGCTCGTGCTCGCTCGCGGCTACTACGCCTGCCGCAGGCGCGGTATGGTCTTCTCCGCCCTCTACACAGGGGCGGTGGTCGGCGTCCTTGGGTGGGTCATCGTACGTTTATTCATGAAGAATGTTTGAGTATTCTTCTGTAGCACTCATATCACGTGGCGTCCCGGGTGCACCAAGGGGAGGTTCATGTGGAGTCTAGCGGGCTGATTTGGTCTAAAGCACTCGGCTATCGCGGGAAAACCATCGGACACTCGCTTATTCTCAATGCAGACTGTTTCGAATGGTTGAAAGCGGCCCCGGAAAACAGTATCCATGCGATTGTGACGGACCCGCCGTACGGCGTGAAGGAATATGAGCCGGACCAGATTGAAAAGAGGGCAAACGGCAATGGAGGAATCTGGAGAATTCCCCCATCGTTTGATGGGCACACTCGGTCTCCGTTGCCGAGGTTCACGGCCCTTTCCGAGAAAGAACGAGAGACCGTACGGCGGTTCTTCTTTGAATGGTCCACTCTCGTGGTGCGTGTGCTAAGACCTGGTGGGCATGTCTTCATTGCCAGTAACGCGTTTCTTACTCAACTGGTTTTCCCAGCTCTCGTGCAAGGCGGACTAGAATTCAGAGGGGAGTTGATCCGACTTGTCCAGACACTCCGTGGAGGAGATCGCCCGAAGAACGCGGAAGAGGAGTTTCCCGGTGTTTCGTCAATGCCACGTGGATGCTATGAACCATGGGGAGTTTTACGCAAGCCGCTCCCGGAGGGGATGACACTGAGCGATTGTCTCCGAGAATTCCAGACGGGCGGACTACGACGAACACCCGATGGCAGGCCGTTCAAAGATGTTATTGTGAGTGAACGCACACCTCGAAATGAACGTGAAATCGCCGATCATCCGAGCCTCAAACCACAATCGTTCATGCGGCAAGTAGTGTATGCCGCTTTACCATTAGGTGAAGGGATCATTCTTGACCCATTTATGGGAGCGGGTTCCACCATAGCGGCTGCCGAAGCCTTGGGTCTTTGCTCCATCGGAATTGAGAGGAATACGGAGTACTACGAAATGAGTTGCTCTGCGATTCCGAATCTCATCGCTCAGAAAGTACGGAGCGAAAATGTGGAGCAACTTGACCTGCAATTACCATAATTCTGGCGCAAGGTAAATCCAGTTGGCTGCCATCTTTTCGTAACCGGATTTGACGACACTCGCGGTGATTGTGCGGCGGCTTTGCCCTGAACGGCCGGAGAAGGCCCAATCTGACTTCGACAATTGTGCTCCAAGCACGCGCAGAAAACGAAACGGCTTGGGAGCAATACCCTTGAGGGCGTCGGTGGGTCTGTTGGTATCGAATACGAAGACCATGAGCCACGTATCCTCAGGGTTATGACCTTGCCAGCCGCTCGTGTATCGTGAAGCTTTTACCTCGATACCCTCACTGGCATACTGAGCCGAATCGTCGGAAAAACGCCCTGCGGGAATGAGGTCCGGGTGTCCGTTATGGAAGCGATTCTTCGCCAATGTAGGGCACTGTTTCGGGATGTTGGCGATGAGGAATTCGCCGACTATGCTGCTGAAATTCGCAGGCATTAACATGGATTCAAATCGAGCCAATCCTTTGCCATGAAGCTGGGTGTTTATGAATCCGAGAAAGTCAAGGAATTCCCGCATTGCTCGATAGATATGAGTCGTCGTACATCCGTAAGGTAGTTGGACCTTCGAGTTGAAGTGGTTGATGGAAATCGGCGTCGGCTTACATGCGTTCAGTTCCAGGTCGTCACTCATCGTGGGACTCCTTCTCTGGAAATGTGTGTTCGTGGTAGAAGCCATAAGGAGAGGGCACATCCGCTCGTGAACTACTACGATTCCCCTTGTCCAAGGATATTCTCAGCACATGGGTTTCCTCTCGCATCGAACGGCATGCCCCGACGGGCCGATCTACCCGACGAAAAAGAGGCGAACGGTGCGTCTCCTCTGGCGCTGGGTGGGGTGGGCGGCTCTTCTCTTCTTTGCGCTTGCCGGTGTGGTGGCGTACGAGTACGCCCGGCATCTCAATAGCTCACCCCACAGGGTCGCGCTCTGCCAGGTGGAGATCGCCCCCGGCATGACCGCCCGGCAGGTCGGCGAAGAACTCGAAAGCCGGGGGATCATCCGCTCGGCCCGGTTCTTCAGCTTCGCCGCACGGCTCATGGAATTCGACCGGCACATCCGCGCGGGCGCGCACTGGATTGACGGCTTCAAACCTACGGTGACGATCCTGCGCCAGCTCCTTTCCGGCGGCCTGAGCATCGTCAGGTTCACCGTCCCGGAAGGGCTGACCATCGAGGAGATGGCCGACATCGTCGCGGCCAACCTGCCGGTCATCCCCGACAGCTTCGTCGCTGCGGCGAACGACTCGGCCCTCGTGGCGCGCTACGCCTTCCCCGGCGCGTCCTCGCTTGAGGGCTTCCTCTTCCCCGACACCTACAACTTCGACGCGAACGCCGGGTCGCGCGCCGTCGTGCGGACCATGGCGACCCGGTTCCACGAACTGTTCACCCCGACCATGGAAGCCCGCGCCGAAAGCCTCCGCATGACGCTCCTTGAGGTGCTCACCCTTGCTTCGATCATCGAGAAGGAGGCCATGGTGGACCGCGAACGGCCCATCGTCTCGCAGGTATTCCACAAGCGGCTGAAGATCGGTTACCGGCTGGAGGCCGACCCGACGGTGAAATACGTGATGGAGCGGAACCGACGCCGCCTGAGCCTGCGCGACATCGAGATTGACTCGCCATACAACACCTACCGCAACCATGGCCTGCCGCCCGGCCCGATCTGCAACCCCGGCATCGAGTCCATCCGCGCTGCGCTCTGGCCCGCAGAGACCGACTACCTCTATTTCGTCGCCAACTGGGACGGAACCCACACCTTCACGCGCTCTCTGCGCGAGCACAACGTCGCCAAGGTCGAAAGCGAACGGAAATATCGGCAGTGGCGTGCCCGCCCGTCGGGTGCCGATCAGCGCAGGCGCACCATACCGTGAGACTGACCGATCCCGATCAGCACCTCACCTTCTGATACCCCTTCCCGGTGGTGAGTCTTTCGGCTCGTCGTGCGATCTCCGGATTGGGGTCGTGTCGTGCCAGTTCGAAGGCCAGCCGGTGCGTGGCAGGATCGAGCGTCGGAAGTAATGTTGCAACCTCCATGCGCACGCACGTGCTTGGGTCCTTGAGGCCCCGCTCGAACCAGTATGGCGCGTTCTCGCCCGCGTGTCTTGCAAGCGCGGCGGTAGCGGCTGCGCGAACCCGCTTGTCTTCGGAATCGGCAAGCGGGAGAATCACCTCAGGGTCGCCCTCCTCGCACCGGAGCATCGTGCGGAGAGCCGCGACGACCACATCCGTTGACTCGTCATCGAGACACATCGCGCACCACTCGAAGAGATCGAGGTCCTCGATCTTTGCCAGGATGGAAAGCCCGCGGACGCGCTGCCTCGGCTTGGGACTGGCCAGAGATTCAAGAGCCTCGTCCTGGCGCGGGTCGCTCTCGATTGGGGAAGACGGCGCATCCTCCGGGGAAAGGCCGACGTCCATCGTCTCGACCGTGCGATGGACGTGGAGGCTCTGCGGGTCAACCGTGACTCCCTCGAAGAACTCCGGGAGCCACTTCCGCGCCATCTCCAGGAGTTCCGCAGGGTGGATGCGCGGCTGGTCGTTGAGGCGGTTGATGACCCATCGCCAGAGACGTTCGATCCCTGGATGGCGGCATCCTACCCCTTTGTGGGGCTTCAGCCGGAGCAGCCCGTTGACCCACTGGGCAAGCTCATCGGGCGTGACGGGCTGCTCCATCGTGGTGGTCTGCGAACGCAGCACACTGATCGGCACCGCCGCGTCAATGGCGACGATGCCGTTCCTGTAGAACACTCGTCGTGCGCCGAACTGCTCACGCAGGCGGTTGATGTCGAGGTTGCAGGTGAGGACCGCCGGTCTGTCGTGTGCGCGGTGGGCCTGAGTCTTGGCGCGGCCCTCGGCGTACCTCCGGCTTTCGGCGAACCACACCTTCCGCGAGGGCTTCTTCGGCTTGAACCCCTCCAGACGAATCTGTTCCGCCCGACGACGGGTGGTGCCGTGGTACACGATCATGTCGGGAACCTCCCAGCATCAACTACGGCTACGAACGGAAGCGATAGATGATCGGCTGGGTGACTTTCTCGAAGCGTTCCCTGCCCTCAGGGCCAAGGCATCGGAATGCCTGCGGCGAAAGCGTGATGCCGCGCCGTCCAAGCCGTGCGGCGATGTTGACCGTCTTTCCGATCACGTCGAAGCGCTCGGCCCCCGGAGGCCCAAAGCTCCCCGTGATGACCGGGCCGACGTGCACGTTCACGTTCAGGTACGTGTCGAGGTCGAAGGATCGTGCGCACTCTCGCGCCTCCGCAGCCAACGCGCAGAGCGCGAAAATCACGACTTCCGCTGATTCTTCGGGGAACACGACAAGGCCAGCGTCGCCCATGAACTTCACAATCCGCCCACCGGCAGGCTCAAGTCGCTCTGCGGCGAGTTCGTAGAACCTCTGCAAGAAGCTCGCGACGCGGCCATCCTCCTCAGAGGAGGCCCATTCGGCCATGCGGGAGAGATCGAAGAAGGCGACGCCGAGGGTTTCGGTTCGGCAATCCAGCGGCAGCGCAGAGTGCGCCGCACGCCGCACCGAGGCGTGCTCTAACATGGGGAACTCCTTATGGATGAAGCATATAACGTTGACCTCGACAGGCGATGCCCACCTGCGATCCAACTGATATGCAATGTACTCCGCGATCTCTCGGATGGCAAGGATGGGATGCCGAAGCCCAGAACCGACCGGGCGGCCTACGGCAATGGAAGGACGAGGTGTGCGCGGGGTGCTTCGGAACGACCGGAAAGGATCACCCGCTCCACGTGAACGAATCCGCTCACAGGCTCTCCAGAAACGCCTCCGGCACGCGTGCGCGGTAGACCTGCGGCGGCCCTGAGCGATTGGAGGTGAAAATCAGCCAGCGAGTGTCCGCCGTGAGGTACGGGTGCGTGTGCGACCACTGCTCTCCGTCGTGTGCGGTGCGGCTGTAGACCAGTCGGCGGCAAACGCCGGAGGCGAGCGATCCGACGTAGAGGGGAATCCCCTCCTCCCCGGTGGCATCGGCAACCCAGAATCGCCCGCAGCGCGAGACGCTCACGTGGCCGAAGTGCGTCGGCGTGCGACATGCCACTGCCGGAGCGGGATCGCCCACCCCGGCGGTCCAGACGTTCGTCCCGCGACTTTCATCGAACGCGGTGGAGAAGAATACCCGGCTGCTCCTGCCGATCCATGCCTCGTGGCCGGTCGGGCGGGGCGTATGCGGGCGGTCCGCAGCCAGCCAGGCGACGCCCTCCCCGCCGACTTCCATAGTGCCGAGGCGCACCTCGCGCACGTCCGGGCTGTTCGCCTGAATGAGCACCCGGTTCCGCCCATCGAGTGAGAATTGCTCGTGTTTGAAGTGCCAGTAGTCCGTGTCCGCGAGGGTTCTTCTGGAGCCGTCCGCGAGATCAACGAGGAGCACCTGACAGGACTTATCCTCCCGGTGCACGCTCGCGGCGTAGAACCGATGGTCGCCGGAAACCGTGCCGTAGCTGAACCTTCCCTCCTCCGTCGGGAGCGCGATCACCGTCTCCTTTCTGAGCGTGCGGTAGTGGCAGCGCTTGAGCAGGAGGGCATCGCCCTCAGCCTCCTGGTAGTACAGGTAGTCGCCCCAGGCGTGAAACGCGGGGAAGCGGGGCATTTTCACGAGGACCGGATGGAGGGAGCCGTCTTCGAGATCAAGCACGGAGAGTCCGCCGTCCGCGTCTCCTGCCGGGTAGTGCCGAACTGCGATCCTGCCGCCATCGGGCGAGGTGTAGGGTTGCTCGCCGTAGATGTTGTCTGCCGGGCGATCCTCCTCGGTGAGCTGATGGATTTCCGCGCCGCTTTCGGGATCGGTCTCTACGTGTTTCACGGGGTTTCTCCGTGCTGGTGCGCTGCCCTCCGGAGGAAAACGGGAGCGGCAGCCGGTGTCGTGGGAATCGGGCCTTCAATGGCTGTTGGTAGCACACTGTGCATCGGGCGTCAAGGGGCCATGTGCATGGTTTCCCCTGCCTCCCCCATTTCATAGCTTTACGGAAGCTCATGGCTGCGTGAAGAGGAAAGACCTACCTCACTGGCGAGATCGTCAGGCAGTCGGTGGACGCTCAGAGGAAGGAGATCGAGTACCTGGTGAGCGGATGGGTTGCCTTTGGGGTTCAGGTGGCCAGCACGTATCAGTTAGGGTCAGCCCGTGCCATACCTAAGGTCTTGGGACATCGAGGTCTCTACATATTTTCTGTACGAGTCGGTTATCAACCTCGATGTGTCGTGGAATCGTAGATGTCTTACGATTTGCAGGATTCCAATAGACCGTATGGCGCGAACCTTCGCGCAACAGCGTACAACCGTGCCTTCGCAGGTGGGTCAAAAGAGCATGGCGTTTCATGCGGGTCAGGCAGTGATCGAGAGCTCTTCGCGGATCACCATCTTCCCTTCCGCCTGCCGGCGAGCCAGTTCACGGTTCGCCCGCAGTATGAGCTCGACCGCTTCTTTCAGGTTTTCCCGCGCTTCCTCGAGCGTCTTGCCCTGCGTATTCGCTCCGGGAAGCTCCTCGATGTAGCCGATCCACCACTTGTTCGTCCGCTCAAAGACCGCCGTGAACGTGTTTGCCATCATGGGTTCCTCAAATGCTCTTGTGAAGCAGGCGACCTATTCACTGATATGATAGACCGGTCCGTGCTGGCGTGCAATAGTCGCGTGGAGCTCCACCGGAGCGATCAAATCGCACGTCAGTTGGTGTCAAGTAGACACATGTGAGAGTCGCGCACATAGTGCCGGACCCACCCGCTTGTGCTCGCATCCCACGGAGATTATAGTACCGGGACACTACAGGAACCCCTCATGCCCGCCGACGACCGCTACCTCGCCTACATGGGGCTGGCCCCGAAGCGAATCCCCCACTGGGAGCACTGGTCGTGCCCCGACGCGGAAACCTACCTCACGGGGATTGACTACTACGAACACCCCAAGCTCTGCCGCGAGAAACTGCGCGAACTCTACCCGCAGCTTGGCCTAAGGATACCAGCGACCGATGACCCTAAGCCGCGCCCGCAGCTTGACCTGCGCGGCCAGACCTCCTGCGTGGACGACGAGGGCAGGCGGCATGTGCGGTGGGGCGACGGCGAGTCGAGTCACTGGGACTGGGGCGAGAACTTCAAGACCGCCGAGGACGTGCTCGCCTTTTCGCCGCTTGAGCAGGGAGACTTCACGCACATCCCGGTCGTCGAATCGCAGGATTATTCCGACGAGGAGAAGCTCTACCGGAAGTACCGCAAGGGCTATCCGGCGGAGTGGGGCGACCGGGCGCCGGAAGGCTCGTCGGCGACGGTCGGCTTCTACAATACGATGTTCATGTGGCCATTGCTCACCTTCGGGTGGGAATTGTTCCTTGAGACCTGCCTCGACCCGCGCTTCGGGCGGATTATGGGCGAGTTCGCGGAGATCAACCGGCGCGTGTTCCGCGTCTTTGCCCGGCTGCCGGTGAATTTCGTGCTCTGCCACGACGACATCGTCACCTCTCGCGGGCCGGTCTGCTCTCCGAAGTGGATGCACAACTACGTCTTTCCGCGCTACGAGGAATTCTGGGGGATCGTCAAGGCGGCGGGCAAAGAAGTGCTCTTCATGGCCGATGGGTGCATGGATGCGTTCGTCGCCGACGTGATGGCGTGCGGCGCACGCGGCATCATCAGCGAGCCGTACACCGACTACAAGCGCATCGCCCGCGCCTACGACAACCCCTTCATCGCCGGGGAAGGCGACAACCGCGTCCTCACGCGAAACGACCCCGACGAGATCGAGGCGATGGTGCGCTCGATGGTCGAGACGGCGAAGATGTCTGGCGGCTACGTCATGTGCATCGGCAACCACATCCCCTGGAACGTCACCCCGGAGGGGATCAAACGCTACCTCGACTTTTCCGCCGAGCTTGCCCGGCGATGACGCCGAAGAGCCGCACGAAACTGCACATGGCGTCGGCGCAGGAGACAGGAACATGACCGACGTGGAGCTTGTTCGGACGAAGTCCGCTCCTGTGGTGGGCGCGTTGGCGAGGCTTGCGGGCGTGAAGGCGATCCTGTGCTTCGGTTCGTACGCGACAGGATCGTTCGACGAATACTCGGACGTTGACCTCTACGTCTTCTGCGCGCCTGAGATCGTCCCCTCTTCGGACCGTCGGGCGGCTCTGGGAAGCACGGAAGGGGTTGATGCCCTCTCGGTGCATGTCCCTCAGGAGGGGTGGGATGCCCAGTGGTGTCCTCAGCTTGACATGCTGCGCGTGAGGGGTACGTCGTTTGACATTGGGTACCACACCACGAAGTGGATCGAGACCGTGGTGCGGCGAGTGTGTGAAGAAGGCGCGACCTCGCTCCCGGAGCTTGAGTTCCGGCCCTACACGATGCTCGGCCTGCTGGAGAACTCGGTGGTCCTCTACGACCCCGAATCGTTTCTCCGCAGGCTCATCGCAGAGCTTCGCCCGTATCCGGCCCGGCTCAAGGCCGCGCTAATTTCCAAGAACATTGACATCCTGAGAGATTCGCACGGCGAGTTGTGCGACTTCGCGAAGAGAGGGATCGGAAACGCCGCGTTTCTCTTTCACGTTCAGAGGATAACCGACGCGCTCGACGTGATCCTGCACGCGGTCAACGAGCGATACCCCTCGGCTACGAAGCGCGTTGAGGAAGCTCATCGAAGCCTGAGTATCGCGCCTCGGAACTTCCCCGAACGGTTCAGAAAGCTCCTTGAAGGGCCGTTCGATGCGAGCGGACGAGGGAGGACCGTGCGTGAGGTCGGCGCGCTCATCGGGGAAATCGAGGAGTTGGTGCGTCTTTCTTAGGCGCATGATTCCCGTGCAGCGTACCGCTCAGGATGCTCGTCCCGTCATTCCCGGCCTTCCCAGATGGCAAGCGATACGCCAGGCGGCCCTGCCTTCTCCCATCCGGGCGTGAGAAACCGGCTGTGGCCCAACCCCGCCGGGCGCGGGTTCACTTCCAGGGCAAGCGGCAGGAGCGCTCCGTCCTCATCC
>Ga0172366_10002827_pt1 | contig 13647 bp, 7 predicted proteins | sample LakKivSesite69cm_FD_114533 | JGI IMG/M metagenome (GOLD analysis project Ga0172366, IMG submission 114533) | Sediment microbial communities from Lake Kivu, Rwanda - Sediment site 69cm | ecosystem: Environmental > Aquatic > Freshwater > Lake > Sediment | place: Rwanda: Western Province, Lake Kivu... | reverse complement strand
GCTCCTTATCTTGGTCATCGCCATCATCCTCCCCGCGTCCCTCGCGGCGGTGGCACCCGCTGCATCGATCATTCTGCTCATCATAAGCACGTTTTTCCCCGGGATTTCGCTGTTCATGGCAAACAAGATGTGGAAGATCGATATCGACAACGCGAGCCGCGATCTCACGATTACCCGCTGGCACGCCTTCAACAAGACGGTCAAGAAAGTGGAGCACATCAAGTTCGACGAGATCCGGGAGATCGTCGCCGAAATCTCACCCGACGGCACGAAGCGGCGGCTCGTGGTCATCAAGCTGACCGGCGAGCGGCACGTGCTGCACGAGTCCATGAATATAACCCATGCGGACCGGTTCAAGCACGACTTCATGGCCGCGATCCAGTTGAATAACCCGCCGCCGACCCCCCGGGCAGTGCAAAACCCGCCAGCATCGCAATCCACACCGGGCACGTCGCCGCCTCGTGCGCCAGCTGACCCCACGCTCGTCGTGCCATCGCTGCGCCAGTTCGCCATACCGGATCCAAACGCCGGCACCGGCAGCATTTCTGGACAGCAAAGCCCGCCAGATAATCCCCCGATACGCGTCACGTCGTGGGTCAACGACGACGTGGATGACGTGGATGACGTGAACGGTGCAAGCGCTGCTGACGATATAGAAGGCGGCACGGACCAGCAAGGCGACCCGGCAATGACGACCCCGGAAGCAGCGGGGGCGCCGGACGTTCAAGGAACCGATACCACCCCTGAGGAGGAAGAGAAGGCTGCTTCCCAGCGGCTGGCCGAGATCGCCCGCCGAAAGCGCGAGATCCTCTCCCGCGTGTACCAGCCTGGCAACGAACCACAACAAGCTCCCGCTGCGCCCGGCCCCTCGATGCCCGGGGTTCAGGCCAGCGAGGGTACTCCTTCCTCGGTCCTGCGGAACCGCGAGGACTGGTACAACAAGTACGAGCAGTGCCAGGGTGTCAATTACATGTTGACGATGGAGATCGAAAATTGCAGGCCCGCCGGTGAATCAATCGCACCCCGTTCCCTCGAGACCCGGGCGGGGCGCGCGCCCAAGAAGAAATGCGGCGACGAGGACGGGGATGACGAGATCATCACCCACCACGTCGACAAGAAGGTCGAGAAGGAACTCGGGATCCAGAAGGTCAGGCCGACTTGCATGGTGTGCACGCGGCCCTTGAAAGGCACGAGCTTCATCTGTCCCACGTGCGAGACCAAGTACTGCATCCGGTGCGCGAGGACGCTGGCCAGCCGGAAGGAATCGTGCTGGACTTGTAGAAAACAGATCAAAGTTGATTGAATGGTAACACCCGAGAGAAAAGGGAAATGATATAAATTCGTGCAGTGCTCAATTTCAGGGCAAACCGTCGTTACAAGATTTGAGGCATCTCGCCTTTTTTCCCACAAGAATAGTGATCGCGACCATCCCGAGTGCAAAACCAAGAAACAACCAGATTTCAGCATATCCTGAAACTCCCGGGGTCGTGATACTTGCCCCCAATCCCGGGTCATTGACTCCCGTCCAACCAATGATGCGCGCGAGCAGCCACCACGTGGCACCACCCTTGCGCAAGCAGCTCGCGTCATTCGTGTGTGCCGGTCCGTCCGGGTCGTGATACTGCGCGTGTTCTACCGGGATCCGCTGGTTCTCGTAATTATAAGCGTTTTCAGCCGAGCCATACCAGCAATCGATGTCGCCAAAGTCAAAGAGCCACTTGTTGTTCGTGATGCAATACTGGCGGATCATCTCGTTGTTCGTGTGGCGATTGAGGCCTTCCGCGCCCGTCGCTTGGGCGTTCCCGGTCATGTAAACGAACACCACGTCCGGGTACTCTGCTTCCAGCGCGGTGATGTTGCCCAGGTAGGATTGCACCCAGGTCGCGTCGCAACCGTCAAGTTGCGTGCAGAACGCCCACATGCTCACGTTTATCGGATAGTGATCGAGGACATACCGGGTGAGATCGAGGCCATACGAAGCCTCCCAGTAGAGATCGGGCGTGATGTAATCGATTTGTTGCGTATTATTCCGTTGTCCATCTAAAATATCGAGCGAATCTCCCGAGGGAAAGATGTCGCAATAGCCCGTCGTGTAATTAAAGGTCGCGTTTTCCGAACCGATCAAGCCGAGTCCTTGGACGATTTGCCCGCCATGTGACGTGTGGGCATAATGCACGTTGAAGTTCATACCCTTGATCATGTTCAGGTAGGAGCCCGGGATGCGGTGGAAGTTCGTGCAGTTGTGATTGATGACCCTCGGGCCAGATAATGAGCACGTGTTGACATCTCGAGCGATGTACGGTTTCGGGCATTGTTCACGAAGCATCGTGCTTGTATTGGTCGTGGCAATTGTGCTGAACAGAACCAGAGCAAGCGCCAAGATAGAATATCGAGACATGTTGCGTTTCACCAGGCTGGATACCATCTCAGTTAGTGGTGCTTTTGAAAGAAGAGAAGCATGTTCTTGCATAAAAACATGGCGTGCCGCGCCGCAATGTCGAACCATCGGGCACTCAATGCTTGGGAACCAGCAAGCCCTATTTACACGGTGTCCTACAAGACTCGATCCCCAGCGTGAAAACATCATTTCACGGTTCTAACTTCACCCCGAGCCGTCGGCTGTTCTTGTTGAAGATCCAGGCATACATGGACTACGGGTTTTCCGTGATCGGCCTGGCATTCAATGGCATGCTCCAAGCCACCATGGGACTCCCCGTCGAGTTTTTCTTCATGCTATCGATCGTGTCCGTTGTCACGGCGTTCGTGGCACAAAACACGCTTTCGAGGCGATCCGACACGCGAGGCAACCGCATCCCGTACATCATGACTGCCAGGGCGATGCAAATCGGTTCCACCCTCTTGATCGCGTTCATCCACGAGCCGTGGATATTCATCTTGACAGTCATCATGAACGGGTTCGTGTCTGCAGAGTCCACGGCCAATGTCATCGTGTACGAGCTCATCGACGAGAAGCAGAAGGAGCTCGGGCCCGATATTGCTGCTAAATTCAACAAGTCGAGGGAATTTGCCAAGTATCGCCTTTTCGGGAGCATCGGCTGGGCCTGGACAGCACCGTTCGGTGGCATGGCGATCAAGGCCCTGAACGGGACCAACGGGAATCTGTATCTCGGATACACGGTGATGTATTGCATCTCCGCCGCGGGGATGGCAGTGACAGCAGCGTTCTTGTATTACATCTTGCGCGGTCGCAACGGGCGGCCAGCATTCTGGGAATCACCAGGTGGCACGAGTGCATGCACTTCCTCGCCCAGGTTTTACTTGAGCACTGCTTTCTTGATGCTCGTTTCGACCTCATTTCTATACGCGATTTCACATGCGATACAGGCCAGCCCGTTTCCTAGGTACTTGAAGGAGGGTCTCGGCGCGGGGGAGGATTATTACGGGCTGCTCATGTTCTTGTGGGCCACCGCCGAGGTGCCATTGTTTTTTTTATCCAGCCATCTCGTTAAAAAGCGCGGGTGGAGGCTGCTCATCTTGCTATCGTTGGTCTTCAACGAGGCGAAGTTGATCGCGTTCTCGTTCTCGACGACCCCGGTGATGTTGTGGCTCGTCGCTGCCGTCCACGTGCTCAATCCATTCGGCATCTCTTTTCCAGCAAGAACGTACGCGATAACCAACGAGATCGCCACTGACCGCAAGGCGCTTGGGCTGACCTTGCATGATAGTTTCAGCTCGCTCGGAACTTTCATCGGAAGCATCACGGGGATGGTAATTGCTGCATGGCTCGGTACCGTGGCGAACACGATGGCCGGGTACCAATTCTTTTTCACGATCTCGATGCTCATCACGGCAAGCGCGATTTGCGTGTTTCTTGGGTTTGAGGCGGTGGGTAGGTCGAAAAGAAAAAGCAAACCTGCCTTGGCTTGAACCGATCCATTACTCGTTGAGATGCACGATCTTGGCAGGCTGGAAGCCATTGAAGAAGGTCGCGGATGCGTTGGTATAGGCCCCTACATTCTCCGAATAAACGAGATCTCCGACGTCGAGGTCAGGAAGTGGATCGTCCTTGGCGATCATGTCGAGCGCGTCGCACGTGGGCCCGGCGACGGTGCTTGGCGTGGCATTCCCGGTCTTAAACGCATTGAAATGGTATTGGATGTGGTCATAAATGAGTCCCGAGAACGTGTTGTACACCCCGTCATCGATGTAATAGTAGGGCCGGCCGTTGCGCTTGGATTTGCCGATGACCGTCGCCACGGCCGTGGCCGCCGTGGCCACGAAAAAGCGACCCGGCTCCGCGATGATCTGTACATCGTTCGAAGGAAAGTAAGTATCTATTAGGCGGTTGATCAAGCTCGCGAACGCTTCCATCGGCGCGACCGACGAGTTATACGGCGCCGGGAACCCGCCACCTATGTCGAGAACCGTGAATTTATGACCCGTCGCTTCCACGTCGTCGAACAGCTGGCGCGCCCGCTGGAAGGCGATCGTGAAGTTACCCGGCTTCTCGCACTGGCTTCCCACGTGGAAGCTCACTCCAATGACATTCAAGCCCAGCATGTCTGCATGTTTCAATAAATCGGGGCAATTCTCGAACCTGGCCCCGAATTTCGACGACAACTCGACGACCGCGCCATCGTTCGGTACCTCGAGTCGCAAGATGAGTGGCACGTGCCTGCACCTCGTGGCGATCTTGTCAAGTTCTACCTCGTTATCGAACGTCATCGGCACGTTGTATGCCTGCATCGTATCGAGGGCCTTGAAGTTCTTGATGGTGTTGGCAAAGACCACGTTTGCATCGAAAAACGCACGTTGCTCCTGGTAGCCGCCCGGTATCACGCGACGCAGCGTGTCGAATTCCTCTAGCGAGGCGATGTCAAATCCCGCTCCCTCGTTGAACAGGGTGCGAACGATGCTCTCCTCGGGATTCGCCTTGATAGCATAAAACGGCTTCACTCGCGGTAACAACTGCCGGAACGTCCGGAAGTTGTCCCGAATGACAGCATGATCGATGATCAGCAACGGCGTTCCGTATTTCTGCGCGAGCTCTTCAAACAAGTCTTGTTGCGTGTACGTGCTCGAAAGTGTCGCTTCGTGCATCGCTTGAATCTTTAATCGGATGTTAGAGAATGTTAGAGTTCATGGTTTTTAAGCATATCGCCAACAACCCAGTAATATATGGATCAACGAGCGTGGCATTTTTATGGTGGATTGGTTGGCTGCCCGCACGCGTGACATCTATCGTCACGTATCAGACAGCGTATTTAACGTCATACCCCCGCTGGCAGCGTGGGATTCGATTGCTGTCAAAGGTGTCTGGTGGGGAAAACGTCGCACCAGCATTGCAATCACGGTCGCCTTTCCAATTATAGCGAGCAGCGGGGGTTTTTCGCACCGGCATGGAAGGCTTCTAGTTCTCACGATGCGTTTATAACGAAGCCGTGATCAATGATATTACAAGCGCATCACTCGTGGCAGAGCATGGCATTTATCAAGCCCCTCGATCCTTGGAAGAAGCAAGGGCAAAAAATCGAACATGGCACGGATCTAGCAAAATATAGCGGGAAGATCGTGCCCCGCAAGCGCTCGTCCCAGCTCGTGGGTGTCGTGATCCAAGAAACCACTGGCAAGTCTTTGCATGTTATTGACATGCTTCGCCACGAGGGGATCTTCCATGACGTGTTCATGCTCGAGGATTTCCGAGCCTTGGGACAGTTTCCAAGAATCATCATCATCTCGGCACCTGCCAAACTCAATGCCAAGGACGTTGCGCGCATCAAGGACCATATAGAAGCCGGAAACGGGCTCATCGTCGTCGGCATGGTACCACCACTCGAAGACGTGCTCGGCATCATGTACAAGGTTCCTGACTTCCCATTCCCCGCGGGGGGCCGCCTCGAGGACTCGGTTGGCGAGGGCTACGCGCGTCCCGCGGACCCGGCCTTGTCGAGGAGCATCCCGGAGAGTTGGTGGCCGCTACACGCGTTTGGTTGCGTTCCCGTGCTCCCGGACGGTGCGTCCGCACTTGCTTCTTACGAGACCATCCATGCGAGTGGCGATCCCCTCTCGGCTATCACGTGTAAGAAGGCTGGAAAGGGGCGCGCCTTGCAGTTCGCCGTCGATATAGCGCTGACCGTCCGGCACGTACAGGAGGGGCGGTACGTGGATCAAGACGGCATCCCCCCCGCCGACGGTCTGAGCCCCATCGATGACGGAATCTTGAAATGCGAGGACGGGCTGGTCCTCGACTGGACGCGCGATCGCCGTGTCGTCTCGCCCGCCCACAAGATAGCGGCATTCATGGTTCCTGTCGCGGACGCGTGGCGAAGGATCCTCGTGTCTTGCTTGGAGATGATCGCCGACCAGTGCTCGATCCCGATCAAGCGCGCGTGGTATTGGCCGGGCGGGAACGATTTCATCGCCATGATCAGCCACGACAGCGACGGCAATGACGAGAAACTTGCCAGGCACTTGCTTCTCGAGGTGGGCCGCGCCAAGATACATACCACGTGGTGCGTGCAAGCACCCGGCTATTCGAAGTCGCTTTGCGACGAGATCGTGGCTCAAGGGCACGAGATTGCCTTGCATTTCGACGCGATCAGCTACCCCAAGGGGAAACAGCAAGATACTGCGGGAATGGCCTCCCTCTTCACGCGGGAGGTGCTCGAGAAGCAGTTGGGGGAGGTGCGAAAGCGGACCGGCCATGACACGTTCTACAGCAACAAGAACCACTACACGCGGTGGGCCGGCCGGGTGCAGTTCTTCGAGTGGTGCGAGGCGCTCGGCTTGCGGGCCGATCAATCGAAGGGGCCGAGCAAATGCGGGACCCTCGGCTTCCCTTTCGGCTCCTGCCACCCGTGGCAGCCCGTGCGCGGCAACGGCACGCTCATCGGTTGCATCGAGATCAGCTTCCAAAGCCAGGACTTCGGGCTGCAGGGTCCCGCCGACACGGTTGACGACATCCTGGCCGCAGTCAAGCAAGCGAACGGCGTGGCGCACGTGATATTCCATCCCGCGCACTCGGGAAGGGCGGACGTGAATAATTCGATGCACGGCTTCATTGCCAGGGCAAAGGAACTCGGTGCGGCGTTCATGACGAGCCAGCAAATTGCCGAGTGGACTTTCGACCGGAAGTGGCTAATCGCGACCGGGACAGGAACACTAGACGGGCTCGTCCTCCAGGAGCGCGACGTTCACAAGAATGAGTGGGTCACTATCGGAGAAAAGTGACGGGTGAATCTTGAAATGTTCAAGAAAAAACAAGCGACTGGCTTCGTGAAATTTGGCGATGCCGAGAAGAAGAACCTCTGCGAGGTCATCGACTCCGGCGAGCTTTTCTACGTGAATGGGCGAATGACGAAGAAATTCTGCGCGAGGGTGCAAGACTTCTTCGGCGTGGATTATTGCACCACCGCGTCCTCGGGCACAGCGGCTATCCATTCGGCCATTGGGGCTTTGGAGATACCGCCGGGGAAGGAGGTCATCACGTCGCCCATCACGGACATGGGCACGCTCATCGGTGTATTGTACCAGAACCTGATCCCCGTCTTCGCGGACGTGGATCCTTACACATACAACATCACCGCCGAGTCCATCCGGGCAAAGATAACGCCAAACACGGCCGCCATCATTGTCGTACACCTCGCGGGTAACCCCGCGCAAATGGACGACATCATGGCCGTGGCGAAGGAGCACGGCATTCCCGTCGTGGAGGACTGCGCGCAATCCTACGGTGCCAGGTACAAGGGCAAGCTCATCGGGACGATCGGCAACGCCGGCTGCTACTCGCTCAACGCTTACAAGCACATATCATCGGGGGACGGCGGTTTCGTCATCACGAACGACGAGGAGCTCTACGTGCGAGCCGCGAACTTCGCGGATAAATCCTACGATCGTCTCAACACCGGGCGCCGCTTGACCGTCCTGGCCCCGTGCTACCGCATAACGGAGCTGCAGGCGGCCGTCGCGCTGGCACAAATGGACAAGCTCGACTACATCACGCAGCGACGCCACGAGCTCGGTGACCGTTTCAACAAGGGCCTAGCGGGCCTGGACGGCATCATGCCCCACGCGGTTCGCGAGAGGAATTATTGCACGTACTGGTTCACCATGATACGGGTTGATCCCGCTCTCTGCTCGCGAGACCAGTTCGCGAACAAGCTGAAAGCGGAGGGTGTCCCGGCGTCGGGGGGCTACATCGAGAGGGCGATATACCTGGAACCCGTATTCGCCAAGAAATCATTTTTCCCGGGGGGTATTTGGCCTGCCGAGAAAATCGCGGGCAAAGTGGTGTCTTACAAGCAAGGGGACTGCCCCGAAGCGGAGAAGGTGCTCGCCACCGCTATCCGCATCAACATCAACGAGACGCAAACCGAAGACACCATCGATTCATGGATCGAAAAGGTCAAGAAGGTGCATTCTGCCGTGAGCAAGAAATAAACGGGCGCGGGCGGGCCAAACCATGGGCAAATCTCCCCTGAACAGCAATCGGGATGCAGCCAAGTCGTTGTCTGCATTCATCAAATCCCTTGCCAAGCGCATTGAATTGATGCTGGAGCATGATCTCGCGTCGCTTGCATCGAAACAAGCCTATCCCGGCTTGATTTCCCATTACAAGCACTTTTCAACGGCGTCCGGGAATCGTTCCATCCCGGCATATGCCGACGAGCTCGCGCAAGCCGCGTTCTTTCACTTTTTATCTGCCAAGTGCACCGGGGACAGTCCAACAAGCGCCCGCTTCTTGCCCGGGCTCGATGCGATCCTGGAGGCCTTCCACGCCGATGCGGCGGTTCAAGCAGCGATATCCAGGTACTCCGTCGACCAGTTCTCGGACGAGTTCCACGAGGCGTTCTTGAAGGTGCACGACCCGGGCACGAAAAAAAAGAGGGGCGTCTTCTACACGCCCGCCCAGGCCGTAAGGTTCATGGTTCGCGGGATCGACGAGCTGCTCAAAGGACAACTGGATATCCCCGCTGGAATCGCAGGCGATGGCATCAAAATCATCGATCCAGCATGCGGCACCGGTGCATTCTTGATCGAAACTTGCAAGGTACTGCTTTCCGCGGATCGCCAGCGTCCTATACGCCACGTGCCCGATCGCATCGAGGGACATGATATAATGCTGTCGTCACTCGTCTTTTGCGAGATGCAAATCGCGCAGCTACTTGCCGGAACCGATCTCGAAGAGAAGGGAGATGGCATCGTAACCTTGCGGCATTTAAATAGCCTGGAGCAAGGCCCTGCCATGAACCCCGCCAAAGACGATGATCTCGTTGTGATGGTTGGTAATCCCCCCTATGCAGTGAGCTCTGCCAACAAGAATGATTTCATCGATGGCCTTATGGCGGATTACAAGACCGGCTTGAAGGAGCGAAACATCCAGCCTCTGAGCGACGATTACGTCAAGTTCTTGCGGGCAGCGCAATGGCGGGTCGAGCAAGCACGACGCGGCATCGTCGCGTTCGTCACGAACAACGCGTACATCTACAAGATGATCTACCGGCGGATGCGCGAGTGCCTGTTCTCCGCGTTCGACGATATTTACATCATCAACCTGCACGGGAACGCGAACATCGGTGAAAAGACGCCCGCCGGTGTTGCGGATGGCAACATCTTCGAGATCCGCGTCGGCACGTGCATCGTGTTCATGGTCAAGTCAGGGAAGGCTAACGGCCACCACGTTCACTACCATGAACTCTTCGGCGATCGCGAGGGGAAACTAGAATTCCTCGAACATAGGACGCTGGCTTCTATCCCATTCGCTGACGTGAACCCGACAGCGCCGGGCTTCTTTTTCGTGAAGAGAGATGCGCACTTGGAAGAAGAATTCGGGCAATATCCGAGCATCAAGGACATTTTCAAGTATTCGACCATCGGTGTTAAAACACACCGCGATGACTTTATCGTCGAGTTGGATCGCAAAGCACTCGAGAAAAAGATGGAGGATCTCGTGAGTGACGTGCCAGACGAGGAGATCAAGACACGATACCGGCTGGAGGATTCCACGTCTACGATCGCGGGATACCGCGCCAAGCTGCGGAAAGAAGGCGTCCGTGAGTCGTGTTACATCACCTATCTCTACCGGCCATTCGACCATCGCGTGCTCTACTTCTCCCCCGCCATCATCACGCGACACCGGCTCCGGGTCATGCAGCACATGCTACAACACGACAACATCGCCCTTGTCACTACCCGGTTGCTCAGCACTGCGGAGTTCTGCCACTGCATGGTCTCGCGCGAGTTGGGCGACATCGGCCTCCTCTCTTCCAGGACAAGCGAGAGCGCTTATTTCTTTCCCTTGTACTTGTATGACGGCAACGCGGGCAAGATCCCGAATCTCAAGGCCGACTTCGTGGCGATGCTCGGCGCCAAGTACCCCGGGCGTTCGATCTCCCCCGAGATCGTGCTCGGGTATGTTTACGCGGTGCTCCATGCGCCGAGCTACCGCCAGCGCTACGCTGAGATGCTCAAGAACGATTTCCCTCGCATCCCGCTTCCCATCGATTGGGAGACGTTCGCCCGCATCGCGTCTGCCGGGTCGACGCTGGTTGGGCTCCATCTAGCATGGGCGAGGACACGGCAAGGCCCGGCAGTGAATTCCATCAAGAGCGGGCGTGTCGAGAAGATCCAGTACGATGCCAGTTCCCGCAGTGTCATCATAAACGACAATTTTGAAATCAAGGGCATCAGCCCCGCGGCATGGGCGTTCAAGATCGGCAACTACCCGGTCCTGCACAAGTGGCTCCGGGGCAGGAAGGGTGCACTTCTCTCCCAGGACGACGTGGCAGAGTTCACCGGCGTGGCGGATGCCATCGACAAGACCCTGGACGTTGTGAAATCGCTGGATGTTCCATTTCCATTCCCCGAGCCGGACGGGACGACATGAAGGGTGGCAAGCAGCATCTCGGGGACTTCCAGACGCCGGAGCATCTTGCAAGTGCGGTCTGCGAGGTCCTGAAGCGGAGTGGCATCCGTCCCGACGTGCTCGTGGAACCAGCTTGCGGCGAGGGCCATCTCGTTGTCGCAGCCATCAAGGCATTTCCGACGCTGCAGAGAGCTCATTGTGTCGAGCTACAAGCCAGTCACGAGGCGACGTTCTGGCGAAACGTCAACCTTGCTCCGAACCGCGTGAAGGTCGAGTTCATTGTTGCGGATGCGTTCCGGCACGAGTTCCCAACCGGTTCCTTCTCCGGAAAAGAAGTGCTGGTTCTCGGCAACCCGCCGTGGGTGACCAACACCAAGCAATCCAGGCTAGGATCGACTAACGTTCCCCGCAAATCGAATGTCAAGCGGGTGCCCGGAATCGAGGCGATGACCGGGAAGGGGAACTTCGACATCGCCGAAGCCCTCATCGCCAGGGTCGCGGGCCAACTCGGTGGCACGAACGCGTGGATCGGCATGATCTGCAAGACATCCGTGGCCAGGAACCTGGTCCGCGATGCAAAGCTCCTCGGCTTGCGCATATCAGATATGGAGATGCACACGTTCGACGCGGGCAAGGCATTCGGCGTGGCCACGAGCGGCGCGTTCTTCGTCGCGCGCGTCGGGAAAGAAAGCAGTGAAACTTGCACAGTGCACGATCTCTTCGACCCGTGTTCTGCTCGATCGCCATTCGGCTGGTGCGGGGGACGGTTCGTTTCGGACATCCGTGCCTACAAGGAGGTCGCGTATATCGATGGTATATGCCCTTGCCCGTGGCGCCAGGGCCTGAAACACGATGCCGTGAGGGTTATGCTGCTGGAGCGAAGCGCTAGCGGCACGTTCATAAATGGCCTCCGCGAAGAAGTCACGTTGGAGCCAGACGTTATCTACCCGATCATTAAAGGCTCGCGCCTCCGCGATCCCGTGGTCTGCACTTCTGAAACCTTTACCATCGTCACCCAGAAAAGCCTTGCAGGAGACACGGCTGTCCTCCAAATGACCGCGCCGCGGGCATGGCAATACCTGGTCGATCACGCAGCTGCATTAGATGGACGGAAGTCCTCCATATACAAGAAAAGGCCGCGGTTCAGCTTGTTCGGGATCGGCGAGTACGCGTTCAAGCCGTTCAAGATCGGGATCGCGAGTTTCTACAAGGATCCGCAATTCTCGATCGTTTTACCAGTCGATGGCAAGCCGGCGATGCTCGATGACACGTGCTATTATCTGGCATTCGATGACCTGCAAGAAGCCCTCTGCACCCTGGCAGCGCTCGATTCCCCGCCCGCGCGCGCCTTCCTAGAGGCGATCACCTTCCGGGACGGGAAAAGGATCTATACCAAGGAGATTCTCTCACGATTGAACCTAGCTCGACTACTTCAGCACCCCGGATTCGAGGTGCAAGCCCGGTCAAGCTTGAAAGCCATCATGCCTCGCCTTCCAAGACAAGTGCATGTACGGGATCTCATGGAAGCGCGCGACCGCTTGCTACGCTGCTGGACTTGAGGGACAGAACGATCAATCATTTTTATCCGGCGAACTCGTGATCCGGGAACGGTGGCTGCACGATTGTTAAGCCATCAACATCTAAGATAAGACCCATTGGTTTATATGCCCAAATTGGTATCGATAGAGTATTCACAAGCATCTCTAGTGGATCGCCGTGAGTGAAGACGAGGCAAACGACGAAAACGACGAGAGCCCGCTCGTCGACGAGCTGCTTGATTCGGCAAAGAAACGCGAGTTTATCAAGAACGAGCAACCAGGCACGAGTGTAAATCGTTTGCCTCCCCCTCGGATAGATAAATTAGATGCGTCTACCAGTAACGAGCATCACGCCCAAGTATCCCAAGACCGGCCGAGGTTTGTTAACGGCACGAGGGATGATACATTGAACGGGTATCGACGGCACGTCACGAGCCCGGACGCACGTGTTAATCCTCAGCAAAACATGGCCCGGGAACAATGCGGGCAGGTCGAGGCGCCGCCCGCGGTGCTCGCAAGCAGCGATACCTACAAGGCACGGCTCGACGATCTCGAGCGACAGTTCAAGGAGAACCTGGTTTCCCAGGTGGAAAACATCGTAACCAAGCACATGTCCGGGCAAATCCGCCAGAAGCTCGTCGCCGAGATTTCCACGTCACTCGAGAGCGGAGTTATCAAGGAGGTCATCAAGCGATTCAACTTGCATTTCAGCGCGCAGGTCAAGGACGTCGTTAAGGCAGAAGTGAAGGCCGAGCTGAAGGCCGAGCTAGGCAAGGAGTTGCGGAACGAGTTCCAGAAGGAGATGGTCGAGGCGCGCCAGATCACGTCACGGCTGGCCGGGTCGCACGATAACTTGCGGAAGGTCGTGGGCGAGGATGTCACGAGAGCTATCATTAATGAGCTTCGGGAAGAATTCTCGGGCCTGCTCGGGCAAGCACGCCAGGCTGGCAAGGTGATAAAGGACGGCATCGACCATCTGAAAAAACAGATCAAGGCGGAACTCAAGAATGACATCGAGCAGAAGATCCGCGGCGACCTGCCCTCGCTGTTCAAGCAAGAGATCAAGGACGAGCTCGTGAGGGAAATAACCGACGAGATCGGCAATCCTATCAAGAGGGATCTCTCGGCCGAAATTAGCGAAGCCGTCGAGGAGGATGTAAAGGAACACATCCGCCGGTACATGAAGCGACAGGCCAGGCTTGCATTAATGAACGCGGGCCCCGAGCACCCCGTGCATCTCGTCATCATCGACTTCAACAACTTGTGGGCGATCGCGAACAAGGT
>Ga0172366_10002822_pt1 | contig 13657 bp, 16 predicted proteins | sample LakKivSesite69cm_FD_114533 | JGI IMG/M metagenome (GOLD analysis project Ga0172366, IMG submission 114533) | Sediment microbial communities from Lake Kivu, Rwanda - Sediment site 69cm | ecosystem: Environmental > Aquatic > Freshwater > Lake > Sediment | place: Rwanda: Western Province, Lake... | reverse complement strand
TGTGAACTCATGGATGTCTGCTAGAGCGTACACAGTCTTCATATAGCGTCTGGCTTCGTATCGAGTGGCACTGATTTAGTGGATGGGATCTTTTTGAAGACCAAGTAAACAGAGAGCAGTAAAATAATGATGAAAACAAAAATGGTGATGAATATATTGCCACTGAAAGCCAATGCCATGGATCCGAAGATCACCCCGAAGATTACGCCTATAACTATTCCCGACGCAAGCAATGCTCTTGGTGTAATTTCTTTCCTTGGCATCCAAACATCTCCTGTTAGGCTAACTCCTCCGGCAACTCGACCTCAACACCTCTTTCATATGCATAACGACTGCCAAAAGTCACTGAAAAGGCTATCTTCATCCTGCCAATTTTAGTTCCTCTTCTTATCCAGCGCGTAAAAAGCGCTGTTGGAAGTAGAACTCCTATCACGAAGGCACCAATACCTATTCTGCCATTTGCTTCTAAACGATCTGCAACATCCGGATAGCCAGCTTTTCGGAGTCTGACGATCAAAGCGTCAACAGCATATCTTGAAGAGATAAAAAGGGACAGAAAAATCGGAAACATCCCTAAGAGAATGTAACACAGATAATAGGCCTGAACAATGGTGTTTCCAGCGACTAAACCTACCGTGAGCATAATTTGAAGCAACGCCCACACCATCACAAAAATACCGAGCCACAACACAATTCCGATCAGAACAATAAAGAGCATTACTGGTATTATTACCAAAGACAACACTGCCATCCCGAAAACGGCATTACTGGGCAACTCGAAGCCGAACGCAGTACATAATGTGCCAAAAAGCGTTATTGGTTGAAAAAGGAAAACAATGATTGCTGTTCCTAAAACCATTAGAGCCGTCCTAATAGGCCAACTGACCCGAAGTTTCACATATTTGTCAATACGCCTATTCCTCGAAGCATACCAGTACATGAACAATACATATAAGACGACAGCAACCCCAAAAAAGCCTACAATCTCTAACGAAAGCATCTCGTCCAATGAGACCCTCCCTTAATGGGAAAGGAATTCATAACAAAAGCTTTTAAAATTTTCGGTTAACAACTTCTCAATCTAACAGGTCACCGTAAGCATTAACAGCAAATTGCATCATCTGCCAGAATACGACCTGAGTTAAGGAACATCCATTTTTATATAGGACTTGTACTCAATCAAAATATGCTATATGCGAGGAGTCAGTTTGGTCACAGAAGTTAGCAGAAAGTACATATACATCCTTGATGGTGCCCAATATGCCCAGGCATTCTACGAAAGTTTCAACAAAAAACTGCAAGAACGAGGCAACATCTTGGAAACACGGATGACGAAATTGTCGATAGGTCTCTTCCGCAAAAAAGAGAGACCAGTAATGGAAGTGACAAGTTCCATCATGTCAGCTACAGTTACAGCTATGACTGTTGGTCCAGATCTATACGTAGGTTATGTGGTTTTCGCTCAGAAAGACAAACCCAATCCACTAGAGCAACAAGACTTCGAAGCTTTATCAGAATACTTGACATCGGCAATAAAACTCACATTGGAAGGCTTAGGAGCCCACTTTGAATAAGATTTAAACCCAAGAAAGGTCACTTTTTTCAAGCATCCTCTTTTTTCTGCTTCACTGTTTTTGCCCATATTCTGCATGTTCCTTCAACGCTTACCATGCATGCGCCTACAGGCTTTTGTGGAGTACACGTCTTCATGAATAATGGGCATTCTGTCGGCTTAATCTTGCCAATTATAACCAAGTGGCATCTGCAGCCCTTTTGTATATCAACGCCACGTTCAACTTTCACTCCATGTTTCAAATGTGCGTCATAGACTACGTATTCCTCTTTAAGCGTGAATTTTGAAGAAGGAATCGTGCCTAATCCACGCCAATTGCCATCCACAACACCGAAGACTTTCTGCATTAGCTCTTGCGCTTTCGTGTTGCCTTCCCAACGCACAGCCCGTGTATACTCATTTTCTAAGCGTGGTTTGTCTTCCTTCAGCTGTTTCAAAATCATGTAAACGCTAAATAAGAGGTCGAGGGGTTCGAATCCTGCTACAACTGTTGGCATACTATGAAGCCTTGGGAAAATTTCGTAGGGTCTAAGTCCAATAATTGTGCTAACATGTCCAGGCGCAATAAACCCATTTAGGTTTAAGTCTTTCATTTCAACAAGTATTTTCATTGCTGGCGGAATCAAACGATGCGAAACTAGAAAACTGAGGTTTGTTGGTGGTTTGTTTAAAACTTCTACTGCCGTAGACGGTGCCGTTGTTTCAAAACCAATAGCGAAAAAGCAAAATTCTTTATCAGATTCTTTTTGAGCCATCTTTTCAGCGTCGCTGACGCTGTAGACGATGCGAACGTCGGCGCCTTCTGCTTTAGCTTCTAAGAGAGATGTCTTTGAGCCTGGAACCCGTAGAACGTCGCCAAAACAAGTAACAGTTATGCCTTTCGAGGCGAGTTGCGCGGCTTCATCGACTTCGGAGGCGGGTGTTACGCAGACTGGGCATCCTGGTCCAGCGATAACTTCAACGTTTGCAGGTAATAGGCTGCGTATGCCAAAATGTGTAATAGTCCATTCATGTGTGCCGCAGACATGACAGATCTTAACGGTTTCTTTTTCTGGTGCGATTTCATGAATTTTTTCTGCTATGCGTTTCGCCAAGTTTGGGTCTCTGAACCTCAATTTTTCAGCCATTTCCAGTCAACTTTTCATTTTTCAACTTCAAGGATTTCGTTCCATAACTCTAACGTTTCTTGGGCTTCTTTTTCGTCTAAAACTTCAATAGCGTAGCCAGCATGCACCAAAACATAGTCGCCAACCTTAGCGTTCACAAGCGTCACATTAACCTCTCTCAAAACGCCTTCGCCAAAGTCTACTTTGGCTTTGTCTTCCTTAACGTTTACAACTTTCGCTGGAATCGCCAAGCACATTATTATCAATATTTAACCAAAAACACGGTGATAAATCAGTTATGGTTTAAAACTGGAAAAATCCACCTACAACAGCTTGACCAAAGGATAAGCCGCCATCGCCTGGCGGAATAGACTCATGAATAAGAAACCTTAAACCAGCATGTTCCACAGTTTTCCGCATAATCAATGCCAAAATTTCGTTGCATGCAGCTCCACCTGAGAAACCAACTGTTTTAACGTTGTTTTCTACTGCTTTTTCTATGGCTAACGTAGCTAAACCCTTTGCTAAGTATGCGTGAGCAGAATAAGCTAAATCTGCGCTAGAATGTTTTTCTCGATTTTCAAATATTTCCAAGAGTATTTGCGTAGTGTCTAACGTGTTGCCTTTTATTATGGGTTCTAGCTTCAGCGCATCGCTGCCTCTTATTGCGGCTGATTCAAGTTTCATAGCTGGTTCGCCCTCATACGTGCGTTCACAGCATACGCTCAAAACAGCAGCAACAGCGTCTAAAACTCTTCCGCAACTTGATGTTTCAATAATGTTATGATCTTTTTCAAGCTGATGCAGAATTATGTGGATTTCATTTTCGCCATGTGGAAAGCGCTGCCTGTTTCTTAAGAGCCAGTCTTCCACGTTCACTTTTTTGTGGAGTATGCCCGCAGCTATTCTCAGTGGATACTGAGTAGCTAAGTCTCCGCCAATTAAGGATTGTTTTTCAAGGTGAGCAACACGTTTGAAATCAGCATTTTCTTGGGTGCAGAGTAGTATTTCGCCGCCCCAAGCCTCGCCATCAATTCCATACCCATAGCCGTCACAGCATATGCCCACGATTTCCTTAACGTCATGTTCCACCATTAAAGCGGCAATATGCGCATAATGGTGCTGAACCTGAGCTAGTTGCCAGCTGTTTTCTTCTGCTAAATCGTGTGCGAGTTTTGTTGTTGTGAATTTTGGATGCAAATCGCATGCGACGGTTTCTATTTTGCTGTTTGTTAGGCGGATTAGGTGTTTTGTTGCGTCTTTCAGAAAATCTCTTGTTTCAACGTTTTCTACGTCGCCTATGTGTTGGGATATGAATGCCTTGTTTTCAAGTAATATGCATGAAGTATTGTTTAGTTCTCCGCCTAAGCCTACAACGCAGCGTTTCGCTTTCTGTCTAAGCATTATTGGAGCTGGAGCATAACCTCGTGAGCGTCTTATGAATATCGATTTTTTGTCGTGTACACGAACTACTGAGTCGTCGCATCTGTGGGCAATTCTGCGATTGTGAAACAAGAAGTAGTCAACAGTTTCACCCAGCTTCTGCAAGGCTTCCTCGTTGTCATTTATTATCGGCTGGTTTGGCGGATTGGCACTTGTCATCACAAACGCTGACTCACCTGTTGCGTCAAAAAGCATGTAATGCAAACCAGTGTAGGGCAACATAACCCCAACATTGTGCAAGTCTGGCGCAATCAAATCTGAAAGACAATATTCAGCGCTTTTGTTCAGCAAAACTATTGGACGACCGTAAGAAGTCAAAAGCTCTGCTTCTTTCTCGCTTAACTCTGCAAAAGTTTTTATGGCTTCTAAGCTTCGAGCCATGATTGCGAATGGCTTCTGGCTTCTATGCTTAACCTTTCTAAGCCTAACTAATGGCTCATCTTTCGTTGTTGAAGTAGCAACATGGAAGCCACCGTAACCTTTTATGGCAAGTATGAAGCCTTCTGAGAGGAGTTTGCTCGCTTCTCGCATAGGGTTTTTGTGTTCAATTAATTCGCCGTTTCTGGTTGTTAAATATGCTTTTGGTCCACATTTTGAATCGGCCACTGTCTGGGCGTGGAAACGCCTGTTTGCTGGGTCTGTGTATTCGCTTTGGCAGAAGCTGCATATTGGAAAATCTCGCATAGTCGTATTTTCACGGTCATAAGGTAGCTTTTCAATAATTGTGAATCTTGGTCCGCAGTCTGTGCAAGTGATAAAGAAGTACTCGCATCTAGGGTCTTTTGGGTCTCGGAGTTCTCTTAGGCATTCGTTGCATATGGCTATGTCTGGAGGGATAACTGAACCAGAAAGTTCTGTTTTCTCAGAGCTTTTGTAAATTGTGAATTTTTCGTGTTCGCTTTTGCCTTTCATTCTTGTTGTGATGACTTCGTGGATTTGTGCAAGAGGGGGCTTCTTCTGCTTCAAATCTTGCATGAAACTTTCAATGCTTTCTTCTTCACCTTCGAGAAGAATTTCTACTCCAGCATCGCCCCTATTCCTAACGTATCCTTTTAAATCATTTTTGACTGCTGTACGATAGATGAAGGGACGAAAACCTACGCCCTGAACTATACCAGTAACGTTGATTTTAACACGCACCAGAGCCATCTCTTCAAGTTGAAGCAGTCATTGAAAAAGCACAGGCCTTCCAGATAACCTTTTTTTCAAATGTTTATTCAAATTTTTGAAAGCTGATTGAAAGAATCTTTTTATAATTTCTTTCATCACTTTTACTAGCATGCAGATATTACAGTTGTCAAAGGCTGTGCCAAAAAACGAGTATTCAACAGAGGAGCTTATTGATGTTTTCCCATGCAAACTTCCAGAAGGCGTCAAACAGAATGTGCTTAACTTGGGAGTTGCAAAACGTTACCTCATTAACAATGCTGATTCACCTTTGAAGTCAGGGACTATTCTGAGCGAGGCTGACCTCGTTGACCTCTGCTTAGAAGCCAGCAAAAAAGCCATCGAAAAGGCTAGCCTATCTGTTAGGGACATAGGTTATTTTGTTGCTGCTTATGATGTGAACCCGTTTTTGTGTCCTGGCCTCAGCCAGCTTCTGGTTCGAAAACTTGGCTTTGACCCTTACATTAAACATGTTAACGCTCAAGGAATGGCGTGTGCAGCCTTTTCAGACGCTTTAGAACTTGCAGAAAACTATCTTGCTGCGCATCCCAAGGATTTTGTTTTGCTTTGCGTTTCAGGCGTTAACTCGTATTGGTTCTATAATCAGGTGCGAGGCTTCAAAGATGTTATGGAAATCAGCCAGATTGCTTTGTTAAAGGATAAAGACAAAAGGCAGATGGAGTTGCGGAAATGGATTGCGGTTATGGAGTTTTTCCTTTTCGCAGACGGAGTAGCCAGCGTTATCGTAGCAAAAGATGGAGATGGGCTGTCCGTTAACAAAATCGTTGAAGTTACAAACGTTGGAAAAAATGATTATTTGGCTGGCTATGCCAGACTCACAGCCTATAATGAACCGTTCAAGTTTGGTATTTACTCGCATCTGGACAAAAGGATTCCAAAACTTGGAGTCAAATACACATCCATAGCTCTTGAGAGGCTGCTTGGAAAAAATGCTGAAAACACTGTGAAAGCTGCAAAGAAGTGGGCAATTCACACGGGTAGCGAAAAAATACTAAACATAATAGCTGAACACCATCAAATTCAACGCGAAAAACTTGTGGAGTCGTATGAAGTGCTCAGGGAATATGGCAACTTGGCAGGGGCAAGTTTGCCGTTCATACTTGAAAAGATAGTTTCTGGAAATAGTTTCTCGAAAGGCGACATTATTTTGATGTTTGGTTATGGATGGGGTTTTTCAGCATCCGCTGCATTGCTAGAATACAAAGAAGCAACTTGATAGTTCTCTGTCGCGTTATGGTTTTGAAAATAGAAAAAAGATGAAAAAAGGTGTCAAGTCTGTTTCTGAAGATAGTTGACTATTGTTAGTTTTTGGATTTCGCTTGTTCCTTCGTAGATTTCGGTTATTTTTGCGCAGCGATGAAAGCGTTCAACGTGATAATCTGCCAAGTAGCCATATCCTCCGAAAATTTGTATTGCATCATCTGTCACTTCCATTGCCACGCGACTTGCGTAAGCCTTAGCCATCGAAGTTGCCACTGGATTAGGTTTTTCTTTGTCGTAAAGCCACGCCGCTTTATACATCATTAACCGTGCAGATTCAATTTTAATTGCCATGTCAGCCAGCTTGAAAGAAACGCCTTGAAAGTTTATTATGGACTGTCCGAACTGCTTGCGTGTTTTTGCATATGCCAACGCTTTTTCGAATGCACCCTGCGCCATGCCAACTGCCTGTGCAGCAACGGTGATTCTGGTTTCGTCAAAAAGTTCAAGCGTGTAATAGAAACCCTTGTTTAGTTCGCCTACAAGGTTTGTTTCTGGAACTTTTAGGTCACTCATTGAAAGCGAGCCTGTGACGCATGGTTTTATGCCCATTTTGCCGTGCAACTTTGTCGCATCTAAGCCTTGCATGCCCTTTTCCGCCAAGAATATGCTTTGTCCACGATGTGATGGCTGAGCATTTGGGTCTGATTGGCAAAGAATGATGAACGTATCTGCTATTGAACCATTTGTTATGAACTCTTTAGCGCCATTGATAACCCATTCACTTCCGCTTTTTACTGCTGTTGAATCCATGCGCGTTATGTCGCTTCCATGCTCGGGCTCACTGAAGGCCGCTGCGGCAATTTTTTCACCCCTAGCAAGCGGCGGAATATGCTTCTTTTTCTGTTCCTCATTGCCATGTTTCAGCAACACATCTGGAATCATCAGGTTGCCTAGAGATACGGCAACGCCCAAGCCTGGGTCCACTCGGCACATTTCCTCGACAGCTATACAGTCCTCCAACACTCCATAGCCTTGTCCGCCATATTCCTGTGGTATTCGCATGCTTGTGAAGCCGAGTTGCGCTGCTTTTTTGTAGAGATTCAGCGGAAATTCTTCTTTTTGGTCATATTCTAAGGCGAGTTCTGGAGTGAGTTCTTTTTCTGCGAATTCGCGCACTGCTCGTTTTATCTCCTGCTGTTCTGCGTTTAATTTAAATTCCATTTTCCATTTTTCTCCTAAAGGTTTAAAGCTATACTTTTTGCCCTTTTAGCTCATATATTTTGTTTTTCAGAGAAGGCACAATTTTGAATAAGTCTTCGATTATGCCGTAGTCTGCGAAGCTGAAGATTGGAGCTTTTGGGTCTTTGTTTATGGCGATTATGAGGTCGCTGCTTTTCATGCCTAAAACATGTTGGAATGCGCCGCTTATGCCTACTGCGATGTAGAGTTTTGGTTTTACTGTTTTTCCTGAGCTGCCCACTTGTCTATCATTTGGCAACCAGCCTTTGTCTACGATTGGGCGTGAGCATGCGAGTACGGCGCCTAGTGTTTTGGCTAGTTCTTCCATTTGGGGCACGTTTGCGACGTCTTTTATGCCTCGGCCTACGCCTACGAGTTTTTCTGCTGCTGTTATGTCTACTCCGCCTGGCGGTGGCAAAACGTATTGTATGAAGCGTTTTGTGGTTGTTTCTTCTGTTAGTGGTGTGGGCTGTTCGGTGATTTGCCCGTTTGCTGGCGGTTCAGGCTTTTTGGGTGCGAAGGTTGCTTGGCGGATGGTTACTAGGTATGTTTCTGCTTTTCGGACTGTTGCTTTTACGTTTACTTTGCCGCCGTACATTTGTCGTGTTACCGTGAGCGTGTCGCCTTCAAAAGCCAAGTCTATGATGTCTGTTGCGAGTGGCGTGTTTAGTGCGGCGGCGAGTCGTGGGGCTAGTTCTATGCCGTAGCTGGTGTGTCCCATCATGACGAGTGATGGCTTATGCTCAGTGATGAGTTTTGTTAGGGTTTTTTTGTATGTGTCGCTGTTGAAGTTTTCGAGTTTTGGGTCTTGGACGGTTATGACGGTTTTTGCGTATTCTGCTAGGGCTTTGGCTTGTTCTGCTGTATTGTTGCCTAGGATTATTGCGGTTAGGTTTCTGTTTGTTTTTTCTGCTATTTCGCGTGCTTTTGTGAGCATTTCAAAGGTTATGTCTCTTAGCTGTCCTTGTCTGTGTTCGGCTAGGACGAAAATTTCAGGCATTTTAGATTAGCCCCCTTGATTTGATGATTTCAACTATTTTTGTGGCGATTTCGTCTGGTGTGCCTGTGAGGAATTGTGCTTGTTTTTCAACTGGCGGCACGTAAAGCTTGTCGATGCTTATCCATGAGCCTGCTGTGCCGACGTCGTTTTCCGATAAGCCTGTGTCGGCTAAGCCCATTACTTTGATTTCTTTTTGCATGGCTTTGCGTATGCCCATTATGCTGACGTAGCGGGGTTCGTTTATGCCTGTTTGAACGCTGATTAGTGCTGGTAACTTGACTTCTAATTGCTCTTCTAGTCCGCCTTCTAGTTCGCGGTTAACCTTTGCCATGCCTGTGGCTAGTTCTAGTTTTTTGACCATGGTTGCGTGTGGAATGGCTAGGAGTTCTGCGAGGATTGTGCCTGTTGCTGCGTTTCCGTCGTCTGCTGCTTGCATTCCTGTTAGGATTAGGTCGTAGTGCTGGTTTTTGATTACGCTGTGCAGTATTTTTGCGGTTGCGTATGCGTCTGAGTTTTCGAGTTTTGGGTCTGTTAGGCGTATGGCTGTGTCTGCGCCGCGTGCTAGGCATTTGCGCAGTGTGGATTCGCTGTCTTGCGAGCCTATAGTGATAGCTGTGACCGTTCCGCCTTGTTTTTCTTTTATGCGAACTGCTTCTTCTAGTGCGTAGTCGTCCCACTCGTTAATGTCAAAGACTAAGCCAGTTTTTTCTATGCCTTTGCCTGATGTGTCTATTTTTAGTTCTGCTTCTGCTGTTTCAGGAACATGCTTAACACAAACAACAACATCCAAATCGTTTCAATCTCCTTTAATGTATGTTTGCTAAGCATTATGACTTTGTTTTAGATTATTACTTTTTTGTCGTGTTTTCAGGAAAAACATATTCAGTTTTCACAAGAAGTTCTTATTTATTTTTTTTAGCAACTTACTAGAACTATGAAGTTTATAAACCAGCAACTTTTCTGGATATTCATGAACCCAAACGGTAACCCATCTTTTTCTTCGTCTGAACTCTATCTTGAAACAATCTTTTTCTTGTGGGATTCTTCTAGAAGTGGGAAAATCTTCTATAACACTAATGATAACATCTTCTGTGACAAAGTCTTTTCTAAGTAGCCAGAAGGCGGCAGTCTCAGTGAATTCTATGCGTTTAACCATTGATACCAATAATAGGCTATTTATTGAAGATATTAATTATTAATCCGTTTGGAAGCTTCCAAACGCTTATATGCTATCATGCGCTTTCTTTATTCATGATTGATATGAAATCATTAAGCGGGGCTCCTATAGCTATGCGAAACAGAGGATTGGAAACAGATGACATAGTTCTGCGAATTATCCGCGAAAAGCCAGGAACCACCGTTCATGAGATTGCTGATTATCTTGGTTGGACAAATGGAAAAGTCGATGGGAGTATAAACCGATTACTCAAAAAAGGAAAGGTGCAAGTTGAGCATGTCATTCGAAGGAGAGCACTGATCAAGAAAGTTTATCCAATTGAGAAGAAGGTTAGGCCGTCTAATGTTATCGAGATTCCCAAAGAAGAGATTGCTGCAAACATGTGGAAAGATGAGGTTTTTCTTTATTCTTTATCTAGATCCTCAGTTGCTATATCGACAACTAAGTTTGAAGAGTGGGAAGAAAAGGCATTCTGGAAAGGAACCGCGGTGGTGGAAGATGAGAATGGAAAGTTACTCGTTAAATTACCTGAAAAGCTTTCTTCCTTTTACAGACTAGAGAATTCAGAGATTAGTTTATCAACAAGTGAAGATTTCGCATTAGTTACTGTTGAATCAACCATAGTTCCTGTTCAGCTTCCTCCATCGTACCCTTCAATTCCTCGGTTGCGAAAAACCCAGTATCTTATAATGGTCGAGAAGATTGAGCAAGAAGACGTAGTTCCTCCATCTTCAGATGTTGAATTCTACGATAAATATATCGTTGGTGAAGATGTAAGTATTGCCAGAGTAGGATCATCAATATCTAAAACCAACAATGTTATCGTTCAGAAAAAAGAAAAAGAAAGCTCTACAACATCCCAAAAGGTAGAGAACCCTGTTTTGGTGGTTGTTAAATGACAGTAGAAGAAGAAAAGAAATCAATTGTTATGGAAAAACCAGTGCCTCTTAATGCAAAATTCGTCGAATTTGAAATCGAGAAAGAAGAATGGGACAGGTATAAACTAGCGGACGGTAGCTTATTGAAGGCACGCTTTATTCTAACAGGTATTCTTATGGACAAGACAATAGATGAAATAAGAAGTGAACTAAAAAAACTTCCAGATCAAATGCCTAAGATGGGATTTGGTTTCCGATCTCAATATGTTTTTGTTATGGAACCACCCCAAAACTTGCGAGGTACACCTGATATAAGGAAATACTCTGTTGAAGAATTAAGAAACTCCATTGTTAAAGAGGATATTGATTTTGAAACTCTGAAATCAACATGGGACTCATATTGGCTAGAAAATGGCATAAGCCTAAAATGTCGACTTTCTCCAACAGTGATCAGCAGAACAAGCAAATTTGACGAAGTCGGAATGCCAATATATATTATTGACTCCACCATTGATGTAAAGGTGACCATGCCAACTGATATAGAAAAGATTCTCCAACAAAGAAAGAAATCGACAAGAAAACTGTAAATCAGGAAACGTCCTTTTAATATCAAGCTTTCCTCTTTTCACATGTCCGCAGTCCAGATGCGACTCAATTCTTCTCCAGCGGGAATGCTTGAGAAATTGAACAACGGTTCTCTGTGAACGTCAAAGGTTTTTGGATATTTGCAGTGTTCTATGAAGGGATTATTGCTGTTGCTTCAATTTCTACTTTAAACCCATCATAAAGAACAACCTGAACCGTAGTACGCGCAGGCTGATCAGTTGGAAAGAATTTCGCATAAACCCTATTCATCTCCTCAAAACCCCTAAAGTCCAGTATAAAAACTGTTGTTTTAACAATGTTTTCCATGGTGCTTCCAGCAGCTTTGAGAACAGTAACTATGTTCTGTAGAGCAGGCTCTACAGATGTTTTTTATAGTATCATAAGTTCTAATGGTGTCAATTTTCCCGTCACTGGATCAACTCTTAAGCCCAGCAGTTCCAAGGTTGTTACACCCAAAAGCAAAGGGGTCTTCTCATCCGCTATAGCCACAACAGAAGTTACGCCTTCACCATTAATAGTTATGTAAGCCTCAGAAACTGGATACTCCACAACATCTCCATTAGCTATCTTAAACTTCCTCCTACCCGTCTCCTTCAACTTCAGCTCTTCAGCAACACTCTTCGGAATAACCGTGTAAATCGCACCAGTATCAACAATAAACTCCAACTCCACCCTCAAACTATGATCAGACGGATTAGCAACCGTCACACGAACACGCACATACCCCACAACAACCACCAAACAACATAATACACAAATCACAATAAAAACCTTAACCATAACAATTGTCAGACAAACAAATTTTCAGCCCAGCAACAAATCTACAATTGAATCTATTTATAAGGGAGGGGGTCTAGACTCCAATACAGAAGGTATTAAATACCCCTTCTATCAAACCACATCACTATTTACTACACAACAGAAAAAGGAGAAAAAACCATGAACAAAATGCTTATGATCCTAGGAGCCATACTAATCATCATCGCACTAATACTCGGCATAGTCCAACACACAATGACATACAACTTCTACGGCGACGAAGCCAACAAATGGTACTTCTACGGCATAGTGGGAGTCATCGGCTTAATCGGCATCATAGCAGCAGCATGGGCATACATCAAAAAATAAACACCACACACGCCAAACCACAAACAAGCCAAAAAACCAAATAAACCAGAAACCCCTCTCCCTTTTACACACACCAACAACACAAATCCAACTAGTGACACCCTCTTAAATCGCAGACACTACTCACTAATTTTTATACACAAAAAAGGAGGAACAAACCAAACCAACATCTAAACCCCTCAACCACAAATTCAACCTATATATAAGGGGGGTCTAGAGCTTCCGAAAGCCTAAACCCGCAACTTCTCCCTAATCACACCACGCTTCTCTTCAGCCAACGGACCAAACTTCTTAATCCTATCCACAAACATCGTAAACAACTCAGCAGCCTTCTTATACACAGGCAAAGGCACATAACTATACCGCACACGCATACTCTCAACACCATACTTCGCCAATTCCCGCCCAAACTCAATCATACGCTTCTTCGTAAACCGCTCATCAATCTCCTGCGAACCCTCAATCACCAAAACACCATCAGCACCAAACCCAAACGCACAAAGCAAATGCTTCAAACCCAAAATCGCCGTAGACGGAACAGACACAATCCGAACATTCTCAGGATAATTCGTCCTATCCAAACCCAAAAAATCCATACCAGTATAACCCACATTCCGATCCACAAACGCAACAACCCTAACCTCACCACTCTGCTTATCAGCCAAAACACCCCTCAACTCAGCAACAATCTGCCTCGCCGTCGAATTCTTAAAATCAATAGCCTCCAATGGACACGCAGGAACACAAGCACCACAACCAACACACTGAAACGGATCAATCCTCGCCTTACCATCCACCATTGTTATAGCGTTAACAGGACAAACCTTAACACACTCACCACACCCATCACACAAATCCGCAACCACAAAAGCCTTCTCAGGACTCGTAGTAACAGACTCACCCTTCAAAAACAAAGAAGCCCTCGAAGCAGCCCCCAAACCATCAGAAACCGTATCCCGAACATCCTTCGGGCTCAAAGCACAACCACAAACAAAAACCCCACTAACAAGCGAATCAACAGGATCAAGCTTGGGATGCTTCTCCGTAACAAAACCATCCTCACCAGTAGCAACCTTCATCTTATCCGCCAACTCCTTCAAACTACCAGGCGCAACC
>Ga0172366_10002820_pt1 | contig 13660 bp, 16 predicted proteins | sample LakKivSesite69cm_FD_114533 | JGI IMG/M metagenome (GOLD analysis project Ga0172366, IMG submission 114533) | Sediment microbial communities from Lake Kivu, Rwanda - Sediment site 69cm | ecosystem: Environmental > Aquatic > Freshwater > Lake > Sediment | place: Rwanda: Western Province, Lake... | reverse complement strand
GATTGGGAGTGATAGACTCGTTCGACTGGAGGCGAGGGCAGGAGCTCGTTGCAGAGTAGAGGGCCGCATAACCACTCACTGTGCGACCCGTTCGCTCGAAATCAACATATATTTTAGTGTTGAGGGCTGAAGCGACCAGGCCGCAAGCCCTGGCGGCGTAGGATGCCCTAAGGCTTGTGCTGAGCCTGTCGAAGCAAGCAAAGGCCCTGGCGATGGAACATCGCACGTAATGCCTGGGATAAGCTGACGTAGGGCCGGTACACGAGAAGGTATGGGTACAGCATGAGTCTGGGTCTTAGGCGGGCGCTAATGGATATAGGGTGTCCTAGCGTACTGAAGACCGGACGTAAGTCCAACCCTGACTGTGCATGTGCCAAGCTCCGGGGATGAGTAATCGCCCCCAATGGAGTGCCTATGACAGAGGCTCGTGTACTGAGGAGCCGTGTGAGACTGAAAGGCTCACGCACGGTTCTGAATCAGAGGTGAGAACCGAGAGGTTCTTGCCTACTGTAACTGGTCATTGGGTGCACATTCGCACAGCAAGATAACGGAGGTGAACCATGCAGCGGTTGAAGGATAGAGTAGCTGTCGTAACGGGAGCCAGTCGCAATTTGGGGCGCGGTATCGCCCTTGTGCTTGGTGAAGAGGGGGCCACGGTCTACGTCACTGGACGAAGCATTCGTGGAGAACAGACACAGGACTTTCCAGGTGCCAATATCGAAGACACAGCAGAACAGATTACTGCGAGAGGCGGCATCGGTATACCTGTGCGGTGTGATCACAGCGTAGATGAAGAGGTCAAAGCGCTCTTTGGCCGTGTCAAGCAAGAGCAGGGACATCTCGAGATCCTGGTTAACAACGCCTGGGGCGGCTATGAGACGATCACGGACTGGTCAAGCTGGGGGGCTTCGTTCTGGGAGCAGCCTCTATCGCGCTGGGATGTGATGTTCAGAGTAGGCTTACGCTCCCATATGACAGCCAGCTACTTCGCGATGCCCCTGATGCTGTCAACCCGCCGTCAGCGGCGGCTGATTGTCAACACCACCGTAGCGATGGAAGAGGCCGGTTATCCGGCGAATCTGTTCTATTGGTTGTCCAAGGTGGCCATCAACCGGATGACATACAAGATGGCTGAGGAGTTGAAGAAGCGGAGAGTGGCTGTGGTGGCCCTGGCCCCAGGTTGGCTGCGAACAGCGTACATCCTTCAGCAGTATGAGACAGACGACCGAAGTGCTCACAAGGTATCTGCGCTTCAAGGGAGCGAATCGACGGAGTATGCGGGGCGGGCAGTGGTAGCATTGGCGACAGATGCGAAGGTGATGGAGAAGACGGGGCGTGTTCTGAGGACGCGCGAGTTGGGGCCTGAGTACGGTTTCACCGATGTTGATGGGAGACAGCCCTCGTTGGACAATCATACGTGATATTGGCCTCACACAAAGGCACAAAGGCACGAAAAAAACTTGGTGTCTTCGTGTCTTTGTGTGAGAACAAACATACAATCCTAGAAGGGAGTCTTGAGGTGAATATGCGAGATCTACGTGTAGATGTGGGCGGTATAGCGCTACAGATTCGGGAATACGAACGGGAAGGGGATACAATCATCTTTCTGCACTTTGGTGGTGGAAACCTGATGATGTGGCAGAGAGTTGTCCCGTATTTTCAAGATCACTATCGCTTGCTTCTTGTTGATCTAAGAGATCATGGCAAATCAGATAAGCCGCAAAATAGTGGCCATATTGACGAAATGGCCCGTGATGTGGCTGGGGGTATGGGACAATTGAAGATTGAGCGAGCGCACATCATTGGGAGTTCGCTGGGTGCAGAAGTAGGGCTCAGTATGGCGGCCAATTTTCCCGAAAAGGTAACCTCGCTAGTGTGCGAAGGCGCACTGTGCAGTGAATATGGGCCTTATGGCGTATGGGATGGGTCTGAGGCAGAGTTCAAAGAATATGTAGCGCGCACACTAGCAGAGGTACACAATGGGTCTGATCAGGTCTTTACTTCTGTCAACGCACTGGTTGAAGCGAGGAAACAAGTCTTCGAAAAGCATGGGTGGTGGAACAAGTACGTCGAGGCCTTTCTAGAATATGATGCCTTCGAGGTAAGTAAAGGGCGCTTTACCCGTAGTTGGCAGAATTTGGCAAAGGAAAAATACCTCGAACATTACTTCGAATGTCGGTTTGAGGACTACTATGAACGAGTGAAATGCCCCGTATTGATGTTGCCAGGCGAAGCCGACATGCAAGATGAACGAGCAAAGATAGCGATGAAAGGACTGAGCCAATTGGTAAGCAGGGCAAAGATCGTACCGGTGCCTGGATGGGTCCATCCCTATGGCTGGTTACTGGACCTGGAAGAGATAAGTAAGGTGATATTGGGCTTTCTGGCAGAGGTTCATTGCTAGAGGTAGAGACATGCGAAAGGTAAAGTACGAAGAACTGCTTCCACACGAGTTCGAAGAGGCCCTCAGGCAATTCCCTGTCGCGTATGTGCCTGTTGGTTCGCTCGAATGGCACGGGCGGCATCTTGCACTGGGCAACGATACGCTCAAGGCGTAAAGAGATGCTTGCTTCCCTCCAGCAAGCGGTCGCTTTCATCAGTGCGGACGGCGCTGCCGCTGGTTTTGCGATGATGGAAGGGGATCTCTACGACCTGGCGGGTGACGAGATGGATCATGCCGCGCATTGGGAGACCTCCATCCTGATGGCCCTCCGCCCAGACCTGGTGGCCATGGAGCGGATCAGGAACGAAGTACTGAATACCGAGGCTGGCGCCAAAGAAGCGGGCATATGGGGCCGCGACCCGCGTACGGATGCATCGCGTGAGCTGGGAGAGAAGATCGTCAGCCGGATAGCAGACAACGTAGGCAAAAAGGCGCAGGAACTCCTGGCCGGCTCGCGGAAGTAGCGCCAGGGAGCCCAACACGTGCCGAACGAGCAGGTGCAGGCGACGCCTCACAGCGCGCCTGACCTGCACCGCTACCTGGGGCACAACTCGTCCCAAACCACCGCCCTCTACACCCATAAGGTTCAAACCCATTGACAGAGAGTGGAGTAGCAGCGATGAACGACGAAAAAAGTGCATTACAGACGATGCTTTGCCTTGCGGTGATCACGCTTTTGTTGATCGGGTGCGGCTCAAAGGAAACTGTGTCCACGGCAACAACTGTGCCATCAACCGACAAACCAGTCACACCGGCTGTGTCAACGACGGAATTTACAACTGCAATGCCTATGCCGAGCCCACGAGCTATCTCCCCAGCCACCGTTGCTCAGCTAGAAAAGCTAAACACCCTCAGCGGGCACACGGACCGAGTGTCGGCCATAGCCTTCTCGCCAGATGGTACGCTCCTCGCGTCGGTGAGCGCCGATGGCGAGATAAAACTGTGGGACGTGGAGAGCGGTCAGGAGGTAAGCACCTTCGAGCATAGCGGCGGTGCGTGCCTTGTTGCTTTCTCACCCGATGGTGCTCTCTTGGCTTCAGGGGGACTCGATCACGTGGTCAGGCTGTGGAACGTGGAAAGCGGACAGCAAGTTCATACCTTCAACAGGTACGATGGATCTGTGTGCGCCTTGGACTTTTCGCCTGATGGCTCCCTGCTGGCAACAGGAAGCATCGACCGATCAGTCAGACTCTTGGAAGTGGCAAGTGGACAGGAAGCGCAGAACCTCGCAGGACATACGACTCCCGTGTTCACCGTCGCTTTCTCCCCAGATGGTTTGCTGCTGGCGTCGGGATCGGCGAGGCCAGAGTCGCACATCAAGCTGTGGGATGTCGAGAGCGGGCAGGAGATACGCACCCTCGTCGGGCAGGAGACCGACGTGCACGCCGTGGCTTTTTCGCCGGATGGCGTACTTTTGGCATCGGTAGGGCCTATGGCTGAGGTGAAACTGTGGGACGTGGAAAGCGGGCAAGTGATGCGCGATCTCGGCGGGCACAATGGAAACGTGTTTGGGATGGCCTTTTCAGTGAATGGTACCCTTTTGGTGTCGTCCAGTGACGATGGCACGATGAAAGTGTGGGACGTCGAGACCGGGCGAGTGCTGCGTTCTTTCAGACACGGCGGTGAAGGGTCAACCGTGACCTTTTCGCCAGATGGTTCGCTATTGGCATCCGATGGGTCTGGGAACACAATAATTCTGTGGGGCATACTTCGTTGAGGCGAAGCAGTTGAGGCCTCCTGCTCTCTCGGATGTTCTGAACAGACACCATTTGCCGTGTACGCGGTCGTGGCAGTGGCCGTGGAGCAGCACCAGGTTGGTATACCGGTTATTGTTCCGGTTGCCGTCTTGGTGATGCACTTCCAGGATGTCCTCTGCCGCGAAACGTAGTCCACACTGGGCACAACGGCCTGATCGCTCGGTTTGATGAGCGTCTTGATGCCCGGCTGCCGAAAAACGGGCTGCGCCAGACCGTCACATCTCCGGAGAGTCGCCTCGCCCGGCATCTGACCCGCCCCAAAGCCGTTCGCCCCGGGCCGGATGGCGCTTCACGTGCGCGGATGGACCCCCTGGCTCAGTCCGCGGCGCATTTCCCCAAGCGTGGTTTTGCCTTAATCCCCAAGTGGGAGTACAATTCAGTTACAGATCAGTACGACCGGCTTGGTTCAACTCAGGATTATGCGGCGGCTGCGCGCCGCATGCATCCTGGTCGTTGGAGCCGACGCTGGCGGGCGTTGATCAGCATTCACCTGGATCAGAAAATGCCGGAAATATCACGCTTTTTTGGAATCATCATTCGTATGTTCACAGAGACGGGAGCGCAACACCACGCACCCCACCTACACGCCTACTACCAGGACTACCAGGCGATATATCGTATTGACACGGGCGAGCTCCTGGCAGGCTTCTTACCACGCCGACAACAACGCCTGGTGGAAGCGTGGCTGGAACTGTATCAGGAAGAACTGTTGGAGGACTGGAACCTGGTTGAGGCGGGTGAACCAATCAAGAAAGTACCGCCCTTGATGCGGGAGGAGAGATAGGATATGACGCACTTGATGGTCAAGGTGACAGACTTTGCGATTGTCGGGCCTTATACCTTGCGTATCACCTTTGATGATGGCACCGAGCAGACCATCAACTTTGAACCGGTGCTCTATGGCTACTACTACGCACCCTTGCGTGATCTGGATTTCTTCCGTCAAGTTCGCCTGGATGCTGAGGTTGCCACTCTGGTGTGGCCCAATGACGCGGACTTCGACCCGGCTACACTGTACAATTGGCACCGAGGGGACGGAGCAGAGTTGGCGCAGAAGGTGGCGCGCTGGCACGGGCTGCGCCAGACCGTCACACCTGCCGGAGAGTCGCCTGGTCTGGCATCTGACCCGCCCCAAAGCCGTTCGCCCCGGACCGGATGACGCTTCACGTGCGCGGATGGGCTGCCCCTGGCTCAGTCCGCGGCGTGTTTCCCCAAGCGTGGTTTTGCCTTAATCCCCAGGTGGGAGTACAATTCCGTTACAACTCAGTACGGATTATGCGGCGGCTGCGCGCCGCATGAATCCTATTCGTTAGGTGCACGGGCAGGTTGTTTTTGCTAACCCGGTCTTTTTGACTTTGACGAGAGAGCAAGATCCACAAAGAGGAGGTAGCCCATGAAAACGTACTTCAAGATCACACTGGTTCTCGCAGCAGGGTTGACGCTTGTCATCCTGTTGCACCTGGTATGGACATTGACCACCACTGCTGCCCCCCTGGCAGCGCCGGCCCTGCAGGCCGGCAACTATGGCGGGAACTTGCGCTTCGCGGCTTTCGAGCCTGGCACCCTCGACCCGATTGACTGGCCGGATGACCCCAGTGGGCCAATCGTTGGACAGGTATTCGAAGGACTGACCAAATGGGACGACGATCACTCCCCACTGCCGGCCATTGCCCAATCGTGGGAGAGCGCTGACGCCCAGCACTGGACCTTCCACATTCGCCCGGGTGCCTGCTTCCACAACGGCCGTCCGATCACGGCCCAGGATGCGGTCTACTCGTGGAACCGGGTGGCGGCCGCCGGTCATGAGTTGTATGATTACTTGATAGCCCCGTTGATGGGCACCACCACTGCCGTGAGCACGGATACCCTCCAGGTTACCCTCAATCAGCCCTTCGCGCCCTTCCCCTCACTGCTGGCCCTACCTTTCATGTCCGTCGTTCCTTCGGAGACGGTGGGCGCCATCGCCACCAGTCCCGTAGGCTCGGGACCCTTCCAATTCCAGAGCTGGACGCCGGGGGATAGCATCGTGGTGACTCACTACGATGACTACTATGCGGGTCGCCCCTACCTGGATAGCATCACCTACCAGTTCTACGCCGACGAGGCCGCGATGTACGACGACTACCTGCTGGGGCACCTGGACCTCTCGCCCGTGCCGGCCGATCGCATCAGCCAGGTCGTCGGCAGCCCCAACGCCATCTTCGTCAACCGGCTCTGCCTCTACTATTACGGGATGAAAGTGGACTGGCCACCATTCGACGACGTGCGGGTGCGGCGGGCGCTGAACTACGCCGTGGACAAGCAGGACATCGTGGACAACGTCGCCTCTGGCTACGGCTACCACGTGGTGGCCGAGGGCCCAGTGCCGCCGGGGATGCAGGGCTACGACCCGCCGGTTCCCTCATATCCCTACAGCCCGACCCTGGCCCTGAACCTGTTGGCCCAGGCCGGTTGGACGGACACCAACTTTGATGGCATCCTGGACGATGGCGCGGGCACAGACCTGACCATCGAGTTGTGGTACAATACGAGCTCCCTCCACGAATCCATCGCCAACGCCGTGGCCGACGACTTCCGCGACATCGGCAACGCCGGGCTGGGGGCCACGGTGGTCGTCAGCCACACGGAGTGGAGCACATACCTCACCAACCTCCATCAGTACCCGATGTACCGCCTGGGCTGGTGCGCCGACCACCCTGACCCCTACAACTTCCTGAATCCCTTGTTCCGAACCAGGGGCGGCAGCAATGACACCCACTACAGTAACGGTCAGGTGGACGCCTGGCTGGATCAGGCGCTGGCGACCCTCGATCTGACCACGCGCCAGGCACTGTACGAGAGCATCGAGACACAGGTACAGGACGATGCTCCTTTTATCAACCTCTTCTACAACGGCGCGGTCTACGCCCAGGGAGAGAGCGTGCTGGGGCTGGTGATCCCACCCTGGGGATTGGACGCGATTCAGATGGAGAAGGTGCAGCTCTTCTTCCAGACCCACGACGTGGAAACGCAATCCATTCTCCAGCCCAAGTCCACCGCTCTCATCGGGCCTATCACACCCTCGGCCAAGGTGCGCAACGCCGGCTCCAGCGCCGAGGCGAACGTGCCGGTTCGCTGTCGTATCCTGCAGAACACCACCGTGCTGTACAACCAGACCCAGAGTATTGCCAGCCTCTCGCCCTTTGCGGCCCAGGTCGTCGCCTTCCCGGCCTGGACGCCACCGGCCACCGGGAGCTATACCTTCGAGTTCGCCAGCTTGCTCCCCGGCGACGGGGACCCGAGCAACGACCAGGAGACATGCGTCGTCACTGTTACCGACGTGGCCTTCTACGACGCATACACCAAGGACAATCCAACCGATTACGGCGCCGTCCCCACCAGCCAGTGGTGGCAAAGCCCAGACATCCTCGTCCGCAACCAGGACGACAACATCCGCCGCCACCAGGACCCCATCCTGGGCCAGACCAACACTGCCTACGTCCAGGTGCACAACATCGGCAACGCCACCCTCTCCGATGGCTACGTCAACGTCTACTGGCACGCGCCGTCGGCGGCCATCATCTGCGGCAGTTGGACGCTCATCAACCCCACGCCCATCCCGGTGGGGACCCTGGGGCCGGGGCAGAGCACGTGGGTCAAGACCACCTGGGTGCCGCCTGTCGCCGGCCACACCTGCCTCTTCTCCCGCTTCTGGTCCAGCCAGGACCCGGTGACCCACGAGTGCGACGTGCCCTGGGACAACAACATCGCCCAACGCAACGTGGAGGTGGTGGAACTGGGCGGTGGCGGGCTGCGCGCCCTGGCGCAGACCGGGCAGGCTGACGTGCTGTTCGAAGTGGTCAATGTGCGCGACCTGCCAGCCGCGGTAGACGTCATCGTGGAGCGCGGGACCTTCCCCACCACTGGCGCCATCGTCCTGGAGTTCAGCCACGACCTCTTCTCCCGCTGGCAGGCTGCTGGCAGCACCGTGGAGGGCGGCGCGGTGATCGCCGGCGCCACCCGCATCTCTGTCACCCACCCGGTCTCGGCCACCATCGTCGGCCTGCCCATGGGCGTGCGCGAGACGCAGCAGGCCCGCATGCACCTGACCGGCCCGCCGGCCGCCGAGTTCGCGCTGCACGTATCCGAGCGCATCGAGGGCGACGTCGTCGGCGGGATGACTTACCGCACCGAGATCCCGTGGACTCTGTATCTGCCCCTGGTCTTGCGGAACTACTGATGTGGAAAGGGTACATTTCTTCAGGATACGGGCCTTTCAGCTGACGCTCGCCTCCGCCTAGCAAGCGGATGAAGCCGCGCCATTAGCTGGCGGCAAGCCGCGTTCAGCCTGACTTCGTCGTCGCCTCGACTGGCGATCACGCTTTCGCCGAGCGAGGCCCGGAGGTGGTAGAGCGACCGCTCACACGAACCAGCGGAAATGGCTCGAAGGTTCATGAGGAGGCTGAAGATGAAGAGATTACAGAGTTGCACGACGGCTATCTTGACGGTGGGCTGGAGCCCGACTGGACACCTCCGCTCGACGTTGGGGGGGCCATGATCATTGCCATTCGTGACTTCAACCGTACGCTGCCAGAAAACGAGCGCATCCGGGTGCACGCCATCGACATGACCGTGGACTACGGCGGCGGCCAATCGTTTCTTGGTTCGTTGGGCTTGCTGACGCGGCATCTTCCAGATCCAGGTCCCCTCGCAGCGGTCCTGCAAGGCAACTACGATACCCCCGAGAGCCAGAAAGCCCAGCTCGAGACCCTGCAGGCCGACCTGCAGCCGTCGATCCGACCTCGTCGCCTCCTGGGGCGAGCACTGGTACGACGCCGTGGTCGAAATGGTCGAGGTGGAACGGACCAGCGTTTCAATCCGTCCCATTACGGAGAGCAACTACGATAAGTCGGTCCGCCTGCGCGAGGATGCCATCAAGCGGCTGGTCGATAGCAGGTTGCGGGACTTTCCGCACGGTACGCTGATCAACATCGGCGCCACCCTCATAGATAAACCAATTGGGCCTGACCATTGGACACGCGTTCGTATTCCCCTAAGTCACCTGGACGCTTCGGGACGACAATTACGGAGGGTGTCCATCAAGAATTTCAGCTCTCAGCCTGCTTCATTTTGGGTAGATGAGATTCGATTGGTAGGGGCTTGGCGTGTATATCTGCCGGTTATTCTGAGAAGTCAATAGTTTTTGGCAGAAGCGAAAGGTCAATGATGAAAAAATCATCGCTAGTGCCCTACTTCACTTTTCTGTTCGTGTTTTGCGCCGCTATTGTCATCGGAGCAAAAATACTAGGTCAACAGGGTGCATATTTAGCCCAGTTATACATGCTGACCCCTGCCATTGCGGCAATCCTCACACGCCTTTTTTTCTACAAGCCAAGATTCAGTGACGCAAATTTGCGGTTTGGCAGAATCAGAGACTATATCAAATTCTGGTTTGTTTCGATAAGCATCACTGCCCTTTCATACGTTTTATTCACAGTGCTGAGTGGCATTACTTGGGATTTAACAGGTCAAGTCTTTCTGGAAAGATTAGCCCAACAATTTGCGGCGGCAGGGCAAGACATCAATGCCACATTACCACCTGGTCTTACTCCACAGATAATGTTGATGCTTTACTTTGTGGGTGGGCTAACAGTCTTCAACATTATGCCAGGAATCATTGCCGGTTTTGGGGAGGAGTTCGGTCATCGCGGTTTCATGTTTCCGCACCTCTACCAAATCAAACCCTGGATCGGCATCATCATTGGCGGATTGATTTGGTATGTGTGGCACCTACCGTTGGCCCTTGTAATTCCACAGACCATTCAGTATCCCTTCTGGCAAATCCTGCTCAATTTCATCATTTTAGCCATTGGATCCGTCTGCGCCTTCACATACCTGGCATACATCTACGTCAAAAGTGAAAGCGTCTGGGTTACTTCACTCGCTCACATTGCAATGAATAATTCCGCCGCGTCATTTTCATACTTTGCCATCGTTCAGAATCAAATACTTGCGAATCTTGGGTTGACACTAACGATGATCATCGTCGTCGCCGTCCTGTATTACAAAAAGGAGCTGAACATATTCGCAGAGTACTTTGCTAGAAAACGTGATCACGAGGAGTGTCAGAGCACAGGCACTCCCAACAGGTTATCATGAAGATAGGTCAACGCGAATTTTCTGCCGAAACAGATAAACAGGCGATGATTGCACTCGCCCGGGCCTTCCCAACTGACAACTTGCACGTTGTGGACTTGCCCTACCGTCTCAGTTCTTGGGCTTTGGATTGTCCCGACAACATTGGACTGTGGATCAACGCTGAAGGTCAACTACTGGCTTGGGCCGTTATTCAGACGCCGTTCTGGGCGATTGACTATGTTTACCATCCGCGCGCAGACAAAAGCCTACATCGGCAAATCTTGGCTTGGGCTGATAGACGCGCCCGCACGGTTCTGGATACCTCAATCGGCCATCCCATGTGGTTTGTAAACGTCTTTGCCTCCCAGACAGATCGTATCCGTGACCTTGAAGAAGCAGGGTTCGCATCTCAAGCAAATGTGGGGGAAGATTCGTGGTCCAAGGTTCTCATGCAACGTGCGGCTCAAACACCTGTTGCGGACTATGCCTTGCCTACGGGTTTCAGCATTCGCCCATTGGCAGGAGAAAGCGAAGTTGAAGCCTACGTCCAGTTGCACCGAGCCGTTTTCGAGAGCAAAAACATGACGGTTGAGTGGCGCACACGTACTCTGCGCCGCCCAGAATATCGAGCGGACCTGGATTTGGTCGCCGTTGCACCCGATGGTCGCCTCGCCGCGTTTTGCGTTTGTTGGCTCGACAGAGACGCGGAAGAAAAACCGGGTGGACAGATCGAACCATTGGGAGTACACGCAGACTTCCGCCAAGTGGGGTTAGGACGGGCTATCCTTTCAGAAGGCTTGCGGCGGTTGTATTCTTGCGGCGCCGATAGGGTATATGTCGAGACTGACAGGTATCGAAACGCTGCCTGGGAACTTTACGAGGCAGTGGGGTTTCGCCTGATCCAAGATGTCCTGGTGTATCGCAAAGACTACAGTGATGCTCACGCGCCCCGGGCCGGATGACGCTTCGCGTGCGCGGATGGGCTGCCCCTGACTCAGTCCACGGCGCGCTTCCCCCAGCGTTGCTTTGCCGTAATCCGCAAGTGGGAGTACAATTCAGTTGCAGGTCAGTATGACCGGCATGATCGAAATGGACGGCGTGGTCGCGCTGGCAACCCAGGAGGGATGGTGTGCCGACAAATGCAGCCGACTTGGCCTTCGCGCTGCGCGCTTCGGCCAAGCGGCTGACGCCCGAGGTCGGGCGGCTTCAGTCCTGTGCCGCCAACGCGCTGCACACTTCGGTCATGTCGGCGGACTGCGAGTTGCACGAGCCATGGGTGAAGGAATGGTGAGGACGATGGATGAGAAAGGTTTTCGACAATTCTTAAAGAGGGCCGGCAAAAAAGAGCACGTCGTAGAGGGGTTGGTCAGCCAGGTCCGGGCGTTTGAGGCCTACCTCGCCGGCAAACAGCAAACCAGGGTGGAAGATGTTGGAGAGCAGGGCATCCAGGATTATGTGGAAACTCTGGCTCAGGGGGAAGTCAGAGAGCGGATGCGCGGTCTGGCGCTGTACTACGAGTTTGTAGGAAACCTCCCCCTGGCGAGGCTGGCGGGTGACATCCGGGAGCAGGAGATCGCCAAAACCCGGCGTGCCTTCAGGTTGCGCGAGTTTCGCGGCGTCAGCCTGGAAGAGGTCGCACAACTGGAAGCCGTCGGGATTGTCACCGTCGAGCACATGCTGGCTGCTGGCAGGACACCCGAAGCCCGCCAGCAGTTGGCCGAGCAGACGGGCGTCTCCCCGCAGACCATCCTGGAACTGGTCAAACTTTCGGACCTGTCCCGCTTGGGGGCGGTCAAGGGTGTGCGTGCCCGGCTATATTACGACGCCGGCTTGGACACGCCCGCCAAGTTTGTCCGATGGGAACCAGAAGCCTTGCGCCAGATGCTGGCTGAATTTGTGGAACGCACCGGCTTCGACGGCATTGCTCCACTGCCCAAGGAACTGCGCAACGCAATCACAAAAGCCCGACAACTGCCGGAAGCTGTTCAGTATGAGGTAAACAGGAGGTCAGACCAAAACAAACACAGACCTGGAGGAGGACAAGTAGATGGGTAGTTCTACACCCATTCCGCACGAGTTCGAAGAAGCCCTCAGGCAATTCCCCGTCGCGTACGTGCCCGTTGGTTCGCTCGAATGGCACGGGCGGCATCTCGCACTGGGCAACGATACGCTCAAGGCGTACGGGATTCTGCTGCGAACGGCCGAGCAATACGGTGGCATCGTCGTTCCGCCAACCTACTTCGAGCCAGACCCTAAAGGTTTCGGAAAACCTTTAGGGTCTTTATGGAGAAAGGACTGAAACGTGAGGCGCAAATCACAAGTCGAGTTTGCAGTCGTGGCCATCGTCGTACTGGCGGCGGCCTGTGCGCCGGCCACGACGCTGCCTCCCACTGCCGCCCCCACATTGCCTCCCACGCCGACCTCGATCCCCACCCGCGCCCCGACCAGGACGCCCGCTCCCACCGTCGCACCTGCTGCCACGCCGCTCCCAGACCCGTTGCGCCCGGTGGTTGCCATCGAGGATGTGCTCCCTGGCGCCTTCACAAGCCTCAGACCCGCGCCCGACGGTGGGTTGTGGCTGCTCACCGACCAGGGCGCGGCCAAACTGCTGGACGACGTCTGGACCGTCCATCTCTCCGGCTTCACAGGCAGCCTGGCCGGCATTGACGCTGCCGGGCGCGTTTGGGTGGTCAGCGAGGATGCCGGCACAATATCCGCCTGGGACGGGGCCGCCTGGACGGACTATGGCGCCGAGGCGGGCTGGCTGCCCATCGGACTGGAAGACGAGTGGTACCGCGACGCAGGCTGGGGGCAAAGCGACGGATGGGGGCGCTTCTGGCTCACCACGTCCCAGGACGTGCGCGTGTTCGACGGCGCACGCTGGACGGTGTTTACCCCCGAAGACATGGGTATGCCGGAGGTCGGCCCCGAAGAACTCTGGCCCTCCTTCGTCGTCGAGGTCTCGCAAAGCACAGGTGTGGTGTGGGTGGGAGAGTGCGATTGGGGCGGGCCGGGCCCCTTTGGCGGCCAAGGCGTGCGCTGGTTCGACGGAAGCGCCTGGCATGGAGCCGACTCGCCGGTGGCGTCCGGCTGCGCGACCGTGATCGAGGAGGATCAGGCCGGGCGCGTCTGGCTGGGCGTGGACAGAAACCTGTGGCGCTACGAGCCAGCCTCTGGGAATTGGACCGGATCCGCGCCGCCCGAGTCTCCGGTAGACGGAATGCGCTTTGGCTTTGCCGATACCATCGCCTTCGATCCGTCCGGCGATCCATGGCCGGCGCTGGTGCTCTGTGGAGGGGCCAGTTGCTATGGAAGCATCGCGCTCTATCACGTGCACGATGGG
>Ga0172366_10002818_pt1 | contig 13667 bp, 12 predicted proteins | sample LakKivSesite69cm_FD_114533 | JGI IMG/M metagenome (GOLD analysis project Ga0172366, IMG submission 114533) | Sediment microbial communities from Lake Kivu, Rwanda - Sediment site 69cm | ecosystem: Environmental > Aquatic > Freshwater > Lake > Sediment | place: Rwanda: Western Province, Lake... | reverse complement strand
GTGATAGCATTTGAGGCACGCTGCGGCACTACAGCCATGGGGATAATGCCTCATACCGATGTTGAGCGAGCGCTGGAGCTTGCCTTGAGCCTGGACATCCCGTTCTGGCCCCAGCTTCCCAAACTGAGCCTGTACGAAGATATGTACGTTCAAGCTTCCCGGAATTTCCCTGGCGTGGCCGTAGACTTCGACAGAGGAAGGCTTAGTTTCGACACTGCCCGATTCGAACAAGAGCTTGATGAGTATTTTGTGAAAATGGATGTCCCGGAGACTTTCGCCCTCACCACCGAGTATTCCGCGGTGTTCCACAGATTTCTCTCTCGGGAGCTTCAGGCCTATAAAGCTATCAGAGGACAGGTGATCGGTCCCGTTAGCTTTGGATTTAAGGTGCTTGATGAGGACCTTAAGCCTATCATCTATAACGATGAGGCAAGGACTGTACTGTTTGATTTCATTCGGAAGAAGGCCAACATTCAGTATGGGGAGCTTAAGGAAAAGAATCCTAATGCCTTTGTCTGGCTGGATGAGCCCGGGCTGGGCTACGTGTTCAGTGGCCTTTCAGGATACAATGACCAGCAAGCCAAGAAGGACTACCATGATTTCGTCGAAGGGCTGGAAGGTCCCAGAGGGCTGCATCTGTGTGCCGAAGTGAATTTGCCTTATTTGCTGGAGCTTGGGGTCGAGATTCTGTCCTTTGACGCTTATCAGATCGGGTTTATGCCTGAGCAGTATGCCGGCAGTGTGGCCGGATTTATCAAGGGTGGTGGGGTCATCTCGTGGGGCATCGTTCCCACCGAATCGACAGTCCTGGCAACGCAGACGCCGGAGACACTGGCGGCGGTTCTGTCGGATTACTGGCGGGTGGTCTCGGACAGCACAGGTCTGTCTCTGGATCAGATCGCAGCGCAGGCCTTGGTGGCGCCGGCCAGGTGCTGCCTTAGCGATGTAGGCCAGACCGGTACTACCGATCAGGGCGCGGGCGAATGCCAGCTTTCCAGCTCCGAGGAAAGTACCGTGGAAAAGGCATTTTCCTTCTTGCCCGAAGTGTCACAGATACTGAGAGACAAGTTCGGCGTATGAAAAGGAGGGCGATATGAAAGTACTGGGTATTGTGGGCAGCCCGAGAAGGCACGGCAATACCGAAATACTGCTTGATAAGGCGCTCGAAGGGGCCAGAGAGGCCGGGGCCGAAGTCGAAAAGGTGCTGGTCTCAAACCTGAAAATCTCCCCGTGCCTGGAAATATACGCCTGTTTCAAGGATGGTAACTGTATCATCAAAGATGATATGCAGATGCTGTACAGGAAGCTGCTGGAAGCAGACCACGTTATTTTTGCTTCACCGATATTCTTCTATGGCGTCACCAGCCAGGCGAAAGCCGTGATAGACAGATGCCAGGCGCTTTGGGCGAGAAGACATGTGCTGGGTATGGGCAAGGACGATAAACGGGCGCGGAGGGGGGTGTTCATCTCCGTAGGCGCTACCAGAGGTGAGAAGCTCTTTGACGGCGCGGTGCTCACGGTGAAGTATTTCTTTGATGCCATAGGTGTGAAATACTCCGGCGATTTGCTAATCAGGGGAATTGACAATAAAGGGCAGATCAAGGAACATCCTACCGCTCTCGAAGATGCCTTTCGCCTCGGTCAGGACCTTGTCCGGGGAAGCCAGGATGTCCAGCCTACTCAAATCTAGCAGCCTCAAGCGACAGGACGTTGCAGCATCTCGAAGAATGCCACGATTGTTCCATTGCATTGCACAAAACGATGTTTTGTTGCCTACCAAGTATTTCGCTCAAGATTGACGTCATCCTACGTCTTCCACCTCAACAATCTGTCCAGCCGACGAAGATGTTTGGCTCTCAGATCTGAAATTGTGCCCACAATGGCCGATGATCTGAGATGTGATATTTGACTGTAGCATTGAAATAATCCGGACCTGTGTGCCAAGCATCGGCAAAAAATGGAGCGCGGTCAAAGTCAAAAACCCCAGAGTCAGTGTGGGAGTCTTGCATGCCACCTGCTTGGAATGCTATCTGGTCATACTCCTTGTCACCTGCAAGGTTACTGCCCATCGTGGTTGAATGCTTTGGAAGAATCAGGCGGTTGGCCTTCAATGCCTTGTAGACAGTGCTTTGTTCGTCACGGATGGGAAGATTGAAGTCTCCCATAACGAGAACGTTTTGCGAATAAGCTCCTGGCGCCTTATGGCGCTGGTCAGCCCACCGTGCCAGAGCATAAGCCTCAAGTGCCCGGCGATCTTCATCATAATACGCATTGCTTCCAAAGTAGAGATGCACACAGACCGCAGTGAACTCTAGGGCCCCAGCTCGGAAAGCTACCAGGTAAGGATTCCGGTCGAATCCTTGGAAGGAACCGGATACTCCTCGCATACGAATATTGTGCAGGTCACTAGGGGACACCCCTACTTCTGCGGCGAGCTCCAGCCGTTCCACCTTTGTGCTGTCAAACAGGAACCCTGCTCGCTCGTCATTACCTCCAATGTCCGAAATAATCACTTTATAAGTCGGAGGTAGATGATTCATCAGTAAGCGCAAATGCTTGAGGTCATCAGCCATCTCTTGTATGGCGACAAGATCGAACCAGCTTATCACCTCGGCCATAAGTGCCAAATCATTGTCCGATCGCTCCTGGACGCCAAAATTCGTTAGGTTCCATGTCGCAGCCAGGAGTCTCCTTTTCACCTTTTCGGGAACACCACGCGCGGCCTTTGTAGCCAGGAGTGCTTCGCGCTCCTTCGCAAACGAGTAGTTGAACTCAGGCTTCTCTCGGTCATGTGCTACCATGGCTTCTCCTCCAACAAGTAATCATCGGACACATAACTGTATCATACATTATCATAGGTCGCCCAATAGCAATGCCTCGTATTCCACCTACAGGACAAAGGAACTCAGAAGATACAATATGGCTGATTGTTCAGTTTATGGTTCGGGAGCCTTAACCAGTTACGAACGGTGCCTCCGAGGCCAATATGTGAAAACTAGGCTCTCCAGTAACAAATGCCCTTCAGGCGAAAATCCTTTGCGTCCCAATGTAGCACCCGGCCATCAGAATCTTGGACAACACGATGAGTGGTTGCCACATGCTTGCCATCGACCGTGAAATGCTTTATGATTTGAGACGTGGCATTTGGCCAAGTTGAAGATGGCTTAGATTTAATAATGTCACTACTGAGGTCACCGGCGCGAATTCTTCCCCAGACATTGGATTTGTCGAACATCGAATCTAGAATTGGGTGGGATACCTCGACTGGTGTTACTCTGGGCATAAAAGGCTCCGAGGGGAGGCAATGCAAGGCATGAGAAGAGAATTAGCAGACCTGTTAACATCATATTTGATGGGTTGGAAAAACATTCGTGATTGTGCCGAATGGCTCTCGGGCGTTGACTGGGATACCAAACTAGACCAAATGACTCGGAATCTAGTAGGCACTATGGAGTTGCTCACCACGGAAGTATTGGAAGGGTTACGACCCGAGGCTGAGTTCTGGCAAGAAGCTGCCAATTTCGTTGGTAATGAGACTGGCTTGATATACGGCCAACCTTTGTCCATGATGGAACTGCAAGTTGCCGATTCTTCTAACGATAGAAACAGCCCGGTAGGAATTATGATCGGGGAGGAGCCGGTGGTTGCGGGGTCACAGTCCTCGAATATATCACCTCTACCGGTATCTGCGTAGTGAATTGGTCATCTACATATATTCTGAACCAGTAAATACCGGGCATTTCCAGCTTCATGTTTAGTTTGGAGATAATGTTTGTGCCTCGATTTCCACCCTCAAAATGGGCACTTAATACAATGGGTTCAGTCTTGAGCCCGGACGGCAGTTCACGCTCAATCTTGATGGGGTGGCTTCCCCTTGCTTCGCCCGCCTTGAAACTAAGGACCATAAACCAATTTAAGATACTCGGAGGCATTTCTTCTGGAGCTGCCGGCCCAGATGCATAAACGTACATTCGGTCTACAATGCGGATAAGAGAAAGAACCCCAGACTTGTCTTCTATCACCTGCTCGCAGAATACGGCCAGTGCCAAAAAAGGCCCTGTCTCAAAGCCCATCTAGTGCCTCCAAGCTATAAGAGTCAACCGATTTCCGTTATTATAGCAGAATCAAGTGGGGTCTGTCTGTCGCCCTAGTGCCACTCTCTTCGTGGCATACAATGTGACGGAATGTGCAGCCCAGAGAGGACCTTCATTTTATCAATTCACCGAAAGGTCTATTCCAACTGTAATTCACTTTAACATGCAAAAACTGCTCAGTGGAGCCCGAAACAAACTCATCGATGGCCGGTGTAAGAGTAGATACACCCAGATTGGAGCCCAAATTGATTCTATTCACAACTGTCCATAGGTCATTGGTTGAATCAGCCCATGAAGAATAGTCGCTTAGAATTGCTCCAGGAAGCGTAATCACTCTCCGCAGAATCAGCCTCATAGCCTTTAGTTCAGGCGGAGGAATCTCCGACACATCTTCCTTCGCGAATGCGATAGATAACAAATGCAACAGAGCTCGGGCTATCGGATGACCTAGATTCATTGCATTATTCCCGTATGCAAATGATTTGTTGAAGGGCTTAGGGAATCTAGTTAATCTCATATGAAATTGACTAGCCCCTACGGCTTCGAAGAAACGCTCCTGCACGTAAGGCTCTTCTAATACAAATGCATTTGAAGGATTTTGGGAAAGGAGAGCGAGTTTAGATTCGATTACGCTACTTGAAAGATGACCTGAGCCTTTCTTGGGGACCCAGATTTCCTGAAGAAGCGGAGTACTGCTATCCCACGGAGGACTAAGGAAAATAGCAGAATCGAACCTGTGTGATATTTCAATAGAATCCATAATGATATGTCTTAACGAATCCAAAATAATGCTATCATCATTAGATCCACCCCACGTAGCATAGTCGTCAATCAGAGTATCCGTGCCTCTCCAAAAGCTATATAATTGCGGAATTTCCTTATCTTCCATTAGGCATCGCATCAAATCTGTATTAGCATACGACAGGCAGTCTGGGGAGCGATTGATCGGACAGTGAATTAGGTCTCCATATCGTTTGAATTCAATGCCACCATATGTTTGCAGAAATGGAAATGGCCAATCTTCTGGTGGAAAAACCTCGTGCAATTGTTCTAGTGATAAGCCATGGAATAACATGAAAGAAGCCAATCTGAACAGGTAACGCGAAGGCTTCAATGGCCCTCCGCTTGGAACGCAGTACCTCTGCTTGAGAGCTTGGGTGTGAGCAGAGAAAATAGGCTCAGCCCATACGCGACTATCAGTCACTATCTGGTTTCTCGCTAAGCTGATTTCTTTCGCCCTAGTTTTTGGGATATTTGCAATTAAGCTGGTCAAATGGCTGATAGGAGAAGGCCGGGAGAAAGAAGAAGTACGCATTTCTACATGAGGAACAAGTATTCCGTCACGGTACACATTGTTGCATTCGAAGTACATTTCTCCAATCCTGCTCTCAACTGGCAAGAGTTGTCCTTTCCATCCCCGCACCATGCGTGCGAATTTACCAACCATCTTTGTGTTGCCACTCATCAGCACTTTTAGCGCATCATACCCCCGAGGCCCACCGGTAAAATCCATGTCTTCTTCTAATGGTACCGGGTAGCAAAGAACCCCTTCATAATCACTTAGGCCAAGGTCCTTCGACAGGTCGTATGTCTCCATTCTTAATATTTGCTTTGCAACTGGAATATCTTCGGAGATAACCAGATCTTGGAAGCCACAACTCAGTTGAAGTTGAACAACATCATAGTCTGTACCAAACCGAGTACGAGCCACGTCGGGTCCAGCGTTAGGATGTAATATGATAGTATTTCTACCCTTCTCGCGAACAATTATGGGGAATTCGACAAACCCAGCTATCTTTCGCAAGTAGGCCGTGATGAACTGTGGTGATGTATATCCTGTTGTCAGTGAGTTGACCGTTTCGGAGTTGATTTTCAATTCAATTGTGGTTCCCGGTCTGATTGTATTTGCGGGTTTGATTTCTTCTATGCGAAAATGCCTATCTACACTTGGAATCTGTACCCTGAGGGGTCTCGAGCCGCTAAATATGTTTTGGTCTCGTTTTGTAGTAATCTGCATCCTATCTGATACTGTGAAACAAGTTAATAAGCCGATTCCAAACTCAGATATGGGATCCATGGAAAGCTTGAGTTGTTGAAAATCGTGGCTTCGATAATAACTGCGGCCTATCACGGCAAGAAAGTTGCAAATAGTCTTCTCATCCATGCCAATGCCGTTGTCTGTCCAGACGATGTGTATCGAACCATCCGCAGCATCTTCAACAAAAACCTCAATGTACCCCAGGTTCTTAAGGTTTGGTGCCTTTTCAGCCTTACGTAATAATTCGTGTCTCATCCGAATCGCATCTATGCTGTTTTGCAGTAATTCCCTTAGAAAGACCAGCCTGTCACCTTCGTATAGTTCATGGCTTAGGAATCCGAGCATCTTTTCGCGGTCAAACTCAAATCGAGCGGAGACAGGTTTGAAGCCTTCAGCATGTATTTCCCAATCGAGGCGAACTATGTCAATACAGTATTTGCTATCTGGCATTTCAGAGAGTATATCCAAGCTGAGCTTAAGCTCTTTCTGACAATAAGACCCCAAGTCCTCTAGTTCTGCGTATAATTCGTTGTCATCCGTTGAACCATCGACCAGCACATGTCTCACGTTACCGGGATACGGCGGGAAGGTCACTTGTCTGATGGCTCGATGCTTATCCCACTCACTAACTGACCGAGGGTCTGTAGGTGCTATGTATTTCCAAATGGCATAAGGAGTACGGTTGTCGGCAAGATCAAACAAATCACTCAGACGAAGATACACTGCCAGTGCACGAAGATTGACTACTTCACCAAGGACTGAGCAACGCAAAGGATAGAGGCTTTGGTCCCGCAGCTTCTCGCAATCATCGCCATGGCTTTGGCAAAGTTGAGCCAATCTAATAGCCACTCCAGTATCTATAGTCTCAAAATGACTTCTAATCCGGTCAGAACTCCTTTGTGTGTGCGTTCTCCTCACAAATTCTCTCCACGTGTCTATGTCTAAATCCCCAATTGCTGAATCCACCGGAACTTCTTTGCCAAGGTCTGCCAGGAACAAGCGTACCCTTTTTCTATCTTCATCTACGTTCTTGTCCGCTCCGGGGCCTATCGACATGACCTTTTTCTTGTGTTGCTCGTCCACCCCCATTCCCCAGTCATGCCCGTATAAAGCACAAGCCAGAAGAAACAGCTCTGTTAGATTCAGTTGCTTCAGCAATGTGTCACCGAGAAGATTACTAGCGAGTTCGAATAGCGGTTCAAGATGGTGCAAATCGTCGTGCGGCGTGAACTGTGGAAAAAGAATGTGGATTGCAGGTATATCCTGTTTCACATTTTTCAGGAAAGTGCTCAATTGTGATAGGTAATGGAAGTCTTTGGTAGTACGCTTCCTAGCTTTTTGCCTTATCTGGTCAGTTAATAGACATTTTGGAATCAGGTCAGTCATTGCATAAGCTCCCCGAAATCTTCCGGAGCAATTCAGCTTCACTACCGGTTTGATGTAACACTCATGAGAAGGAATATTTGCTTATGATTCTACACCTTGCGAAGCCCTACTACCATATGCACCATTTTTGATTGCTCGAGGCCATGCTCCGTTTCTATTGAACTTTCCTGACTCTTGTGCAATCCGAAGGACGTGACTCCTGACAGACAACAAGTGGGCGAGCGGATAAGTGCCGGTATCCGATATATTCTGAAGTGCTAGAATATTATTGACCCGTTGTCCGAGTCTTTGATTCATGAACTGCAATGGCCAGTGACACTGACATCCAACAGCTAATCTATAACGGCAAGGACGCCCTGAAGACTCACGCTTTGACCAATGGCCTGAAGAAGGTCAGGATAAGGGGAATCAAGCGATTGGGGATCAACTTTCGCGATAATCTGCAACTTGTGGAAAGTATGGTTTCGCTGCCCCATGCGCTGCTGTCCCTTGAGCATTATCACCGGGCCTTAGTCCCGCATGAAGTGGTAGCCGCCGTGAAGTCCAGGCTGCAGAAGAAGGAGTTCTCCGAAGCCCGCAAGGAGGTTTTCGAGTCGGATGTTCTTCCAAGAGAGCAGGCAATCATACGGGAAGCCATCGACAGTGCAGAGAAGGCATTCTTGGCTCTGCTGCAAGACAACTGGGGAGGGCTGCGCAACATTTACGAGGCCCTCCTCTTCTCTGGGTCGGTTTGGATATGGTGCAGTTTCGAGATACTGATGAGGGACCTATGGGAGCTCGCACTAAACCAAGGTGGTAGCTATGTAAACAAGAACGTTCTGAGCAGACTGCCTCAGCTGGAGCAGAAGGACGGCATCGGCTTACTCCGGGGTAGGTACATTAGCTTGGACTACCTTGCCAAACATGGGTACAACATCTCAGGTAGACTGGGATCAGCATTGTCAGCCAAATTCGACTTCACTTCTGCAAACGGCATCAAAGAAGCCTACTTATCGGCCTTTCCAAAGAGCACGAGCATTAGGGACGCTCTAGAAGACAAGGGAATAGCTGGGCTTGAGGCCACCCGGAATATCGTTGTTCATAATGCAGGGGTGATGGACGAAGCTTTCTGTAAGAGGGTGAATGTGAGCAAGTCTGAAATCGGCAAAAGGCTCGAGTTGAACAGCCACAAGTTGCTCGGTTACGGCGACTCCGCGATTGACGTAGGGCTTCGTGTGATGATAGCGGTGTCCTCGATTCTCTCATACGCGAAGTCGTTGAAACAACGAGAGTAATAGCACTCCTGCCGCAACGTCATTGCTCTTGGTGACACGACCCTCTCTGATTTAGCAACAATTCTCGGGATTGTTTGATCGATTAGGTATCCTGTCCCACAGTCCCGCCATACAGCTCGCACAGAACTCTTCGAGTATCTAGTAATAGGTGCTGCACCGTCGATTCGGCTGAGAGAACGCCTGCGACCTCCCGTGTAGCCGCGCCATCGGATTGAACGTCAGACCAATCTGAAGAGGGGATTAGTCCCTTCTCGGTTATAGTCACCGCCTGAACCTGCAGCCTAATTCCCTCAGCGAGTTTAGTCAAATCGCTGTGGACCACGCTGTTCCGGTATTGTCTGAGTCTGTCCAAGACTGCTGCCTGTGTCCGACTAAGGAGACCTTGCTGTCCTGCCGCTCTGACGAGGGCACTGAGTCTCGATCTGGTGCCAAGCAAGTCGCGCAGAGAATACTCGACGGCAGTGGCCAATACGCAGATGCAGCCGTTGTACTCCCCGTTCACAAAACAAGAAGCGGCTTCTGACAAGAGCCTAAATGCTCTGCTCGGTATCGGACTAGCGGGGGAGAAGAACAAAGCCTGAATAAGGGCGAGTCTCTTACTCCGTTCTCCACGCGACTCTGCGTCTACCTTGGTTAGAATGGCCTCACTTGCTTCCAGCCTGATCTCTGACATATGCTGCCCCTCTTATTGGGAGACACGCGAAGCAGTTGGCTATTGGCACTGAATAGCTTACAATGCTGCCTTCAAACCTGTCTCGCAAATTGTAGCACACGAGATGGAGGGACGAAGAGAGTCCCAGTGTATGCACGAGTACTCATCTTGTTGCCTAGCATTCACCAATCTGGTTACCTTGGCGGTGCTTCTTAGAGGAGCAGCTATCCAGTATAATGAACATCGAAGGACAGAACATTCTACGAGAGAGGACGACGAAACCGGGTAATGGCTAGGAAGAAGCACAAGACTAAACCGAGATGCTTTGGGTGCGGGAAGTGTTGTAGAGAGCAGGGCTTCGAGTTGACTGTGACGCCGGGGGATACTAGGCGATGGAAAAGGCAAGGGCGGAATGATATATTGCGCTACGTATGGGTTACCAAAGGACTTGGAGGATATGGTGATATTTGGATAGACCCTGAAACAGGGGACGACTTAGGTTACTGCCCGTTTCTTGAGAAGGTCAGTACAGGTAGATATATCTGTGGCATATACGAGACCCGGCCGAAGATTTGTAGAGAGTTCTGGTGCGAATATGCCTACGGAGTTGGAAGGAAAGGACGGAATTTCAGAGGAAGGGCTGGCTGGACCGAAAAAGCGAGAGAGTTAGGTTATGGGCGGGCTGGTGGGCCGACTTGACTCCTGATACGTCCAAAATCGCTTGACTTCAAACCAGGCTTGGCTGGTCGTCGGGATAATTCGGCTAGGTCTGGGTTGCACAAACTAGCGGTTTGTTCAGTCCCCCTTCAGCCACTTATTCTGACGTCATATGTTATCCTAGCTGCGCTGCTCAGAGTATCTTTAACCCTGAGTGGGAGCTCGGCGTATTCACACCGAGCTCCGACAGCACCTCGCACCCCACTATATTAAAAGAATGTTTTCCCTAGCTATAGTGCGGGTCCAGGGAGTTGCCTCTGTGAACCTCTTCTTAAACGATCTGGTTGAGATTGGGCGTGTACAAACCTCTTCATTGTCTGCCCATCGCAGAGTTCAAACAAATCATTTCGCCACTCAACATCTCTGAAATAGACGTCATTATCAATTTGTGCACCAAGGAAATATCTCTGCTTATCTTTGATGATCCCAAATGTGATAGCTACAGAATCAGGTTTCCTGTATATCCCAACTAACTGTGGCGCGCCGCCACAGTTCTCGTCTTTGATGTTGAATAGAGTATCACAAAAACAATGGAATATACTGCGACTTGTGTCATGATTTGGCCCCTTATTATAACGGTCAAAATTCTCGTTGAATTCCTTTGCACCTGATCCAAGTACGAAGAGTATACCTGACTTTGAAGGCATGATCTTCTGTTTCGAAGACCAGCCCCTCTTACGGCTCCACTCCATAAGCCTGCACTCGAACTTAGGGCTGTCAATTGAGGATCTCGAAATATGCAACACCTGCAATGTACCCAATGTAATCCTTTCAACCATTCTCGGGTACTTGTCAAACTGCTGTACTAGCTTCTCTTTAATCGCTTTGAATCTTTCTTTACACGGAGCTTGAGCCGAGAAAAGCAAGCCCCGGTCAGCCATTTCTGTCATTTGGGAAAGGACCATCGTAGGGAAAAGTACATCTCCACAATACCCAAGAATATCCGGCGAGCTTCGAAAGGCGAAAACTTTCCTTCCGTGGTCGAAATGCCCAATGTCCCCCCAACTCACACGACTATCTCCGGCGATGTAAGCTGATGCAACGCCATGAGTGTCAATTCCTACCCAAGAAACAAGTAATGTCATATTTAGTCGGAGCGTTTATTCTACACTGGCTAATTAATAAAATTGTATTGTATTCTTGGCTACTCGTCAAAGCAAAAGACTAAAACGAAAATTCTTCTGGCTGTCTGGTCAATGAGGCGACGAGGTTGAGGTCGTGAGCGCACCTGAGCGTGAAATTGCACATTTGCCTGTTAAGTATGATTTGTAAAAGAGAAGGGCTGCAGATCCGGCAGGAAGAATCCAGCCTTCTTGAGTTCTGTTAGGCTCTGCAAGGAGCAGGTCTAACTCTTGCCAATTGTGAATACGTTTTCGCCACAAGTCGGGCAGAGGCCTCGGGCAGCCCACCTGCCGTTCTTGATAGTACGCTCCTGGGGTTTCTTGGTATCCGTCTTGGCGTGGCACGTCAAGCGATATGCTCATAGATCTGGCTGCAGGACGCATTCTTACATAGAAAACCAGCCATTCGTGACCTGAGCACTAGGAATCTTTCTATGTAAGTCCTGGCTACTTACCAACGACGTTGTTCTTCGGTCGATACTTCTTGATCCAGTCCGCCTCAACGTCCTTCGCTACTTCATCGCTGTTAGTGCGGAACCAGCGGTATTTCACTACACCTCTGTCGGCGCTCATACCTCGGTTTCCTTTTATTTCATCTCTGAGCCTACCTCCGGATGCCTTACCAACGTAAATGACTTCCTCCTCCTTGTCGATGAACATGTAGACGCCAGCCTTATCTGGTGCCTCATCTACCTCAGCAGGGTAAGCGAGGTCGTATGGCGAAGCCTCGACCACTCTCTTGTCGTTCTTGTCGCTGTAGTCGAATTTCACTGACCACCTCCTTATCACAATTGTTCCCGCTACACGGTCCTCCGTAACGTTAGTATGCAATTATATCACATTGAGCTGAACTGCCTCTCCTCTTGTGCTGTATACCCACGAGGCGTCTACAGCCACTCTTGAGCGCATCGCTTGCCAAGAAGTGTCTTGAGTTTCAGTGATTAGCGCTTGCCCATCCTGTTGCACATTGACTTGTTTTGTTGTCTGCGGTGTAGCAGAGTAGCGTTTCTTGATTCCTCAACTCCATAGTATGTCTTGTATACCGCACCAAGACCATTGACAATTACTCGGGCAGTAGTATAATGGTCTCAATAAGAGCACATTCTATGGCAAGAGACTTTATAAAATAAGCTGCTCTCAGAAACAGTAATCAAAGACTAATGTCTGGGCAGGCGGTTAGGTGTGTGAGTCAGAGGGTCGCAGCGGTTCCCGCGATGCTCGGGGGTCCACGCCTAATCATCCGGACTGGGTTCTTTTGCTGCCACAACAAAACCAACCATTCTTTTGCAACGCGTGGTCATTGCCAGACACGGCCGCTTGATTGATTGAGCTGCGCCTTTTGTCATTGCGGGCATATATGCAAAAAGTGTTGTTATTTGGGTACTAAATGGAAATACCATTGGAAGTAGTTCTCTCTCTTTTGTTGCTTTAGCCCACGGTGCTGACGATAACGACCTTTGAGTCTCGAGAAGTAGCCTTCCAGACCGTTGGTTGAAGTTGGAATCAAGGGACTATCAAGATAGTGAAACATATCTGGCAAAGCTCGCAGAAGCATACTCCGGGCCCGTTTGATATCACTGAAGACGTAACCGGACTCAGGCCTCTTGCCTATCTGAGAGCCATATTTGGTCTCCCAATCAGTGACAGCGCGAAGAAACATATCTCTCTCTGCTGGGGTCTTGATCTTGGTAATCTGGAGAAAGATCTGCCTGAGCCGCCGAGCGTAGGTAGTTTTGGGAGAAATGCGGCACCAGGACAGGCCTTGCCTTTGTATGTGGACCAGACACCGTTGCAACACTATATCTGGCCAAAGCTCTCGGAGAACTCCCATCACAATGCGATTCCCGTCCACTGTAAAGCTGCGTGGCGTCAGTCCAGACTGTTTCAGACCTTTGAAGAACTCCATCAGGCCAGGCTGGTAATTCTCAGATACACCATACTGTCCCGCTACAAGCATATGGGTACGAGCATCCATCAAGGCAATAAGACTACGAGGGCGGTGCAGAAAAGTGCCGTCAAAGATGAAGTACTGACTCCGACCCAAGCCCAACACCGGCGGTGGCGCTGGTTGTTTCAGCTGGCAGCTTACCATGTCGTAAAGCTTCCTTGCACTGTATTTACTCTGGCTCATCAGTTGTCTTATCGAGTAACCTTCGACAACCCACAGTTTGAACAAATCCTGCCCTCTAGTATGCTGGGACTCTTTACCACGCCACCTATAAGATCGCCCGCAAGACTGACAAAACCACCGCTGTTTCCCTCTAGCGTCGTGCCCGTTCTTTATGAGCTTTTGGCAGCAGTGAGGACAGAGTTTTTTTGTTCATAATATATAATTTACACTCAAAGTGAAGCTGAAAACCAACACTTTTTGCATATATGCCCATT
>Ga0172366_10002816_pt1 | contig 13668 bp, 10 predicted proteins | sample LakKivSesite69cm_FD_114533 | JGI IMG/M metagenome (GOLD analysis project Ga0172366, IMG submission 114533) | Sediment microbial communities from Lake Kivu, Rwanda - Sediment site 69cm | ecosystem: Environmental > Aquatic > Freshwater > Lake > Sediment | place: Rwanda: Western Province, Lake... | reverse complement strand
TTTTCCAGCAACTGCTTCGCAAGAATCATTAGGAGTCTGTCACTCCAGAGATTCTCTCCGTTTTCGTCAATAATCCCGATTCGATCACCGTCGCCGTCAAAACCTATCCCCACGTCAGCATGGATGTATTGGTGTGTCACCATCTCGCTGAGACGTTTTCGTGCATTGAGGTCCGAGGGATTGGGGAAGTAGTGGGGATAGCTCATATCAGGATCACAATACAGTTGGAAGGTGGGGCATCCAAGCCTGTAGAAAACCTCCCAGGCAAAAACTCCGGCCCCGCCGTTACCCGCTTCGATAACGACGCGAGGAGCGCCCGACGTATCCATATGTATCCGGCTTACTACACTGTCGATATAGGCGTCCCGAACGTCAATTGGTTCGACAGTGCCGCCGCTCATTTCCGCGAATTCTCCGCCTTCAACGATGGAGTAGAGTTCTTTGATTTCCTGGGGTCCAAGTGTCTTCGAGTAGCCCTGTGCGAGCTTAAATCCGCACCAGCCGTCCGGATTGTGACTGGCCGTAATCATGACTGCGGCGGGAGATTTGCAGTAGTACTGAGTAAAGTAAACAACGGGACTCAAGCTCAGGCCGATATCAATCACGTGAAATCCGCATTGCACCATTGCCTCCTTGGCGACTTCAGAGAATCGTGGAGAATAAGAACGATTATCGTAGCCTATGATGACGGTTTTATTAACCTGATCATGTTTCCTGAGCCAGGTCCCAAACGATTTGATTATTAGCAAAACGCTATCCTCGTTAAGCTCTTCGTCATTCACTCGGCCGCGGATATCGTATTCGCGAAACATATTTCTGAAATTCTGATTCATTCCTTTGCTACCTCTTATATTGTGTGATAATAAATCTTCCATAAGTTAAAATTATATAACTATTATGATAGACTGGCTTATATATGGGTGACTGTCAAGCGAAAATGTTTCTAAGCGGCGATGAAAATCAGATAGAGGCCGCCGAGCAGGACGAGAATGCCGCAGATTTTTTTGAGGATAACCGATCCTTTGGATTTTTCGTTCCAGTTCATGTAGCGCTGGACGACCTCGGTAAAAGTGCCCGCAAAAACAATGACTGAGCAGTGGCCTATTCCATAAGCCAACAGCAGCACAATCCCATAAAGAACTGCGGTCGATGCGACTTTGAATGTCACGGCCAGCATTGGGGCCATATAAGCAAAAGTGCACGGCCCGAGGGCGACTCCGAAGACCAGCCCGAGAATAAACGCGGCTAACAGTCCCTTTTTTTTGAATCCGATTTGACTTGGACCACTGAAGGGCATTGGAATGACATCCAGCAATACGAGGCCGACCACGAAAAATATCAACGCCACAAAATAATTACCATAGCGTCCGACGTCGCCCATCATTCGGCCTGCTGCGGCTGTGATTGCCCCTATTGCAGCGATCGTAATCAGAATGCCGACGGCAAAAAGTGTGGAGATGAAGAACGCCCTCTTTGTCGACATCCTGCCCTGTTTGTCGATGAAGCCTACGATAAGTGGGATGCTGGCGAGATGGCACGGACTTAAAAGTATGCTCAGAATGCCCCATGTGAACGATGCCAGGACCGCAATGGCCGGCGTAGCCTCCACGGCTTTTGTCAGCGTAGTAAAGAGTTGTTCCATTTATTTTGTTACCCCCATTTCGGCCAGTTTCTTTTCTATTTCCGCCTGCGGCCAGAATCCCACGTGGCGGAACACCTCTTTGCCATCCTTGTCGTAAAAAAACTGCATCGGAATGCTCTGAATGCCGTACCTCGCGGCCAGAATCTGCTCTTGCCCAACGTGAATGAATAGCACGTTCAACTTACCGTCGTACTTTTTCTTCAAAGTCTCCAGGATGGGAGCAAGCATGTCGCACGGACGACAGCCAGTTGAGCCGAAATCCACCAATGAAGGTTTACCGCTGGACCTGGCCTTATCCACAGGATTGTCCTTAGCAAGTACGGCCTGTTCCTTCGTCCAGGCAGCGGAGACTTCGATGGGAATGCGCTGGCCCATAGTACGGATGTGCTCATCCACAACATTCTGCTGCTTCTGCTGGAGCACGAGTTGTTTAAGCTGGTCTTTTACCTGGTCCAGGATAGCTCCGCCGCAGGCGTCCTTGTTCTCTTCGTAGAATTTGGATACTTCCATATCGGTTACCTCCACGTTGGCAATCAGTCCCTTGAGATACTCCTGGATCATCTCTTGCTCGTCAGACGATGGCTCATCCTTCTGCTCGGACGTCTTTGCCCTGGCCAGTATGATCAGGAGCTGACGGGTTGCGCGGCTCTCAAGCATGAAGAATGCGTTTTTCTTGAGCTGTTCCTGCATCCCCTGGGGCGCCTTGGCGATTTCGCCGGCGAGGTCCGTGTCCTTGATGGTGAGATTATCAGTCTTGAGTATCACGCCCGGCGGCAGATCGGACAGACGTGCATAAGTCAGGCTATTCGAGGCTAAGCCGGGATAGACCTCGTGCACCAGAGTTGGTTTTTTCGTAGCCTCGGTCTTTGCCGAAGGAGCTTCAGCCGCAAAGGCGTGGAGGGTGGATATTCCGAATACGGCAAGAGCGGCTGCCGGAATAATCTTTTTCGTCGTCATAATCATGGCTCCTTGTGTAAAAATGTATTTTTTTATTTTGGTGAGCACTCGCCTATCTTACATGCTTTCTGGATCTGCTGGGGCGAGAGCTTCATCTTGTCGGTAAGGGTCGTAAGGGAGGTAAATTGACCTGGCACTCTGCTTACGGCAGAGAGGACCACTGACATTAAGCTGATACCGATAACAGTCCAATATGTATTCATGTTTCTTTCTTTCCGTCGGCTATTAGAACGAGTATGTTGCCTGAAGGAACAACCAGTCGGCGTCTGGGCTTGGCCCTGTGTTTCTTACAAATTGCCCAGGGAAAAAGTGCGAGTAACCCGCCATCATCTGCCAGCGGTCCGTGACCTTGTAGTTAAGCATAAAATCGAGTTCCTGCCCGACGATGGAGCCGGAGCGTCCCGTTAGGTCTTGACGCTGCGCCTGACCGTTTACATAGTACCACGCATCTGTGCTGGAGTCGAGGCGAAACAAGTGCCAGTCGGCGAATAGTTTCAGTCTCTGTGTCGGCTTAAGGCTGAAGGATGCCTGGTAGTCCTGGATGTTCATCCAGCAGAACAGGTTCATACGTCCATAGTAGAGAATGTCAACGGCTCCGAAAGCACCGTCGAAGGTCTCGAAGTCGCCTTGTCCTGGGAGGCTGTCGCCGCTGCCGTAGCTGAACTCCCCGCCTAATCGCGGCTCCCACGGGGCGTCGAACGTGTAGCCGAGGCGGGTGTTGGCGCCCCAGGCATCCACACTTTCACTGTTGTGCTCGCCGATGGTGTGCGCGAGAGTAGCGGCGTAATCCCAGTGCTTGCCCACTTTGCCATCCGCGTAGAAGCCCAGTGTGTGCGTGTCCAGTTCCAGGCGGTCCCCCGCAGCATTGACCACCAGATCGGGACGGGTGTTCTTGCCCACCCAGAACAGGTCCAGTGTGAAGGGTAGGTTTTTCACCATAGTGTAGATCCCATAGGCGTCGAGGTGATGGTCGCTCTGGTCGAAGTGGTGGGGTTCATAGCGAACGCGGTTGGCGAAGATAAAATGGGTCTCGGCGAAGGGGAGATCAACAATGGCCTTGGCGGCGTCCCATGTGTAGCGGCCGACATTGCCCCACTCGCCGGGTCCCCAGATACGATTGTCGCCATAGAAGATGGTCTGCCGACCTATCTTGAATCCAAGGGGACTGTCGCCGACGTGGTACCACTCTATGTACGCCTGGCGCAGGTCCGCGTCGTTCCAATAGGGGTTGTTGGCGAAGAAATCATCTTCGCTGAAATCAGAGTCGTACGCTCTGGCGTCCTGAATTTCAGCGTACAGGCGGGTCTCCTCTGCAAGGTGTAGGTTGAAATCCAATCGCGTGCGTTGCAGGAGGAATCCGTCCTCTCGATAGGTCTGCCCCCTTGTGTCCGCGAAGCGCTGGGCATTGAAGTCTTTTTGGTACTCGGAACGGAGCCTGATGCTTCCGCCGATATCAAGTTGAAAAGGTCCGATAGGGATATCCTTCAACGTGTCGCTCCAGTGCGGCGGCTGTGGCTTGATGGGCTGATTCTCAGCCTCTGTCGCGGATGCCGCCCTTGAAATAGCGTTCAGGGACAGCAGAACTGTAGTTAACGTCCATATCTGGAGCATCTGCTTACTTGGTCTTCTCCACATTGCGGTCTTTCGAAGACAAAACTCTCTCTTGGATCAGTTTCCCCTTGTGGGTCATGGTGAGTTCAGGATGGATGGCCAGACGCAGCGCGACGAATACCGTTCCTACAAGGACAAGTACAAGAGACGCGTCAAATATCGTGTATGAAGCCTTAGTTACATCACCCAGGCCGGGAATCTTGAGCAGCATCAGGAGGCCAGAAACGACAACGAGAGCGACTGTTATTAGCAGCCAGAGCGTGGCGTTTGTTACGAGTATTTTGTTCCGTTCCTTATAAGACGTACGCTGAAGACCGATCTCACAGAGCATTGCGACAACGCCCACAACGAGGACGAAGACGGCAACGAGTGCATGATTAGCGTCCAACGTAAACCGCGTGGGCAGCATGTAGCCCATTAGGTCCGGCTGTTGCGTCAACGCCAGCGCCGCCGCGGCAATGGCCAGCGCAGCGGCCCACGGAATCATGCTGAGCGGTCGTCGCAGCCTGTAGTCCACAAAGGTCCAGGCCACGTACCACTGACCTACGAGCGCCACCAAGGCGCAAACCAGCAGTACGATAAGGCCGTACAACACAGGCTTCAGATAAGTCTCCCGCCACGCACCCACGTTTGCCCAGAAGCCGCTCGTCCCCAAAAGGCGGTACTGGGGCTCCGTAATCGGTTGCCCCTGCGCGTCAAAGGGGTACTTCAGGGCGGAAGCGAAGAAAAAGTCGGACTTCGAATAGTGGCAGTCCGTGCAGCCGTTGACGCCGAGGGCAGACTTGGCGGGATAGACGTCGTGGCTGTACTTGTGGACGTTTCCGTAGGGGGACGCCTCCCAGTCGTGCTTGGGGATCGTACGATACTGGGTGCCCGATGAATAGATGCGGTCGTTCATCACCCAAACGACGCGTTTGCCGTCCATCGGGTACTTCAATTCGGTCAGCAAAGCAGTCACCGAGGTAATCAGAGCCTCAATTTCCTCCGGTCGATTGACCTCAATGACTCCATCGTTGTTGTCATCGGTAATCTTGGCCAGACCGGGATACTGCGAGGAGTCCTTCTGATGGTCGGTCCACATTCTGTAGATGTCGCTCATCTTGGGCTGCATGAGGCCGGGCTTTCCCTCGATCTCGATTCCCGGCCAAGCGGTGTGGACGCGGTTCACGGGGTAGATTTTGCCCTTGTATCGGGTAAGGAAAGGCTTGAACGGCTCGGTAGGCTTGTCGTCGTAGCCCATCATCACCAGATAGCCGTAGTGATTGCGGTACGCACCGTCAGGGCCGTAGAAGGTCCATAGGTGCTTGCCCTTGCTGGGAATCTTCGTGCCGGGGTTGAAAACGTCGCTGGCCTGGAACTGGATGGGCTTGACGAGGCGCTCGGGCACGTGGCAGGTTTCACAGGCAATAGCGTCGAGGTGCAGCGGCGGGAGCCAGCGGTGCTTGGCCACGGGAGCGCCGAGGCGACCGCTGGAATGGCAATAGACGCAGTCACGTACTGTATTGTCGAGGTCGTCCCGCACATGTCCGCCTGGGTCGTCGCCCTTGCCTATCTCGTGGATCTCCTCGCCTCGGATTCGAGGATCGTCGGCGGACTGGCCGGCGGGGTGACAGTCCACGCACTTCAGCCCGGCGCGAACGTGCACATCGGTGCGAGAGCGGGAGTTGAAGCCCCGCTTCTTCCAGCCCGGCTGGGCGTGGCAGGCCAGGCAGACCTCATCGCGCGGCTCGCGAACGATGTTAGGCGAAATGGTGCCGTCGGTGTTGAACTTTGTTTTGTCGTAGGCAACCGTCACCGGCCCACCCTTATCCACCGATCCGCTGACGGTGGCGAGGCCTGAGCCGGTTGTTGCGGCCCAGCGAAAGTTCAGCGCGCTGAGCTGCTTGTTTCTTTCGGCCATCCGGTAGCCTGGCAGGTGACACAGCAGACAATCGGCCTCGATGACTCCGCTCTCGGCCCAGCGGGCCTTGTAGTAGTCGCCGTCGAAGTTGTTCTCGCCTCCGGATGTAAAGCCGCTGGCGGGGTCGGCCATCCAGCGGTCGTATCGCTTGCCTTCGCGGTCATGCTCGGCGGAGCCGCCGCCAGGGTGACAGCTTCCGCAGCCGATCGCCATAATGTTGGAGGATGTCATGTCCATCGTGGCCGCCGTCACGTTCTGCTTGGGCGAAAGGTAGTTGTAGAGAGGCGCCGGGGAGCACCACGTGCCACCGTAGAAGCCAGGGGTAGAAGCCCACTGGCAGCGCGCCGCCAACTCGGCTGTTGGTTTCTCGCCTGCCCCCATTGCGAAGTGGTAAGCCTGGGTGATCTTGTCGTAATCGTGGCACTTGCCGCAGGTCTGCTTCGGCGAGTACGGCTTGTCGGCATTCACCCCCTTTACCGGGTCAATCACGTTTCCGTCTTCATCGAACAGCATAAAGGGCGGACATACCCCCAAGGTATGGTCAGCCTGCGCAGGGGATTTCCCCACGTCGACCTTGGGTGTGGGACTAGAATCACTACTGTCCGGGGCGGCCAGACAGATCGCTTGCTCAGATTGCGTTAGTGCCCATGAGACGACCGCCGCCAGCAAGAAAGTTATTTTCCGTTTCATTGTGATGATCCTCCAAGATCTTTTTGCCTACTCTATCGGTGACACCATTACTGGATTTTGGATATCAATCCCAAGCTCTTTCCACTTTGCAAGGATGTCCTCTTTGGCGTAGAAGCCTTCGTGGCGGAAGAGTTCCTTGCCGGAAGCATCGTAGAAAATCTGCGTTGGTATCAATTGGATTTTGTAGAGTTTCGACAGGGCGGGGAGTTTACGGACGTCAAGGAAATGCACCGCCAATGTCCCTACGTATTTGCTCTTGAGCTCTTCGAGAATGGGCGTCATCATTTTGCACGGGATACATTGATCTGAGCCGAGGTCAATCATCACGGGCAGGCCTTTTCCTACAAGCTGCTCCGGCCTGTACTCAGCCGGTGCTGAAGCAGGATCAATCTGACCGAGAGAAATGGAGTCTGTGTCGGATCCGGCATTTTCAGCGGATTGATTTCGTTTGATAGTTAGAACGACAATTATTGAGATAATCAGAACAACGACAATAACGATTTTCCATGTCTGGCTCATAATCAAATCACCTTTTTAGTACATTTTCTTTGGTTTTAACTGAGCATTTCGGTAGCTTTGGCAGTCACTTTGGCGATGTTTTTTTCATTGGCCGGGCTTTTGCCCTTTTCCAATCCAAGCTCGGCAAGCTGCAGGTGCATAAATTCGTGAAAACCAGCCTGTTCGAGAGTACCTTTCACACAGTTCAGCGGACAGCCGTCAATCGCCAGAATTTTCGAGGCCGATGCGGTTTTTCTCATAATCGGCTCGACTTGCCCACCGACGCCGGCTAAGCAAAACATCACCCCGGCGCCTTCTTTACCTAATTTCCGTGCCGCACGGTCGGAAATCTCACCCACATCTGCAGCGCCTGAGCAGGCAAATATGAGCCTCGGACCGCCGCTACAGCATTTGCTTTCTGCACACATAACTTTCCCCTTATGCAAGCATTTTTTTGATTTCATCCGGCGAAAGTACCTTACCGACAGTCTTAACCTGGCCATCAATCGCCAGAGCCGGTGTCATCATTACGCCGAACTTCATAATCTCGTTAATCTCGGTGATTTTTTCTATCTCAAATTCGCATCCCAAATCCTTCGCCGCAACTTCGGCATTGGTCGTGAGAGCTTTACATTTCGGACACCCGGTACCAAGAATCTGTATCTTTTTCATTTCAAAAACTCCTGAACTAAATCAAATTACAGTCTCGTATCCTTATCTGTTAAAAACCAAATATACACACGGCATAAGTATCAAGACTGCACCTAATTCAAACACAAGTCCGCCTATTGCACCAACCGCCATCGGCTGAAGCAGGTCGCCGCCTTCGCCGAGGTTCAGCGCTAATGGAATAAAGCCGGCAATTGTGGTAAGCGTTGTCATTACTCTTGGCCGGAAACGAATTTTAGATGCTTCATATACGGCCTGCAAACCCGGCAGATTCTGTCTTTTTCTCAAATCTTCGGAATACGTTAGCAACAGAACGCCATCGTTCATGGTTGCAGCGACTACTACAAGAAGGCCAATAGCAACAGTGGCGCCTATCGCCATACCAGAAAAGTACAGCCCAAAAACCATACCAATAAGACAAAAAGGCAGGCATACCAGTATCAACAAGGGTAGTTTCAAACTCTCGAACTGAACTGCCAAAACTACAAAGGCGAAGAAAACGGCAAAAACTAGTATCCACTTCGCTGTTTTTGTCATTTCCGCCATCATTTGGGCCTGTCCGCCCATCTCCAGGTAAACTCCCCTGGGTTTATCCAGTGAGGCCAGAGCGGCTTTTGTCCGTTCAACGGCTTGGCCGACACTTATGCCGGCCGAATCGGCCCTGACAATTACCTGTTTTATCTGATCCTCCCTTACAATCTCAACCGGGCCTACGGCTCTTTTAACTTCGGCGATGTCACGAAGATAGAACTGCTGGCCCTGCTTGTTTTCGAGAATTAACTGTTCGATATCATCTTTAGAGTTAATCTTAGTTTCAGGAACCATTACCCGAATAGCATAATATTCAGAGCCTTCTCTGTACTGTGTTGCAACTTCACCCTGGATAAGCGAACGAAGCGTCTGAGCAACCTGTCGTATGGGAATCTGCAGCACCGAAGCCCTTGCACGGTCAACATAGACCCTGTACTCCGGCTTGGTCATATCCATCGAAATATTTACCCCGGTAAGCCCTTCGGTCTGGTTTAAAGTTGATGCCGCCTTTTGGGCGAAAGCAAATATCTCTGCTAAATCCGACCCGTTGACTTTGACTTCCACTTGCTGTTGACCAGTCTTCCTTATGCCTTTAATTGGCATGTGCATCGCGGCGATTTTGCCGCCGGGAACAGGTATTTTAACCATTTCGGGTCTTAGTTTCTTTATGAAATCATCGGTAGAGATTTTTCGTTGGGTTTTCGGTACAAGCTGAATATCAGCTTCGCCCTGTTCAGCGGTCTCGTAAGTATAAAGCCCCCAGACCCTGCCCCCGGCCAATGTGAAGTAGCTCTGTATTACACCGTCGTCCTTGATTTTTTGCTCGATTGTCGCCAGAATGCCGTTTGTCTTTTCTACGGATGTGCCTGCAGGCAGTATTACTTTTACCATAACTCTGCCGTCATCGATTTCAGGGAAAAATTCCGAACCCGTTTTACCAAAAAGGAAAATGCCCAGCCCCAGCAACGCTATGGCAATCAATACTACTACCCATTTAAACCGTAATGCTACGGTCAGCAGCTTGCCGTAACCTTCGACGGCATACTCATTAATCTTATCGAGAAAACGGCCTATTCCCGCTTTTATATGGCCCTTTTTAATAAGACGGTCGGCTACTAAAGGTGTTATAGTCAGGGCAATCAAAAGAGATAGCACAACAATACCGGCAATAACCATCACCAGCTCTTTAAACAGCAGCGATATAAGGCCGGGTACCAGCAGGAAAGGCAGAAACAGCGCAAGATAAGATAAAGTAGCCGCAAAAAGAGCTGATCCGATTTCACTCATCGCCCTGAGAGTTGATTCGCCGCCATTTAGATTCTTGATGCGGGTAATATTTTCAACGGCGACGATCGAATTATCCAGCACGACACCCATAGCAACAACCAGGCCGCCGAGCGAAAAAATGTTCAGGCTGAAACCAGCCGTTTTCATAACGAAGAAATTCGCCACCAGAGTCAGCGGCATCGCAATAACCAAAACAATAATCTGCCGCCAGTGCCCGAGGAAAACATAAGTAACGATGATTACCAGTATTGCAGCCATAATAGCGGAATCCTTGACGCTGTTGATGGCGGCCATAACATAATCGCCCTGGTTCTCGACTACGCCGAAAACAATATCTTCTGGTATTTCCGTTTTGAGCTGTTCGAGTCTTTCCTTTACGGCACGGGCGACCTTCACCGTATTGGATTCAGCCTGCTTTAGAATACTTAGTTGAACACAATTTTCTCCATTAAAGCGCGTTATTACACGAACCTCTTCATGTGAATCCTCAACGCTGGCTACATCATTCAAATACACCAGCCTCTGTTCGCTATGAGCGACAACGACATTGCGTATTTCATCGAGCGATTCAAACTCACCCATAGTCCTGGCTATTATCTCGCGAGATTCTACTGTAACCCTGCCGGCAAACATTTCCGTATTTTCTTCATAAAGTGTTTTGGCAATGCCGGCCGGACTCAGCCTGTAAGCCAGCAGCCTCGAAGGATCAAGATGGACTCGAATCTCTCTTTTTAGTCCGCCGACAATTTCCACTCCTGCGGTTCCTGAAACGGTCGCGATTCGGTCTTGCAGCCAGTTATCGCACCAGTCCCGAAGCCATACCAAATCCCGCTTCTCAGAAGACACGGTAACCTGCATCACAGGCAGTTGAGAGGGGTCTGCCTTGATAATCACTGGCGGGTCCATATCCGATGGCAATTCTCTGGCAATGCGCCCCATTGCGGTTATGACATCCTGATAAGCTTCTTCAACCTTAACACCATATTCAAAATTCACCTGGAGTGTGTACATGCCTTCAATGCTCGATGATTCGAGATAATCGAGGTTGTCAACGGTGGCCAGTACCCGTTCGATTGGATCAGCGATATTTTTGTCAATATCTTCCGGAGTCGCCCCCCGCCACCAGATGTGAACTTTTATCATCGGGTAGGTAATGTCCGGCAGATAATCCACGTCAAGCCTGCCGAGAGAATACAGACCGACCACAAAAACCGCTATCGCAATAACAGCAGCTCCTATCGGTCTTAGTAATGTCAATTTCGTTATATTCATTTTTTACCGCCGGAATCCGTTTTTTCCTTTTTAGTCTCTCTGCCGATGACTTTCACATCAGCACCGTTTTTGAGCTTTTCGTTTCCCTCAACAACGACCATTTCGCCCGGCTTTATTCCTTCAATTACCTGCACCATCAGATTTTTTTCTATTCCGAGTCTTAGCTTTCTGGCTTCGGCCTTTTCCCTGACAATCACAAAGGCCGTCGGCTCATTTTTGGTGTTCAAGACAATCGCCTTATCGGGAATCAGGACCGCGTTTTCCGCTGTTTCAAGCACAAGCCGTATGCGGGTAAACATACCCGGCAAAAGCGAAATCTCGTTGTTATATACGATTACCGCTTCGGCGGTTCTTGTCCTTGTTTGCCGGTTCAGCTCAGGATAAATTCTTGTGATTTCACCTTTTAATTTCTGTCCGGGATAGGCGTCCAGCTCCACTTCGACAGGCATACCCTTTTGTACGACCACCGACTGCGATTCCGGTATAGCAAACTCGATCACGGTGCTGGCCGGATCGTAAATTTCGACAAGGGATTCACGAGGAGCTACGTAATAGCCATCAGTAACGAAAACCTTTGAAACCACCCCATCCCAGGGCGCTTCTATCTGATAATCTCCAACGCTTTCCAATGCTTTACTGAGTTCGGCTTTTGCCCGTGAGACCTTTAAATTCGCCGTTTCCAGCTCTTCTGCGGCAATCGCACCGCTCTCGACGAGTTTTATAATTCGTTTTAATTCTTCCTGTTCTCGTGCGAGAGAATCCTGGGCCGCCTGCACAAAAGCATCTGCCGCCTTTTTGCGCCCGATGGTAAGAAGCACTTGTCCGGCGTTAACATGGTCTCCCTCACGAACCTGACATTGTGTAATAGGCCCTTCGGCGGGAGAACCCATCCTTGCAACTTTTGTCGCCGTAACCGATCCGGTAAGCTCGAGTGTTTTCGATATGCTTCCTTCTATCGCCTGAACGGCGGAAACTGTGGATACCTTCTGTAAGCTCGTGCCGGCAGATTGCTCCGACGTTTTTTTTCTGCAACCCGGAAAAATCAAAATTATCACAACAATTATGACTATGATAGAAAATGTCTTTCTCACATTTCTTCTCCAACGGAAAGGTGCAATTGTGCAACCGCCACATTGTAATCCGCCAAAGCCCTGAAATAGTTCGTCTGCGACTCCAGCAGGGCGGCCTGAGCATCAAGAACGTCAACAATTGCGCCCTTGCCCAAATCATATTTTTCTCGTTCGATTCGCAAGGATTCATCAGCCTGTTCTACTGCTTTCTGTACGGCTTCGATACGCTCCCGTGAGGAACGGATGTTCAGCAAGGCGGTCTCGACGTCAAGACGAATCTGGAGTTCGAGCTTGCGAAGCCTTTCCCGTGCAGCAGCAAGCTTTGCACGCTGTTCTGCTACCTTGGCCTCTACCCGTCCTCCTTCGTAGATTAGGATTTCCGCTGCGATACCGATTCGGCCAATATCATCGGTTTCATCCCCTCCCCCAGAGGTTGGTCCAACGGCCCATCTTTCGCCGTAAGAGCCTGCCAGATAAACAGTCGGCCAATGTCCGGCACGGGCCACGTCCACCTTCCGAGCCTGCGCCTCAAGTGCTGACCGGGCCGCCATGTAATCGTCACGCTCATTCCAAGCCAACTGTAAAGCCGACTCCAAATTCGTAGTTAATCTTTCATGTTCGGATGTTAATTCTCCCTGCGGAAAGGGCGGTTCTTCAAGATTCTCTATACCAAGCAGGTTCAACCATGCACGGCGATGGATAGCCAGCACGTTTTTCTCTTGCACTAATCGCTGATCTATATCCGCTATGCGAACATTCGTACGCAGCCTATCCACCTCGGCTGCCTTTTGTGCGGTAACCAGCTCATCTACATGTTTTAGATGTTCATGGAGAACTTGACTGGAGAACTCAAGGGATTCAACAACGCGCTGCTGAGCCAGGATACTGAAAAACATGCTCGATACGTTGAAAACCAGCTCATCTCTGCTGCGTGCCAGGAGGTGGTTCGCTGCATTTTGCAGCAGTTCCGCCGCCTTAACCTGGTTGACCAGCCGTCCCCCGGTAAGCAGCGGCAAAGATAGCACAAAATCGCCGGAAATAATATCCCGGCTCAAGACGGCCGGGTCACCCGGTTGTCGTATCGGTAATAATCTCTGCTCATCAAGGTGGTGCATGTATCCGCCGGCCACCCCAAAACTTGGCAGCCGCTCCGCTTTTGCAAAGTCAAGCTCAGCCTGTGCCGCTATAGCATCAAAACCCACTGCGGCAACATCCGGATTGTTAGTTAGAGCCAGATCAATGGCTTGACGCAGGTCTATCGGTCCCTGCACAACAATTGCTTTAGAATTATCTGTCTTTACTCCACTGTACAGGACGCCTTTCGGCCGGACAGCAGCTTCTCGCACAGCAGCAGGCTGATACGAACCTGTTAGCTCCGTCCCGGTGCAGCCGGACAATATCAACAGTATAACACTTATAAAAATTACTCTTGTCTCTGACATATTAGCCTATTCATTAGGCTTACGAACCAGATTTATGTTTCGGACACCTGTTCCAGGAATTTGAATCTTTTTCATTTTTTATTCCTTAAGGATAGTAGC
>Ga0172366_10002814_pt1 | contig 13673 bp, 14 predicted proteins | sample LakKivSesite69cm_FD_114533 | JGI IMG/M metagenome (GOLD analysis project Ga0172366, IMG submission 114533) | Sediment microbial communities from Lake Kivu, Rwanda - Sediment site 69cm | ecosystem: Environmental > Aquatic > Freshwater > Lake > Sediment | place: Rwanda: Western Province, Lake... | reverse complement strand
TCTTTCCTTCTATATGCTCGTGAAACTGCAGAGCGCGGTATCTATCTAAAAAATGATTTAAGTAAAGCTGTCCCTTGCCTGTAGGTTCGGAGATCGAAGTGATGAAAAAGAAAAAGATTACAAAGTAGCAATAGTCAGAGCAAGGAAGCGACGTAATCGATGATGTCCAAGACTTGAATGGTAGCACCGCTGGCTTGCGCGGCATCCTTCAAGCTGTTCACGCAGAACGGGCAAGACGACAGCAGCACGTCCACCTTCGCCTGGATGGCTTCATCGATGCGGTTCCGCGCGATGTCCCGAGCCAAGTTGGGATATTGACTTTTCACGCCCCCGCCGGCCCCGCAGCACCATGCATTGCCCCGGTTGCGTTGCAGCTCGACCAGCGTGGTGCCAGGGAGCGCCTTGATGGCGTCGCGCGGTGGCTCGTAGACCTTCATGTGCCGGCCGAGGTGGCACGGGTCGTGGAAGGCGACGTGCTTCTGGCCGTCCCGCGGGGCGAACTTGATGCCGTTCTTGCCCACGATGTCCGACAGCACCTGGGTCACGTGCAGCACCTCGAAGGGGAGGGGGCCACCCGCGACCACCGGCCAGTCCCGCGACATGGTCCGGTAGCAGCCGGCGCACGCCGTGAAGACCGCCTTCGCGCCGCTCGCCTTCACTTGTTCGATGTCGTGCAAGATGGTGTCCTTGGCAGCCGCCACGTCACCGATGCGCAGGGCGACCGAGCCGCAGCACCACTCGTCCTCGAGCACCGAGAAGCTCCGCCCGGCCGCCTTGAAAACGCGGCCGAGGTTCTCCAGCGTCCCGGGCAGCCTGAGCGGGTAGGTGCACCCGGTGAAGAGCACGAGGTCCGACTTCTTGTCTATGCCGGGCACGCTCGCAGCCCACGCGGCCTTGCTGGCCTTGGTCTCGCCGTACGGGTTGCGCATGGACGGGTCGCGCATGGCGGCGAGCAGCTTCGCGTGCTTGTCGAGCGGCGCGAGCCCGCTAGCGACGAGATCCTGCCGCAGCGCGTGCCACACCTCGACGTGGTCGATCCACTTCGACGTGTTGAGCATGATACTTGGATTGTGGGTCTTGTGGCACACCTCGTTGCACGACGCGCACTCGGTGCATTCATAGACCGAATCGACCAGCGCCGGGCCGAGCTCGACCTTGCCCTCGAGCAGGCTCTTCAAGATGCCCATCCGCCCCCTGGAGAACGTGGACTCGAAGCCGGCCGGCCCCTTGGCCTCCTTCACGGGGCACACGAGGTACCGGCCGACCGCGGGGCGTATCGAATAGCCGCAGTCGCCGCAGCCGATGCACGACATGATGTCGGCCCACCGGGCCTTCACGTGCTCGATCTTGCCGGCCTCGCGGGTATTGCTGGTCTCACTTGGCTCGCTCACCGGCCCGACACCCCCCAGAAATCGAACTTCCCGCGGCCGAGCACGTGCTTCGAGTCGAGGCAGTCCTTGATGGCACGCAGGGAAGCGAGGTATTCCGGCGTGTACGCGCCGATCTCGACCATGAGCCGCGACGTGATGTCGCCCATCATGTACCGCTGCGCGCCGTGCCGCGTGACGCGCTCGAGAATGGACTTCCAGAGCCGCAAATTGGCCTCCGCGACCTCCGGATGGCTGGCCCCGTTGAAGTACGCGTTGAACGTCGTGAAGCCGCACGTGAGCTCCACGTTGCAGCCATCAACGAGCAAGACGGGGCCGCTGCCCGTGACGGGGCGCGTGCCGCAGGCCTTCAAGATGGTCTCTATGTCTTGCACGTGCTCGCCGTCCCACACGTCGAGGTCCTCGAGGATGCCCGGGAACCTATTGGCCGGCACGAAGCACTCGGCGGTCAATGGCTCGTACCCGCCGCGCTCGATGCCCCACAAGTTGTGGTAATTTTGCCAGCCACCTTGCTCGACATAGTGCCACTTGGCATAGTTCCCGTCCGCGATCTCGGGACCGAGGGCCTCGCACTTCTGCGCGAGGACGATCTCGTCGAGCTGCTTGACCCTGGCATCGAGCTCGGAGTCGGAATTCGCCTCGACCGTGTAGAAGAAGATCCCGCGCTTTTTCTTAAGCGCGTCCCAAAGGGGAAAGAGGCCCTTTTCGGAGCCGACCAGCACGACCAGGTCCATGATGTACATGGCGTCGTAGACGTCGATGCCCTTGTGGCGGATGGCCGAGAAGATGCTGGCCGCTGCCTCGGCCGACTTGCGTCCCATGACGAAGGTCTTGTAGGCGGCGCGGGGCGGCCGGGGGTAGACCCGCAGCGACACCCTGGTCTTCACCCCGAGGATCCCGTTGTCGCCGCAGAACAGGCCCGCGAGGTCGGGGCCGTTCCCGAACCTGTTGAACGGTGCCCCGGCATGCTTGTTGGCACGCGAGCCCGTCTCGATGATCTCGCCGGTTGGCAGCACGACATCGAGCCCGACAAGCCCGTTCGTGCACGCGCCGTACCTGGCGCATCCCCCGCCGCCAACCGAGTGGTGCGAGATTCCGCCCCCGATCGACGCGGTCATGCCGCTGCCGGGACCCATGCAGCCCGTGTAGAGGCCCAGGCGCGAGAGCAGCTCGTTCAGCTTCCCTCACGAGATCCCGGCCTCGACCGTGGCGATCAAGTTGTCTTGGTCGATCTCGATGATGCCGTCCATCCGCTTCATGTCGATCAATATCCCGCCGTCCTTGACCGGCTTGCTGCCGCCGAACTCGCAATCTCCCCCGCCCCGGACGACGACGGGAACGTCCTGCTCGTTGGCGAGTTTCATTATCTCGGCGATCTCCCGCGCGTCTTTCGGCCGGATGACGTAGTCCGGCACGCCTTGCAAGACGGGATCCACGTTGCGCGAGTAGGCGTGGCGCGTGTAGACGTCGTTCTTGACGAACTGTTCCGAGACGACGGATTGCAGTTTCTCCAATATGCTTGTCATGGTACCTTCCCGGTTGCTCGATCCACGTTACACGAATAAAAGCCTATGGATGAGGCCAAGTTTTCACGTGGGAGAAGCGTGACAAGATAAAAAGCGTTCAAGCCAGGACGCCGGCGTCGATGATCCGGAAGCAGAACAACTGCCGGGCCACCAGCACGGCGCAATACGGGTCGTTCTCGGCTGATTTATCGGCTCGCATGCTCGCGATCGAGCGGGCGAGTGCCCGGCGTGCTTGCACGTGATCCACGTCTTGTTCCACGAGCGAGTCCATGACGTGAACGAGCTGAGCCGTTATGTCGTTGATCTCGTCCCACTCGACCGTTCCGGGAAAGATTTCCTTGCTTGCCATATCGTTCACCACGCGTGCAAGAGCATTGCCTACGGTTGCCTGGCACGAGAATCGCGAGGGGGTATAAAAAGTCCGAGAAAAGCCTGCGCCGATGGCCGGTCTCGATAGCACGCGGATTTTTCACTTGATGCGCGAGAAGTCGTCCACGAGCTTGATGATCTTCGGGATATTCTTGAAGTAATCGCCGAGCATCTGGAAAAACCACCAGTTTTTCTTGTTGGTAAAATACCGGGGAGCCTTATTCCAGAAATAGTCCCCGAAGCCCGAGCCTATGTAGAAGTCATGGTAGGCCTTGTGCACGAGCTCGGCGATCTGTTTCCGGGTGAGTTGCGGCGTATGCATGACTACTTGTGTGAAATCGTAGTGCGTCCAGTCGTGATCTTCTATCCAGCCGTTCTTGTTCGCCTCCTCCCAGAGCTTGGTCTTGGGCAGGGGCGTGAGGGCGGTAAATTGTGCGATGTCGATGCTCAGCTCGTTCGCGTACTTGATCGTCGCGAGCACGTCATCGTAGGTCTCGCCGATGTTGCCGATGATGAATGCGCCGAGCACTGCCACGCCGTTATCGTGGCACATCTTGATCGCCTGCTTGATCGTGTCGACGGACTCGCGCTTCCCGATGCGGTCGAGGCTCGCCTGGTGGGCCGACTCGATGCCGATGAAGAGCATCTTGAAGCCACAGTCGACCATGCGCGCGAACGCTGCCGGGTCTCGAAGCAGGTCGTCTGCACGCACCTGTGCCGAGTACCATTGCTTGTCCAGGCCGTGATCGATGATGAGGTCGCAGATGTCCTTGACCCGGTTCATGTTGATCGTGAACTCGGAGTCCTGGAACCCGATCCAGCGGGTCTTGCGGGACAACGCCTCGATCTCCCGCACGACGCGCCCGGGCGTCTTCTTGCGCCACGTGGGCGTGTGCTCCTTCACGCAGCAGAAGTCGCATTGCCCGACGCAGCCGCGGGAGCTTTCCAGCGCGTCCATCGTGACGCCGAAGTACTCGTATCTCGTGTTGCCGATGAGCGTCCGGTCGGGCATGGGGAGCGTGTCCAGGTCCTTGATGAGCGGGCGGGGCTCGTTGACGATGAGGCTGCCATTGTTTTTATAAGAGATGCCTTGAACTCCCTTCAAGTTCTGGGGCGTCCACTTGCCTTCCTTTTCCAGGATGCCGACGACCTCGGGGAACGTGAGCTCCCCCTCGTTCTGCACGGCGACGTCGAACATGGGCTCCTGGACGACCTCGGGAACGAGCGACGCGTGGTACCCGCCGATGATGACGGGCTTGCCGTATTCCTTGGCGATCGTGCCCACCTGCATGGCGCTCTTGATCGAGGGCGTGTACGACGTGATCGCGACCAGGTCCGCCTTCTGGATCATGCGGCGTATGAAATCTTCGGGCGTATCCGGACGCGCCTTCAAGTCGATGAGAAACTTCTTGTGCTGCGGCACGGTGGGCGTGAGGTACATGAGCGCCAGCGGGGGGGCACAGAGAAACGAGTCCAGCCCCAGGGAACCGGCATTGGCCGCGTTGACGTACAATATGTTCATGGGAAACGACCTTGAGCCTCAGTAAGTAGATATCCACATAGTAGATGTTAATAAAGATCGACGCTTCGGGTCAGATTTAAACCTTCCCCGGCGGATGCCACGGGGAATCGAGGGAAAACGCCCGAATTTGCGTGCAAGAACCGGCGATTCCACATATGCATGCGCGGTTCTGAGCGTCATTCATAATCCCTCGCCCACATCTTATTAAAGACACACGCGGATGAGCTCGCGCTGCTCCAAGCGTCGTGCATTGAACGGGAATGCGAAAAACAAGGGCGGGAATGCGATCCCAAGGGGACGCGCTCACGGGCAACACGGCGTGGCCCGGGCCGGCAGCGGGATGGTTGTGGCGCCATCCCCCCTCAAGCTGGCGAGGACGGGGGGAATGCAAGATCATGCTACCTTGACGTCCTTTTTTGACTCGGATGCTGGAATTCCTCCGATGCCCCAATGGGTCTTTGGAACCTCGTGGATGATGACCTCCACGGCATGCGCGGGAATGCCCAGGCCTACGAAGACTTGCGTGATCCCGCTGATGATCTTCTTCGCGGCATCTGGCGACACGCCGCTCCACATGTTGACTTGAACGTTTGGCATGTTTTTCATCTCGATTCTCTTGCGTATTATATGGCATTATGAGTTCCAATAAAAAAATGCCCGCATGGCGCTCACGGGAGCGCGATCACGGGCAATGTGACGTAGCTCGGGTTAGCTGCGGAATGGTGGATCGAGTTCGACGCGACTGCCCACGTGCTGTTAAAATAGGTGTTCTGGACGTTGAAATTCTTGGCATAGTAGGGGTACTTCGACGACCGGATGACGAGCTGGAGCACGTGGCCGGGCTTGAAATAGGCGCCGATCGGCCAGCTGTCGAACGTGTACCCGTAGGACTGGCCGGGCGTGAGGTACTCGAGTGCCGAGCCCGCGTTGCGGGCGGCGGCGCGCATCATGCCATGGCACAAGAACATCGACGTGTTCGTCGCGGGGTCGTGGTCGAGGACCTCGACAACCCAGTCCGTGTCCGTGCAGTTCGACGTGGCGTTCAGGTGGATCCCGATCTGCCCGCAGAGCGCGAGGCCGCCGCCCCCGACGGGGAGCTCGTACACGAGCGAGTCATTTTGCGTGGTGATCACGGCATGGTCTTCCCACTCGCCCCACGCGAGCCCGGCGTTCATGTAGTTGAGCGTGGTGAGGGGATTGTACGTGTACGTGTCAGCAGGCTCGGCACCGGCTGGCGGGGTCACGTCGAGCGCGCCACCCGCGCGGAGGTAGTAGGTCGTGTTCGTGGTGCCCGCGAGCGGCCACGAGGTGCCGTTCACCCACGTGTTTGCCCCGATGATGTAGGCGCGGACCTGCTTGGCTGGAAGCGTGCCGCTTGCCGCGGCGACGAGGAACGCGCGCGCCTCCCTGTCGGGGTAGTTCCGCGCCAGCGGTTCCGCGGCACTCAAGCTTTGCGGCACGCTGCCGTGGCCGTGCGGGCCGATGACCAAGATCGAGTGGTTCGCCGCGAAGTCACTGCGCGCCGACAGCTGCTTGAAATCCCGGATACCGTTCCACGCGAAATAATCGAAGTATCCGAGCTCTTGATAAACGGGCACCTCGACACGATCCATGCCGTGCAGTACACCTTCTAACTGCCAAAACATGCTCGGCAAGGACTCGTTGAGGCTCCGATCCCAGTATTCAAAGCCACCAGCACACCCGAGGTCGTCAAGGGCCGACAGCGGCGGCGCGAAATCGGCGAGGGCGTTCACTCCGTTGCCATGGCACTCGCTCATGAGTAGCAGCCACGTTCCAGCCAGGTTCTGCTGGAACATGCCGTTGCAGTATGCGGCATCGTACGGCGTGGATCCGAAGACGATCGGGGTGATGGCTTTCAAAGCTTTCGGGCGGGCGATGGCCGCAGCGAGCTGCGTCCATGCCAGGTACGAGCCGCCGGCCATGAAGACCCGGCCGTCGCACCACGGCTGCGCGGCGATCCAGTTGATCGTGTCGTTGCCGTCGAGCACGTCGTGGATGAACGGCACGAAGGTACCCCCGGAAAGGTGCTCGTCGATGATGCCGGGAATGACCGGCGGGGTGCCACGGCAGTCCTGCACGACGACGTGGAAACCGAGTTCGACGTAGTCGTCGACCGCACCCTTGGAGAGAATGCTGCCATAAGGCGTGCGCATAAGGAGAACGGGGCGGGTCTCCCACGGGTTCTGCCGGTAGACGACCGTGTTCAGCCGGGTCCCGTCGGACATGGGCACCTGGTAAGTCTCGAAGCCGATGGCCCGCGGGAGCATGTAGAGGTAGGCGCCGCAATACAGGCCGAAGAACACGACCCAGAGGATCAAGAACACTTGCCAGACGCGGCTGCGGGGCCGCTCGAACGTCCATTCCTTTTTCCTGATCGCCGACCCGAGCGCGACGCCGAACAAGATGGAAAACAGCACGACAGGAATCCCGATGACAAGCCCGTAAATCAAGTATTCAGCCGCGACCCCGTACGCCAGCGAGTGGAAGGTGAGCGTGTTGACCTGGGGGACGAGGAAGAAAACGAGCGCGGATGCGACGCCCAGGGCGATGCCGATGCCCAGCAGCCACATCCACGCCTTGCGGTTCCGGAAGAATGGAGTCTTCATGGTTTGGCAATAGGATCGACGAGGAGAAAAACGTGCCCCTTGCACATCTGCGCATCAGTTCGATGGCCTTGGCTTGGCGGCACGGCTCGTTTCCTTGTCAATCTGCCAGAGATAATCGTTCGTCTTCCCTTCCTTGATGAAATGCTCGTATTTCTTGTTGAACTCGATCAAGACCTCGTTTTTCTTGGGCTTGATGAACTCGTAGCCATCGGCGATGGCCTCGTAGGTCACGGGCAAGGAACCGAGGACCTCGCCGTCGACTTGATACAAGTACGGCTTGTCATTCGGCTCGGCCATCTCGATCTTCACCCTCTTGCTCTCGAAGGAATGGATGGCCGGCAGGGACAAGTGCTGCTTGTAATACATCTTCGTGAAGTTGAAGATCACCCGGAACTTGCTCATCTTGCCGAGAATCACGACGTGGAAAACGCCGTCATAGACGCACGCGTTCGGGCACATGTACATCCAGCCACCATAACTGGCACCATTGCCAACAGCAACAAGATATGCCTCGTCTTCAAAGGTATCGTTGTCCATGGTAACTTTGACGTGCCGGTTCTTGAAGTAAGTGGCCGTGGCGACGGTCGCGACGACGTAGTTCCACGTGCCGTTGAACCGCTTCGTCCCCTTGTTCGCCCGCCGGGTCACCTCGGCGTCGAATCCTTGCGACCCGATGCCGATGAAATAACGTTTCTCGCCGGTGCTGTTCGTCGCGAGGCCGATGTCGCACGTCTCGGAGAACCCCTCGGAAATGACCTCGCACGCCCGCTTGATATCGGGCAGGACGCCGATGGCACCGGGGATGTCGTTGCCGCTACCCATCGGGATGAAGCCGACCAGCGGCTTCTTGTTGGACGAGATGGCCCCGTTGAAGACCTCGTTGCAGGTGCCGTCCCCGCCGCAGCCGATGATGCGGTAGCCATCGTTGGCCAGCTCGCGGGCGAGCGGGATCGCGTGCCCGGCATATTCGGTTTGCTTTGCCTCGAACGAGACACCGAGCTTCTCGAGCGTGGCGAGCGCGAGCTGGAAGCTTGTCCGGGATTTCCCGGCCGCGCTGCTTGGATTATATATTAAAGCGAAATCTTTGCCCATGTAAAGCACAGTCTTTACCTATACTTAAAGGATTGAATTCGAAGAAAACGCGGAACTTACTCAATTCTAGAGGGACACGTGATGTCAGCTATGCAAGATCTTGCCATCCAATCCAAGAAGCAATGGAAAGGTGCCATCATAACCATCATCTTCGCCTGCGCGATGGTGATTAGCTCATGAAAATTGAAATAAAAGAAAATTAACCCGTGCCAGTGCAAAGAAGAGTTCTTTTTTCATTTATCTTGATATTCTTTAATAAAATGTAGGAAAAATAGATCGATGGAATCCAAGCAACCATTTTGAATAGTGGCGGAAAAAGGATGGAGATCACGATGCAAAGGATAATCGTGGTTTTTAAAAATTCTTTCTTGATTAGATCGACATCCATATTCAACAAGAAGATAAAGGGAAGTAAATAAATGGTTTGACTCGCCCAGATGTCTGCTTGAAATATGAATATTGCAAATATGCCAAATATATATGCAAATACAATGATGTCTTTTTCTAACACGAGGATGTTTCTTTTTACGATGAAAAAAGAGATAAAGAAAATAATCAAGCCAATAAGCATAATATATATTTTATTTCCAATGAAGATTGACAAGGCCGAGGTAAGACTTAACGATGGAGAAAAACCGATGTCGGTCAAGTTCGTTTGAATAAAGTTCCTCATGATTTCAGGAAAGATGGCGAAGATGATCAAGTTAAGGCTTATCGGGGCGAGTATCAAGATGCAGCGCTTTACCATTTTCTTGAGACTTTTAGCCACGATCAACATATAAATGATGATAAGATAAGCAACAGGTTTTATGCAGAATGAAAGCCCCAAGACAAGAAACGCCTTCTTTTCTTCATTACCGAGAAGTTTTAACAATGAAAAGATGATGGTAAAGGCAATTAAGGGACTAATCTGACCCTCAATGAAGACATCGATATGAAATGGGAAGATTAAGTAAAGCGATGAACAGAGCCGAGCATATTTGTTGACTTTTTCCGAGTCTCCGTTTATTATCTTAATTATTCTATCAATATAAGTACTGGTCTTGAAATTAAGGAGCACGCAGATGATGATATAGAAACAATAACTGATATTATATGGTACGAGGGCAAACGGAACAAAGATGAATGCGGCAGTTGGCAGATACCTGAAAAATGACGTGTTATAAACTACTTGGATGATTTGATAGGGTGTATCATCATATAATCGATAAAGATCATTGATCTGCCCATCAAGGATGATTTTTCCGCTAGCCCAATATTGAACAAAATCATTATGGAAGCCGAAAGGGGAATGATTCGTGTAATCGATGCATAAAACAATTATGATGGATATAATAGCATATAGAGCATGGACTTTCATTGACGTGCTGATCTTGAATCTCCAACCTAGGCCATCAATCATGTTTTCAACCGTCTTGGAATCTTTTTGTTTTGCATTCTTAAGATGGAGTAGTTTTTGCTCTCTTTAAATTCGATAGCTTTGCGCGCTACCGGGCGATTTTTTCCTTCCATTTAGCACTAGCGTGCATGATGATTGGTATAGCTGCCCTTGGTTTCGGGTTCTTAGCCATGACCTCCTTGGCGGCTTCTTAATCCATCGTGGTTAGAATTTCCATGATCTTTTCGCGATCTTCATCCGGTTTCACGAAAACCAGGTTTGCACCATGCACGAGCAAGTAATAGCTCGCTGCAGCGTGCCCGATCGTGCGCCTGAAAAGATGTTTCACCCTCAAGAGCTCCAACTCGTGATTGTTGTTCGTTCTCGGTGCCCCTTTTACGAGTCGATGGGCAAATAAGCGTTCTCCTTTCGTCTCGACGTGCTTGTCGAGCGTCTCGACGAAGAGCCGCTCGGGCTCGGTCGTTTTCATTGCTTGCGTGGCCTTGACGAGATCATCCTTGAACGCACGGGGTGATAGACGGGCTAGCATGGCAAACAAAAATAAGTCGGATTACTTGACAAACCCAAGATGCGGATTCAACCTTTTTTATCGCGGATGGGCATCGATCATACAAGTTTCATGCTGTTGAAGTCGTGATAACACCATGGCCATCGCGCAGCACCGTGATTCGGGCGGGATACGGGAATACACGTACAAGTGCCACGTGTGCGGCAAGAATTTCGTTCTCATGATGATAAAGACAGATCAACTTCCATCACCGAAAAGATGCGAGGCTTGCTCGGGCATCACGTGCTCGGCTTGCATCAACGTGGCCGGGTATTGCGCCAATTGCTGGCCATCCCTGTCCTCCGAGCAGTAATCGCAGGCTCTTGACTTGAGCGTGCATATACGCAGGAGGAGAGAAACGTTCATCTTGTCAGCCATCGTTCTGCCCGGCGTTTTCGTCATATGCGGCCTGCCGCTCTTGTTGGGCGACAACATACCCGTGGGATTGGACATGTTGTATTTTGTCGGCGGGACGCCCGTCATTTACGCGATCTTCATGGCTTGGTGGTTCAAGTTAAAGAAGCGGAACTCGGAAGACCGCAAGGAATTGCATCGGACGTTCTCTGCCGCAAGGAGATGAAGGAAACGCGCTCGTTCCATATCTGGAACATGCTGAGAATCGGTCTTGGCAAAATCAAAAAAAATCAGAGAATAGGGGGCTCGCGGCCAGGTTTTTCAAGGCATGTTCCAGCCTTGGGGAACCGTTGACACGTGTCGGCCCGCGGATACCCGTGGGCTGCCGCCCGGCACCCAACTTGTTCCCAAGCACGCCACTCTGAGACGAGTGCGAGCCCGCGCGCTCGGATTGCGGATGTTGTTTCTGTCTGGTGGTATGTAGGAAAATTCTCCCTCTTAAAGTTAACGGATTTGCTAGGAAACGTGCAATGACCCCGAATGACAATCGAAGGGACGTGCGGGCTTGGAAAGCTGGCCGAAGGCACGTGGGAAAGGCATAGGAACTCACGAAGAAACAAGCCCTTCCTGGAATTCCTCAAATTCTGCCGCGATAACCTCCCGCACGCGCAGTAGCAAGTTGTCCGCGAGGAGCATGATCCCATCCTGCGTGAGGTGGATGCCGTCGCCAACATCATAGAATTTCTCGAGCATATCCTCGCCGTTGTTGAAAGCGATGTTGATATCGAACACTTTAATGCGTTCCTTGGCGCAGAAAATGGTCATCATGCTGTTGATGTCGGCGATGGTCTGGGAATAATCCTCCCGGGATATCGGGAGCAATGTACAAAAGATCGGGGTCACCTTGCTCTTGTTAATGATGGACAAGATGTCCCGGAGATTTTCTACAATTTGATCCATTGGCACGTCGTGTAACACGTCGTTCGTGCCGATCAGCACGAGGGCGTAGTCCATTGTCGCGACCGTGTCGATGAAACTGCCGTTGAGCTTCTTGAGCAACTCTTGCGTCGTGTCCCCGACGACGCCGTAATTCTTGACCCGGATATGAAAAACATCACTCCACTCGGCCGGGATCACCATTTGAAACTTCTGCTTCAAGTCATCGTCGGTCTGGATGTTGAAAAGGCTCAACACGTGGTCATCGCCGACAAGACCGATAGTCAGGTCAATTCTTGAGTCGCTCATAGATACGCGCTAGGATAATAATGTCTCGCATAAAAATTTCGACCCGTCGCGGGTGGGAGATCCCAGCTCGGTTTAGACTCCCCGCCGCCATGTTCGATCACGGGAGGCGGGATGCCGCGTTTCCGTGGCCACGCGCCGCGCGGCATCCTTCATCCGATACACGATCGCCTTGAACAAGAAGACGATGAATTCCATCACGTCATCGCGGCCAAGTTTCGACGTTCCGGCCAATCGTTCGTGAAAGAGAATCGGGATCTCCCGGATCACGTGTTGCCCGAGATATGCCTTGTACAGCGTTTCTATTTGCCATGCATAACCGTTCGTCACGAGCGAACCATAGCCGATCGATTCTAGCGTGCTCGCCTTGTACGCCCTGAAGCCAGATGTCATGTCGCGGGTCTGGCTCACCCCGAGCGTAACCTGGGTGAGCATGTTCGCGACGAAACTGATCACCTTGCGCCACAGCGACCAACCGCTTGTGCCGCCCTTATCACAATAACGGGAGCCGATCACGAGGCTTGCATCACAGCGGTTCATGCATTCGAGGAATGCAGGGATGTACGACGGGCGGTGGCTCAGGTCCGCGTCCATCTCGAAGATGACATCCATCCCGGCTTTCAAGGCGTGCTTGAAACCGAGCCGGTACGCGCTGCCGAGGCCGAGCTTTCCTGGTCGCTGGATGAAGGTGATATTCTTGTGTGCTCTCGCAAGCCCCTTCATGAAGCCCTCTGTCCCGTCACGGGAATTGTCATCGACGATGAATAGATGGCCATCGATGTTGCGCTCGGCGAAAACGTCCTCCAACATCGGCACGAGCCGCAGCAAGTTGCGCCCCTCGTCAAGGGTCGGCAGCACGATACCCACTTTCTTGCCAGAGGCCTGCTTCAAGCCACGATCATCGCCCCGATCTCGTGGGGGGTCGAAGATCTTGATAATCCGCACCGCAGCGGGCAGATCCCGCGTCGCGTTATGTATCGGTGTCATGGGGTGAGGACCATTCGTGGTTCGCCCGGTTGGCAAGGCTTGCTCTTCCAGCGCGCGCAAGTATTGCTTTCGCTGTGCGATTTCAAATAGGTACTGCTGATAACCCGTTAAAGATAAAGCCAAAACGAGATATATAAGTTCCTTGGAAGCCCACATTGAGTATCCATCTTCATACCATGCGGTGACACACGAATTGCAAAAATGATATACGATGACCCCGCACATGATAGTTGACAACGTCTCGGACGAGTACGAGTTCGTGCGCGTTCAAAAATGCGATGGTTGCGGATTCAAAGGTTCATACGAAGTGAAGATGCAAAAGCTTATGCAGATCGATGGAAAACCACATGATATCCTTGAATGCAAGTGCAAGGAATGCGGCGCGGAGAAATCCTTCACCTTCGACGTCTCCGTGCTTTTCGAGAGATACGACTCCATATTCAAGGAGCCCGCGGAGAAAGAAAAATGAAGATCACTAAGACCAACTTATTAAATTTTCCATCAAGCTCGACATAATTCCCACGTTCATTTTTTGCCCGTCCATCGAACACGGGGGGCTTCGGGAACCCGCACGCGCCCCGTGCACCCGTCGACGCGTGGTGCCGGCAAGCGAGCATGTA
>Ga0172366_10002813_pt1 | contig 13673 bp, 13 predicted proteins | sample LakKivSesite69cm_FD_114533 | JGI IMG/M metagenome (GOLD analysis project Ga0172366, IMG submission 114533) | Sediment microbial communities from Lake Kivu, Rwanda - Sediment site 69cm | ecosystem: Environmental > Aquatic > Freshwater > Lake > Sediment | place: Rwanda: Western Province, Lake... | reverse complement strand
GCAGCAAGCCGTTCGAATAATAAAGGTGTAAACAGCCTACAATTGTCAATGGGAAGAAAGAATAGAAACAATAGCCCCGTTAGATTCCGTCCTCGATAATTTCATTCGGACATAAAACTAGTGAAAAAAAGTGCATTGCGAATAATATTTTACCAAGGAGGGTGATAGAGGGTAGTAGTATTAGTTCGATTATATATCAAAAGGGAAAATACAATGCATCTTGATAAAATGTATCTATCTACGAGGAAGTGACAAACATGCCCAGTATGAGACTCGTGTTGATTCAAGGACTGGTTGGAGGAATTGCGCTGACGGTATTGGTCGTGGCCATATTGTTACAACAATACCTTGTCAATATTTTACCTGATCTTCAATCGGGAGTGCGAATGACGTATTTATTCTCCGTCATCTGCCTTCTAGTCCTTGTCTTCTTGTCGGTAATCTCCACATTTCAAAACCGGGTCTTTATTCACCCGGATGATCGCCTATTTGGGAACACCTTGTGTTTTATCTTATTCATGGCCGATACCCTCGCATTGGGACATTTCTTCCCGCCAGGACCGGCGGAAAACGAGATGATCAGGAGATTCAGCTACGAGGCGGGTTCGTATGTCTTGATCACCTTCGTGCTGATCTATCTCGTATTGTTTTTCAGCAGGAAGATTGGGTTTCAAGAACTCGTTGCAAAGGATCCTGAAAAGCGCGAGAAAGAGGTCGTTGCTCGATTTATCTTGTTTTCCATACTCCTTGGAGCGATACTAGTCGGCTTAAAATATCTACTAGACATGCTCTATGGCCTTCTTTTTTACTCGGGTGGCGTCTGGATAATGATGGCAGCATCTTTTGTGGTAATAATGTTGATCGCCCTCACGAACTGGAAGAAATACGCCCCCGTGGCAGAGGCAGCCCCGGCAAAAAAGCCTTGAAATCGAAATGGCCTGCGAACTACCTATTCTTTCTCATTTTCTCTTGCTCTTTTCCACGTAGCGCCCGCGTGTCTCGATCTGCTCCAGCCGGCGCTCTATCTTCTTGAAATCGCCCGAACGGCCGTGCTGCTCGAGGTGTGCCTTGTACCCGTCCATGAACGGCGGGAACAGGCGCTCGAAGTCCCCCGCGTGCGTCGACGTGATGACCCGCTTGAACAGGTGGATGTCAACGCTCTTGTCCTCGACGCTCGACGTGTGGCGAGCGAGCCCGAAATCGATGAACCGGAAGGCGATGTCGTCGCTGTCGAGGGCACTCTCGTAGATGATATTCGACGTCGTGATATCGCCGTGGATGATGTCCAGGCCGTGCATGCGTGCCACCGCTGCACCGATCCGGGCGAAGATGCGTGCCAGCTTGCCACGCAGCGGCGCCACGACGTCCTTGAGCCGCGCCCCGCGAACAAGCTCCATGACGATCGTCGCGTCCTTCAAGTGCACGTCCAGCAATCCCGGTACGGGAATCCCGGCGTCCAAGAGACTTGCCAGGATGCGTGCTTCGGTGACGGTCCGCTCGGCGCGGATCTTGTCGTCGATCTGGGGGATCCGGTATGCCTTCCGGGTGCGCACCTTGAACAGCGCCTCGCGCCCCAGCCACTCGCCCTTCACGAGGATCGCCTCGGCGCCCTTGCGCAGCACCTCGCCGGGCGGCATGGTGGTTGCTTGCGTTCCTGGTGTCGTCGGCTTCATTCGATCATGACCTCCACGTGATGGGAACCTGGTCCAGGCGCCATTTAGGCAGGATGGAGGTGTTCTCCATCGTTAATCCGCCCACGTGCTTGAACTGCAGAAGGCCCGTCCACGCGATCATTGCCCCGTTGTCGCCTGCCAGCGCTCGCGGCACCGCGTGGAACGATGCCCCGTGGTCTTCTGATACCAGCCGGATCATCTCTTGCAACCGGCCGTTCGCGGCGACGCCACCCGTGACCAGCACGTCCTTCTTTTCCGTATGCGCGAGGGCACGTTCCGTCACCTCGGTGACCATGGAGAATGCGGTTTCTTGTAAAGAAAACGCCACGTCGGCAAGCGGGTGTCTTCGCAGCGCGTTTATCGCGGACGTGAGCAAGCCCGATAGTGCCAGGTCCATGCCCTTGACCGTGTACGGCAATTCGATGTACGTGGTCGACTCGCGTGCCAGGGCCTCGATCTTCGGCCCGCCGGGGTGCTGGAGCCCCGCCTCGCGGGCGAACGCGTCGAGCAAGTTCCCGAGGGCGATGTCCAGCGTCTCGCCGAACACCTGGTATCGCCCGCAATCGAATGCCGACACGATCGTGTTCCCCCCGCTGACGTATAGCGTGAGCGGGTCGTCGACCTTGCACGCCAGCCGGCCGATCTCCACGTGCGCGACGCAATGATTGACACCGACGATCGGCACGCTTAAAAACGCCGCGAGTGCCCTGGCGACGTTCGCCCCGACGCGCAAGCAAGGCCCGAGGCCGGGACCTTGCGAGAACGCGATCACGTCGATGGCCTTCAACGCGATGCCGGCTTGGTCTAATGCTTGCTGGATCACGGACTGGAAGCAGCCGACATGGTGGTTCGACGTCTTGAGCGGGTGCAATCCGCCCTCGTCAGGCACGTACGTGTCGTTCACCACGCCCAGGATCCGCCCTGCGTCGTTCACGACACCCGCGGAAAGCGTGTGCGCAGTCGATTCCAGGCCGAGGCATATAGTCATGGTGACCACGTAGCTGTAGTGAATCGTGTTAATGAAGGCGATTCGATCCTGCCACCAGGAGCGGGGCTAGACCGATTCGAAAACGAGATGGAAATGCGAAAAGGAGGCTTTACTCATCGCCGGCGGGGCTGGAGCCGCCACCGCCTCCTTGAGGCTGGCGACCCAGCCGCCGTGATTGCCGTATGGCACCGGCAAGGCCACCCATGGGTGCACCACCGAAGCCACGGACGTTGCCGTCCTTGTCGGTGAACTGCGTGTACGAGCACTTCCCGCAAGTCCTGCGATTGTAATGCACGGCCATGAAATACCCCGTCCCGCACTTCGGGCACTCGGTCTTCGTACGCGTGATCTTGTTCCCCTGGATTGCGTACAACTTCTTGGGAACTCCCTTGACCTTCTTTTTCGCCGGGGCGGCTGCCGCGGGCTTCGCGCCCTTGCCAGCCGGGGCCTTCCCCTTGGCATGCGCGGCGGGAGCGGCGGTGCCATCCTGAGCCGCGGGCTTCTGCTCGGCTTCTTTCTTACCCATTTGTCAATCTCACTCCTTCTTTTTCTTCTTGCTGCGTGGCTTCTTGGCCGCTTTCTTTGCTTCTTCTCGCTTGTCCTTTGCGATGTTGCGGATCTTGACATAGGTGGGCTCGATCTTCGCGGCCTCCTCGTTATCGTAGATCATTGCCGTGCCCTCGAGCTTGGTGGTGCCAAAGCGGGAGTTCAACTTGCGGACAAATGTTAGCTCGAACTTGGCGCTCTGCAACGCAGCGATCTTTTCCTTGACCTCGATTCTATCCGGCGCGCCCTTGTCAGGATAGACCATGAAGGATATTTCTCGCCGCTTGAGTAAAGGGTTAGGCTTGACGGTTTTTATCTGAACGTCCATCGAATTACCTTCTCGATGCATGGCCAGTTGATAATTGATGGTTAAAATGGCTCAATTGTTTTTAACTTTCCGAGCGGGCGATTTTGATATATTTGCCGGGTCGGCAAAAAGCGTTCGAGGGCCGCGTATTGTCTCTTTTTCCTGCCCCATTGGCGCAGCGCTCGTAAAAAAAGGTGCGATCACCTTTTTCCCTCGTAGAATTCACGTACCTCCTCGCGTGCGCCCTCAAAATCTCGCGTGATTCGAGAAATTTAATGGCTTGCTTATTCATTTGCTTCCAAGATTATATCCGTTCTCGTGCTTCCATCCGCCTAGAAATTTAATCGGGCGGGGACGTGCGGGCGCTTTTATCGTTAAAAAGAGGTGAATGCGATGCATTCAAGCGTCACATTTCTCCTAAAGCATGCACCGGGTGGTTGAAACGAGGGCATCATTTCCGTCCTGGACGATTGCTTTTTGAGGCCGCGAGGGTAGATCAAATCGATGCCGCAATGCCCGCTCGATTCGACGCGATGGCCATCCCGAAGGAAAAAGTGTTGAGGGCCCAGGTCATCACCCTCGCCATCGTGGCCTATGCTTTGGTCGACCTCTTTTCGATGCTTGCCCTGCAAGATTACTTGTTTTATGACGGGATATACGTGCTGCTGTTCTTGTTCTTCATCCCGCTAGGTGTTGTCCTGGTCTTGTACGCGGCATTCATCAGGAAAGTGTTCAAGCCCTGCCCTCGCCGCGCTCCGAAGGTTGCAGCCACCCTTGCTGAATCGAGCGATCTCGCGTCGATGTTTTTCACCCCTGGGGTATCAACGCTCGTGGCGTCGAGGGAATTGCGCCCGGAACTAGCGAGGCTGCACGGTGAACTCATAGCGGGCACGGAGGCCGAGACACTGCCCAAGGTCAACGATTACCTGAAGCGCGAGCGGCCGCCGTATCTTGGCAGCTGCGGCGACGTGATCTCCAGGAACCTATTCAAGACCGACTACTTCCCAGACCTCGTTGTCGTGGATCGCAAGACCCAGCGCCGGGATTACGAGGCCACGTTTCCCCAGGGTTACAAACGCCGCGAGGTATCCAACGTCACCGGCGGGGTAACGCGGGCCGCGTGGGAGGCGATAGCGCAAGCCATCGCGAGCGGCGAGCGCACGATCATCGAGGTCACCGGCGGCGAGGAAGACTTGTTACTCATCCCCATGGTCTTGCTCGCGCCGGATGGCGCCATCATGGCTTATGGACAGCCGCCGGTTACCGATATCGAGCCGCCCATCCCGGCCGGCGCGGTCATGGTCAAGGTCACGGCTGCAGTTCGCCGGACCTTCGCGGATCTCTTCTCGCGATTCACCCCGCCCGCGAGTAACCAATGATTTGAACCTTGCAACCCTATCCATCGTGAGAAATAATGTCAAAACGATTCGTTATAGCCGGCCCCGCTTCGCAATCGCTAGCGGTCCAGGTCGGAACCTTGCTAAACGTGCCCGTCATCGAGACCGAAGCGAAAAAATTTCCCGATGGCGAGAATTATATCAGGTTGAACGTCGAGGACGAGACTCAATTCAAGGATTCTGAGATGATCATCGTTCAAACGGCGGATTTCCCCCAGAACGATCATTTCATGGAATTGTTCTATTTGATCTCGATTGCAAAGCGCGTGGGTGCTGTCAGGATCCCCGTCGTCGTCCCGTACCTCGCATACTCCCGGCAAGACAAGGTATTCCGTCCCGGCGAGGCGATTTCCGCGAGCCTCTTGCTGACATTCATCGAGCGAGCCGGCGCGACCGAGTTCGTCACGGTCGACATTCACGCCCCGGAGGTGTTTTCGGCCGTCAGGATCCCGTGCCACAGCCTCGATCCCATGCCGCTTCTCGCCCAGCACCTAAAGAACCGTATGCTCGTGAACCCGGTCGTCATCTCACCGGACAAGGGCTCACGCGACCGGAGCAAGCAGTTTGCCGATCTCCTGGGCGCCGAGCTCGTCCTCTTTGATAAGAGCCGCGACCGGATCACGGGCGAGATCGAGATGAGGGGTGACATCAAGCTCGATGGCAAGGATGTCGCGATCGCCGATGATATCATCGCGACGGGCGGTACCATGGCTACAGCTTTGAAACTTGCGAAGAAAGGTGGGGCACGCAACATTTTCGCGCTCTGCACCCACGCCTTGCTCATTGGAAACGCGCAATACAAGCTGGGCAGCATCGGCTGCGAGATCATCGGCACGAACGCCACGAGCTCCCCGGTCTCTGTCGTTTCTGTCGCGCCCATTATTGCGGATCACTTTAAGACGCCGTGAAGCGTGCATCCGATGCACCGCATCTTTTTTTTCATAACAGGGGAGAACTTCAACACCCGTCGGCATATCGAACCAGGGGATGAACCAGCCTTCACGATGCTCGAAATAGCTTCGTTATTAAAGGCATGTTTCCCGGCAATCGATATAAGACCCCGGTATATGGCTCACCGTGTCTTGGAAGCGTATATGCCGGTGTTCGATGCACGGATTACCCGTTTCTTGCGGCGATCGGTATCGATACAGCACGTGGGAACGCTGGATTGCGAGTGGGTCGCGAGCAGTAACGATGTCGAACAGGCCATCCGCGAGTTCAAAAATGCCGTGCAGGGCCTTGGGGAAGTGAAGCAGCTCGCCCGGGGGCTCAAAGGGAAGGGAAACGCTTTTGCAATCGCGCAGACCATCCACGGCATTCCTCTCCCCAAGGACGCCGACCTGGAAGTCAAGGCCGCGATCGGCGCGGTGATCAAGGCGGAAAGCGGTTTTCACGTGGGTCTGGATTTCCCGGACGTGTCTATCAACACGTTCATCACGAGGACTCACGATCCATCCCGCAAAATCCTGTTCCTCATCTCCTTCAACTGCACCTCCTTCCATGCCAGGGGGTTCAAGGCCCGCATTGCGAAAAACCGCCCCGCGTTCGAGATCGGCACGATGAACCCGCCGCTCACGTCACTCATGGTCAACGTGAGCCATCCGCCATGGAACCGCCCGTCGCTCCTCTTCGACCCCTATTGCGGCACGGGAGGCATCATGATCGAGGCACTTGCTCGCGGGATCGCATCGGTCGGTGTGGACGCCGATTACGAGTGCATCAAGGGTTGTATTAAGAACTTGCGCTATTATAGCAACGGCAAGAAGGCCGGGTTTAACTTGTTGCACGCGAGCACTTTTTCGCTTCCCTTCCGGGACGACATCACCACGAGCCGAGAGAGCACGATTACCGTTACCGACCCGCCGTACGGTCGCCTTGAATCCCTCAAGCACGCCCCGTTCGAGACATACATCGATGCGTTGCTCCGCCTCTCCCGGTCGCACGCGACGCTTTGCTTCGCGATGCCAGAGGTGGCCATCGATGATGTGGCCTCGTTCGTGAAAAAGGATCAAGGGACGTCCATCGTGTCCATGCAGCGAAAGCGTGAACACGCCAGGTTCACTCGTGTCATCTTGCTCATCGCCAGGGACTGAAGCCGATCGCGCGATCAAGGCGTGCTCTCGCGCGGCGCGAGCCAGTCGATGAAAGCAACGGGCTCGTCGGTCGTGATGTCGATGTTGATCGGCCCGAGCGGGGACTCGTGCAGCTCGGAGAAGTGCACCTTTCCCATATACGCGGCTTGCTTGTGGAGCCGGAAGGATAACCGGTACGTGTTCCCCTCGATCAGGTGTTTGGAACTGAAGAGCACGGATCGTGCACATTCCTCGATGAAATCGTTTTTGAACGCGCCCTTCAATTTTTCGAGGCATTCTTTCCCTTCTATTTCAATCACGACGCGCGTGACCTCGACGTCATAGCGAACCGTCACGTTGAGCTTTAGCTGGACGGACTCGACCTTGTTTTCCCTTTGGACTTGCTTATCGTCGAACACGAACATGTTCTTGAGCGCTGCCATCACGCGCTCTGCATCCTCGGTCGGATAGATCGACGTGTTGATCCGGACGCGGTTCATGGATTGCCCGCCTCTTTTACGAGCCGGTCGATCGCCTTGGAGGCCATTTCCTGCAATTCAGCCACCGTCGTCTGTTCGCTGTTCACGATCATCTCGTCAGCAAGAACGATGACATCGGCGATGCCGAACTTTAGTTCCCTTGCATCTCTCTCCTCGTAATAACCCGGTTTAGTCGAGTCGTCTGCCCGGAGGCGCTCCTTCATGCGTGCATGGCGTGTCGCGGGCGGGGAATGGATGGCGAGCACGGGGAACCGGAACCGGCCTCGGAAGTACGAGACCTCTTGCATTGATCGCAATCCATCGACGACAACCAGATCGCCTTTCTTACCCACCTCGGCAACCTTCTCGGCGGTGAGCTGCGCGACCACATCCGGCCCCCGTTTCTTGCGGAGATCCTCCGCCATTTTTCCCAGGTTCTCGGGCGTAATGGGTAATCCGGCTTTGGTGAGTTGTTCTCGAACCATGTCACCCATGTTCACGATCTTGGCACTTTTTTTGGCCACCAACGCCTCGACAGCAAGAGATTTTCCAGCACCGGGCATCCCCACAAGCCCGATGACGACAGCGTGTTTCATGATTAAGATTTGATTAGTTTTTAACGATTTTTTAAGTTTTCCTTGTCGAGAAGGTGCACCACGAGAATAGCGAGGGGCGTGGTCGACATGTCGAGCCGATGGTAGCTCTCGGTGATTTCTCGCATGTTCGTGGCGTGGACGTCCTGTTCTTGCTTGATCTTCTCGCCAGCTCGCGACATCTTGCTTTCAATGGCTTTCAATGCCTTCGAATTGGATTCCTCGTTCTCGCGTGTTCTTATCTCGTCGAGGATGTAGTTGTATTGGGTGATCTCGTCTTGAATTTTTTTTATCCGGAAGGCGTGGAAATGCTCCTCGCGCTCGCGCATTTTCTCGTATAGCTCGTCGTTCTTTACCTTCCAATCGCCGCGCATCCCCTCCATGATTTCGGAAACACGCTTGCGGTTGATATCCAATATACTGTTGATGATCTCCGGCGAGGGAACGTGTTTGGAAAGGTCACTAACCAGGGTAATCCTTCCTTCGCGCGAGACGAGATAGCTGGTGAACAAATTTGCCGGGACTTGCCCGATGGTTTTTACAACGTTCTTGCCATTATTATGCACGATCGTAAAAATCTCGCATTCCACGTGCCGCTGGCTCTTCACACCGGTTAGATCGATCGCGTTGCACACGATGACAGCATTCGCCGCCTCTGAAATAACCTCGAATCGCTTGTCTTGCCAGGCGTATGCGATGTGGTCCGGCGTGTCCTCCAGCACGCCGATGTACCTGGTCGAGTCGATGCCGATCGCCACGTCAATGATCTTCTCGATGAACGGGTGTCCTATGTTGAAAAACTCGAGGCGCTCGTTCTTCAACGCGACAGACCTGTCGAAAGTCCCCAGGTGCTCCCCGGCGGTTCCTTCATTGATCGAAAACACGCCATCCTTCACCTTGGAAATCGATGGCCTCATCATCCCCTTCATGACCATGGCCTCTGTTAATGATTCACGGGCCTCTACCGGGAACGGCATCTCGACCGCCTTGGTTGCCACGTCGATCGCCGCGAACGTGAACCGTTTTAACGTGTCATAGTAGTCGATTTCGATGTTACATGCGAGTTTTTCATCGCTGAGGAGCTCTTTACTATCCAATTCTATGATCACGTCATGCATGCCCTCCCGGTGATCATGGAGCTGCCGAAGCTTGTCAGAAATCTTGTTTCCAAGCATTTGAAACTTTAAATCTGCTTCTTCGTCCGACCCGGATGTTAAGATCGCGTTCGTGAGATCATCCTCCACATTCACGAGGATCGGCTCGAGTTCGCCGACCAGTTCTTGAAACACGAAGATCCGTTCCGATAGGATGGAGACGATTTGTTCCTCGACCGTGTCCTTGAGGGCAAAGTTGAAGACCTTCACGTCGTGGTCCTGGCCGATGCGATCGATCCTGCCGATCCGCTGCTCCAGCTTCATCGGGTTCCACGGGAGATCGTAATTCACCACGATGTGGCAGAATTGAAAGTTCCGGCCCTCGCCACCAGCCTCTGTACTAATAAGCACGAAAGTCTTTCCAGTGCTGGACCTGAAATTATCGATTTCGGCGTCTTTTTCTTCTTTCATCAGTTTCCCGTGAAAAACGCCTACAATGACATCTTTCAGCGTGGTCTCCAGCACATGCTTGATGTAATAGAGCGTGCGAATGAATTGCGTAAACACGATAACCTTCGGATTGCTCTCATCGCGGGCCAGTTCGGTCACGAGCCTCACGAGAGCCGATGCCTTCGAGTCTGTCTTGAGCGCGGTGAGTTTAGCATAGTACTCGTTCAGCAGCGGGACGTCTTCATCTATCGTGGCGATCCGGTTTGCGATTTCCCATGCTTTTTTCTTGTATTCCTCCTCGGTCATGGTCACGGCCACAGCATCGAGTTGTGCCTTCTGCTTGAGGAGCTTGACATGATACTCGCGGAGCGTGGCGACGCGCTGCTGGATGGTCTTTCGCAAAGCGACGTGCGACGATGCGAGTAACCGCTGGAACACGACCATCACGAAACCCGTCGCAGCGTTCTTCTCCTCGATCGACCGCTGGTACACCCTCGTGATGTACAGGCGGATGGCCTTGTAGATATCGAGCTCCTCCTTGGTCGGCTCGATGAGCACGATCTTCGTGAGGCGCTTCGGCAAGAAGCCACGGAACACGTTTCGTTTCTTGTTCCGGATCATCACGCGGGAGAGCATGTGGCGGTCCCGGATGGCCCGGACGATGGCCTCCTTGATCAACGGGCTCCGTCGGAGTAACGCATCCTTGATGCTCTCCGGCCCGGGAAATTCCTTGTTACCAGCCAGGAGCTCCCCGATCATGCCGTCCATGTACTTTTTCTCGAAAATGTTCAATTTCCCGAATCGATCGAGATTCCGGACGACCAGGTTGTAGTGGCTAACCTTGTCCTTGAATTCCAAGAAATGCGAATACTCGGGAAACATGCTCGGGTCGAGTAGCTGGACGAGGGAAAAGAGCTCGAAGGGATTGAGCTGCATCGGCGTGGCGGTGAGTAGCAACACGATGCGGGCACGGGTGCAGACGATCTCGCCGAGGTCGTAGTTCTTCGTCTTCCGGTAGGTCCCGGTTTCAGCACTGCCCGCGTATCGCCGCAAGTGGTGTGCCTCGTCGAAGATGGCCATGTCAAAGGAGACCTCCTTGAGCGCCTCGCGGTGCTCGTCCCGGCGGAGGAAGTGCAACGACGTGAGGATCCTGGGGTGCAGCGTCCATGGATTGATGCCGGGGTAGCCTGCCTTCAGTTCCTTCACGCGCGGGCCATCATAGACCTCGAAATCGAGGTTAAACTTGGAATCGAGCTCGAATCGCCATTGTTCCACCAGGTTCGCGGGCACGATGATGATGACCCGGTTCACGATGTTCTGCAAGTAGAGCTCCTTCAAGATCGCGCATGCCTCGATGGTCTTGCCGAGCCCGACCTCGTCGCAGAGAAGGAACCGGGACGGGTAGGTGCCGAGAACCTTGTTTATCACTTTCATCTGGTGGGGGAAAGCCTCTATCCGGCCATGACATACCGCTTGGAAACGAGGATCTGAAGGGAGGCAATAACGAAAGTAATAGGCGTTGATGAAAAGACCCACGAGGCGGGCATCAACCGGTTGCATACTTGAAGGGTCGAACTCTTCCGCGATGCCGCGGAACACGCGCGTGATGACGTTCTCTTGCAGCGCCTTCCTCGTCTTGCCCTTCAGAAATTCGATCTCGTAGGAATAGAACCCGGCTCCACCATGCTCCTCCTTTCTTAGGACCTTTCCCGTGCCGTATTTCGTGTGCACGAGGGCGTTCGGGGGGATGGCCAGCCGCATGATCTCGTGGGGATAGAGAGTTTTCACTGGGGGAGATGGAAAAAGCACCTTGTAATGCAAGATTGGTGCCTCTTCCACCGCGAACACCTCGCCCACGCCGAGCCGAGAGTTGCCGCGCACGATTACTTTCATCCCGGGCTCGAGGGTGGCGCTGCTGTCTGACGTGGAAGTCATGATCCCCGATGAGAAGTCGCGTGTGAAAATAGGGGCGATGTTTTGACGGATGCGCGGGATTTATGCTTCCGTGTTCGGAAATATTCGAGCATAGGTAGGCTCGGCGCTGTCTAGGCGGTTCACGCAATACCTTCCATGTCACGAACCGCGTCCATCGTGTCCAGGTCGTACCAGTAAAACTTTTCGCCAAGATAAACCGATTGGATCACGTTGACTTCGGAACGGAACTCGTGTTCGTCCCGGATGTTCTCCTCGAGCCAATCCTTGAGCGCCTCGGAGAACCTCGTGCGACCCCTCGCGATGCCCCCTATCGCGCACGTAAGAATATCGACATGCACGGCAACGAGCGGCACGATGGGGCAGGCGAGCAGGGCCGGGTCGAACAGCTGCTGGAACCTTTGAGGGACCACGTCCTTTAAAGGCGTGTGTACCCTCTTCCTTGTCATATTCGGCCTGTTTTCGATTATCACGTGTACCCGCGATCGGGAGGCCATCATGCCGCGGGCCGGTATACCAGCGATGTACCATGCTGCCCTACGGTCGATGACCAGATCGGCTGGGGAGAGCATCATCATCTTATCGAATTCCGCCTTTATTAATTCCCCGCGCTCGTTGAGATAATCGAGCGCCCCGGCGAGCGTGTAGAGAGGGCCTTTCCGATAATCGATCGCCGGGTGCGGGGGGATCGTCCTTACGTTCGACCCGGCGAATGCCGTCCTCACGAACGCGTCGATCTTCTCGCCCAGGTGTCCTGTTGCGATCCAGATCGCCTCCACGCCCCCAGCGCTCAGCGCATTGATGAGGTACTCGAGCATCGGCCTGCTAGTCGCGCTTGTTGGAGGCACGGAGACTGGAAACAAGGCTTTTGGTATGGGATATTCTAGATCTCGTGGCAATTGCCGTTGCTCGGTTTGGTTCGTGAAAAATCTCGAACCCTCCCCTGCAGCAAGCACGATCGCGTCCGTGGCAGTATACCTCCGCGATCACGAGACCGTCGTGATTTCTGCATGGTCCTTATGGACGATCAGCGTGTGTTCTGCTTGCGCGACGAGCCCGCCCTGACGCTCCATGAGGAGGGGATATGCTTGCAGCAAGTCCTTGTGGGCGAGTTCGAGGATGGCGGGCATAATGCGCTCCTTGGGGATCTTGCCCAGGAGCCACCGGGGCGAAAATGGTAAAGTATAACATTGCTTCCGGATCATCTCGAGATAGGATGCTAACGGCATGGGGAGCTGGTGCTTCGGCCGCTTTTGGAAGCGGTAGATGAATTTACTCGTCCCGTCTATGACATAACCGGCCCCGTTCGTCGAGAATGGCTCGACCGCGAAGACATCGCCCTCCTTGAGGACGTACGGGTACCCCGACCCCGTGTTCGGCACGAAAACGCCGCCGTGGAGGTTATATTGCTCTAGATTGTGGCCCCCGAGGTTTCGGATCGGCACGAACCCGGCCTTGACAATCGCCTCCTCGACGAGCTTGCCGATGTGCACGACGTTCTGGCCTGCCCGGAAGTTTTTCACGACGACATCAAGCCCCGCTTCGGCTGCTTCGATGAGTTTTTGGTAAATACCACCAGTATTACCGATGTCGACCGTGATGGCGTGATCCGCGATGTAACCATCAACGTGCGTGCCGATATCTATCTTGAGTATCCCTTTCTCTGGCAATGTGAACGTGTCGTCGATCGACGGCGAGTAGTGTGCCGCGACATCATCGAGCGAGATGTTTACGGGGAATGACAAGCTCGCGCCCTTGTCCAGGATGAATTTTTCAATCTTGTTGCCAAGCTCGAGCACGGATACTCCGGGCTTGGCCAACGTGCGCGCGTGCTTGGCGGCTTCCGCGCAGACTTTACCCGCGTTCCGATACTTCTCGAGGATGGCTTCTTCAACCATGTCGATGACCCGTTCGGCGATGCTTCGATGAAATAGAGATGCTCCCCCTTGGATATAAACCTGGTTGAAAAAGGGGATGGTGACAGAAGATATAGAGCCATCCTTCTATCATAAGATTTGTGGTACTGATTAAGTCCTAAGATCCAATAAATTAACTACATTCACCTTCTTTATAAACTTGCTCTTGATTTTTTCGTTCGATGGCAGGATGAGAGCATGTGAAGCCAGATGGAATGCTGGCATG
>Ga0172366_10002812_pt1 | contig 13673 bp, 18 predicted proteins | sample LakKivSesite69cm_FD_114533 | JGI IMG/M metagenome (GOLD analysis project Ga0172366, IMG submission 114533) | Sediment microbial communities from Lake Kivu, Rwanda - Sediment site 69cm | ecosystem: Environmental > Aquatic > Freshwater > Lake > Sediment | place: Rwanda: Western Province, Lake... | reverse complement strand
TTTTCCCTTTGACCTTTCGACTCTTCCACTTGAAATCACTTTTGTCCTGGTGTGATTCTTCCATTTCACACGCTGCCTCAAACCGGTATGGATGAGTTTCTGCCAACCAAATCCATTCGTAGAGACGTTGATAAAAACACCTATCGCAATTAGGTCTGCTTCGCCCTGCGAAGAGAGGAAACCATTCCCAATCTGGCATCCCTTCGGGACGCCTCCCGCCAAGTTCGTGAACGCGATCGTACATCCATTGCCAAAAGAACATCGGAGGCAGCATGTTCGCTTCGCTCACAAGCCGCCAAACATCTTCGAACATCATTCCTTTTTCTTTCAAAGGGAATCTGTAATGTTCGTACTTTGACGGAATCATCCCTGCGATGCGGTCGTCTTCATCTGCTCGCAACCCCAAATACAAAATATACTCTTGTGCGCCAAATAATTCTCGTGTTGGCTTTATCTTAGCCAGTCGCGTACAAAACCGTCGCTTCGGCGACGGGAGTAAACCTTGTTCCTCTACAATCTCTGTCAGGTCGTCACCGCAACGAATGATTGGCTTGCCTAAGAACAATTCGACTTTCTCGATCCATTCATGCACTTCAGGCAACTCCCAACCTGTATCGTTCCAAACGTATTCCATTGGCAAACCTGGTTCGTCACGCAACATCACAATTGCACTTGCTAGTGAGTCTTTGCCGCTGATTGTGTGGATGTGTCGCATGGTACAGAGCCAGATAACAATGGGTTGCAATGGAGTCGCCGGTTATGTCGTTTGGGATGGCAGGCTCAATGGCGGCGACCCATTGAACCCAAGCGTTAAATTGATCCTGTTTTCTCGACACGTTTTGGCGATGTGTCGATGGTCGGGACATGTTACAGGTTTTCCAACATTTCGCACCGCTTCCTGAGATTATCGATCTCGAACGAAAACGCTTCCACCGAGGAGTCGAGGTTATCTCGAAGGATCTCCACCTCAGAGTCAAGAAGCTGGAGCCGGGCCTGGGCCTCTAACGCAAGCGTAGTCAGTCGAGTCACAACCGTCAAAATGTAGATAATCGCACCGATAGTTGCGATTCCTAGAAGCAAAAATGCCGATGATTCCATTTGTTTAGCCTTCTCTTAACGGTATCTATCGCGAAGTCTAGCGAGTTCTAGGTACTTTTCCTTCCAGTAATTGACCTCGTCTTTGAGACGATCAATCTCCTGGTATAGTTTCAATATCTTTAGCCCAAGTTCATTGTTTTTTTCTGCTTGTGTCTCGTATTTTGTGATTCCGAGGGGTTGCTCGCTACTCATAACTTTTTCCTGGTAACGGGATATCAAAAATGTTGGGGGCAACTAAGCCGTTTTTCCACCGACTTCGACCATCCACCTCCACATCGTAGTTAGTCCACGACTCGCGATACCTCGCGGAAATGATTTTAATCAACACCTCACCTTCCACAAGGTCTAATCGCTTCGCAAATAGAGATTCCCATCCTCCCGGAGTTTTTAATGGATAGCCCATTGGGGCATTTTCGCTACTTAAAACGATGTAGCCCACAGGTCGCCATTCCTGGCCCCCAGGCACCTCGTACTGGTTCCAGTAAATGACTTGGGACAACACACGTTGCCCCTGTTTGTTGTGAACATGGTTGAGTTCCATGAGCCCTACGCGGATCGGTCCCTTATTTAAGTACGGATCGTGGTGCAAACCGCACAAAAAAGTAGCGAAAAACAGCCTTCGGAGAGTGCCCATGAAGCTCATTTTCGCGTTTTACCCCCGTTTCCGTGCCCGAAATACGGTTTTGCGAGCCCCTCATCGATCAATTTTTGATTTACGGATGATGCAAAACCGGCGTTCAAATCATCAACACAGGCGTAAATCTCAACCAAAAACCGGCCAAATTTCTCTTTCGAGGCTACTTTTCCGCGATTTTTGATCGTTCGGATGTATATCCGTGGCTCGTTTTCCACGGGGAAAAGAAACTCCAGGTACTCCAAAGTCTTTTTACCAGCGGCAGTGCGTTTCTCAGGCGCGTCAATGCCGTACAAACGGAACGTCTGCACGGTGTAAATTCCGAACCCGAAATCGATCCCGAGTTCGAGGGTGTCGCCGTCGATGACTCTCATAACCGTGCCCCGGTAGGCGTAAAATTGGTCTTCCAGGGGCGTTTGGATGGATTTTTGTCGCGTCATCACACTTTCCTCGTCTTAAAACCGACACCATAGCGGGACAAAAGGAACTCTGACCAGCGATCAACGAATGCTTTATTGACCTCAGAAAGTTGATCCATGTACTCAGAGCGCATCGCATCCACGACTTCTTCATCGATTTGCTCGCGGTAAGCAGTGGTAACGGTCGATAAAACTGCCGCAACACAACACCGTTGAACACTTTCGATGAACTCGTTTTTGAAATCCATCTCTTTCTCAGGGTAAACTTGCCCGAGAAAATGAGCCTTCGCGGCTGAGAGGGCACACACGGTCGTAACGGCGCGGTCAATCGAGATTTCGTCAGTCACGGTGGGGGATGGGAGGGCGAGCCAAGTCAAATTGCGAAGCGAGTCACAGTAATGATCCGCAATTGCGTCAGTTTCGCGTTCAGTGCCCAGAGTGTTGATAGTCCCCACCGCAGAAACTAGCCCCACCTCAAGCGCGTGAATGACCTCCTGGAGTTCGTCAGGAGTCTCCGGATTGCAGTTGTCAAAAAACTCTGAAATAGCTGCCGCATACCTGTCAAAATTGGACATGATTGTCTTTCTATTGGTTAGTTGTGTTCGAATCTATCTCAAGTATCGCGTCGATACCCGCTTCGATATCCTCTTTCTTGCAAGTTTCTGAGAAATCTTCGTCCTCAGTCCAGCTTCCTTCCCATAAAAGGACGTTGATGAACAGGTCTTTCAACGTATTTCCGCTGACAATTACTGTGTTTTCTGCGGTTTTCAGTCGAAATTGGCCGTCAGGATCTTGGTGTATCGTTGCTTTTTTCTCGCGAAATTGCTGTTCCATCAGCCCAAAACAAGGGTAAAGAGACTCCGCGTACCCATCTAATTCCGTAATCAGCCATAATAACCCCTTCGCCAACACACGGACTTCCTGAGCTTTGTGGTGGTTCAACAGCCTCCGGGCCAGTTTTTCAAGCTTGACGAGGTCCGCGCGAGTAGGAATGTCCATCATAGTTTGCCAAAATCCAAGATTGAGTTAAGATTAGAATGACTTATGCTTTCCAGTATGTCCTAAGTGTCGAAAAATTACAAGATGCAACTAGATTTTTACGGATTGCTTGGTCAGACATGTCGTGACAGCTATTTTGAGTTTGTAAAAAACTTCTGGCACACCGTCATCAAAGACCCGCCGATATTCAATTGGCACATTAAGTACCTCTGCGACACGATTCAGGAAATCGTTGAACGTGTGATTGCCGGGGAAAATAGTCCCCACGATCTTCTTACAAATATCAGTCCCGGTACAACCAAGTCTACGCTATTTTCTGTGATGTTGACCCCTTGGGCTTGGACACGGGCTCCTCACTTGCGAATCATCGGAGCCTCTTACACCGATGCCCTTGCCCTAGATTTGAGCGGTAAATCCAGGCAGATTTTGGAGAGTCCGCTCTATCGGCGGGTCTTCCCCCACCTAAAACTGAATCCTGACACAACGTCTAAGTCCCACTGGGCCAATACTTTAGGCGGGGATCGATACGCGGTGGCGGTTGGAGGATCTGTGACGGGTATGCATGCGCACCTCATCGTGATCGATGATCCTATCGATCCTAGGGGCGTTCGCTCCAAGGCTGATTTAGAGTCCGCAAACACTTGGTGCAAAGAAACCATTAGTTCCCGGAAAGTCAACAAAGATGTCACACCGACCATGGTGGTGATGCAACGGTTGCATCAAAATGACCCTTCTGAACTGTATCTCTCTCGCGGGGAGCGGGTCCGTCATATCTGTCTGCCTGGGGAAGAAACCCCTAAAATCTATCCCCCAGAGCTTAGGGCTTTTTATAAAGACGGGCTATTTGACCCAATCCGTATGAACCGGCCTGTACTGGAGCGCATGGCAACCGAAATGGGCCAGTTCGGCTACAGCGGTCAGATCCTGCAAGATCCCATCCCACTTGGCGGCGGGATGTTCAAACCCGAGTTCATTACCGAAATAGACCACCCCCCGCAACCGAGCCAATTTAAGAAGATCGTGAGATTTTGGGACAAGGCAGCTTCTAAAAATTATGGCGATTTCACAGTAGGGTGTAAAATGGGGCTCCACCGGGACGGTAGTTTTTGGATTCTGGATCTCAAACGCGGTCAATGGGCTACGGATGAGCGAGAAAACATTATATACCAGACCGCAGTTCAAGATGGGCCCAAAGTGCGTATCGGGCTCGAACGGGAACCCGGTTCCGCTGGCGTAGACTCGGCAAAAGAGACCATTAAACGGCTTGCGGGGTTTTCCGTAGACGCGACTCCGGCCACCGGGAAGAAAGAATTACGGGCCGATACCTACTCGGTTCAAGTCAATTCTGGGAATGTGTTTATTGTAAAGGGTCCGCACATTAAAGCTTATTTTGAAGAGTTGGCTTTTTTTCCGAATGGGAAAAATGATGACCAAGTCGATGCTAGTTCGGGAGCTTTCGCGATGTTAAACCGCACTCAAGTTAGACTCGGGGTGTTGTAATGGACGCAGAAAACCTGTTTGCACTGAATTCTCTTCTTAGCCGAACGAGCTTTTTTGGCAAAATTTTAGACGGTCGTTACCAGACTCGCGATGTCGATCAGGAAGGGGGCTACCCCCCGGTTATCAATATCCGCGACCTAGCAAACATGTACCGAAGGAACGACATCGCGTCCCGGGTGGTCGATCTTTTGCCCGACGAATCTTGGAAAGAATATCCCCAAATTTGGGAAACGGAGGAAGAACGTGAGACACCTTTTGAAATCGCTGTGGATCGCCTTGCTAACGAGACTCGCCTTTTTTCGTACTTGCATCGTATCGACCGAGTTAGCGGTATCGGGCGTTTCGGCGTTCTGTTCATCGGGCTTGACGATGGTAAGGATTTTACTGAACCAGCTCCCGGATTCACTTTAGGCGGCCCCGCCGACTCTCCCGGGCAAGCGAAAGTCCTGTATTACAGGGTTTTTGACGAAAGTGCCGTCCAGATCGCGGGGTATGAGGAAGACCATGGCAATCCAAGGTACGGGCTTCCTAAATATTACAACTTGATGTTTTATGAACCGACTTTGGCTGAGTCTACTGGTTCTATGCCCAGCGTCTCTCCGGCTACAGAAACGATCAAGGTTCACTGGTCTCGCTGTCTTCATATTGCAGACAATCTTTTGACCAGCGAAATCTTCGGTATGCCGCGTATGGAAAATGTCTATAACCGGTTGCTAGACCTCCGAAAGATTAACGCTGGCGCGGGAGAGATGTTTTGGAAGGGCGGGTTCCCGGGGTACAGCTTTGAGGTCGATCCCCGCAACGGCGAACTAGACGACGAACAACGAGAGGCGATCAAAGACGAGATCCAGAAGTGGGAAGAAGGTCTGACTCGGTATTTTGCCGGGGTTGGGGTGAGCATGAAATCCCTGAGCCCCCAGATTGCAAACCCAGAGCCGTTTGTAAGCAATGTTCTTCGGATTATTGCTGCGACAAAAGGTATCCCGATGCGGCTGTTTATCGGAACAGAATCTGCGTCAGTCGCCTCTACGCAAGACGCGAACACATGGCTTGAGCGGGTCGCGTTACGTCGGGAAATGTATGTGACACCCGGCATTATTCGGCCTTGCGTTGATAGGATGATTCAGTACGGGGCATTACCACCAACAGAAATTAAAGACGGCGAAGCAAAGATTTATGCCGTCAAGTGGACTCCGCTGGCTGAAATGACTCAGGCTGAAAAAGCCGAAGTCGGGCTCAAACGTACAGAAGCTCTGGCTAGATATGCCACCGCAGGCGCGGAAGCTCTAGTTCCCCTAGATGCTTGGCTATCCAAGATTATGCTGATGCCTTACCAAGAGGTCCAGGCAATGATGGAAACTGAACCTACCAACCGGTCCTTGGTAGTCCAACAAGCAGAAATGGCAATGTTGGGCATGACCGGGCAACAGGATAATCTGCCAAGCTCTGTTCCCAACATGCCGGGTATACCTAAACCTGACCAAACCCAAGACCCGTCAAAAACCCCTGAAAACGTAGTTCAGCCCGAAAAAACTAAAGATCAGGCTGAACCGAAGAAAATTTCACCCACTAATCCTGGAACGGCGCAAGAATGATTAACTTCGACCAGACTGCGGCTTGGAACTTTTACAATACGATCCACGAATCGCCTGACGATACCGGAAAAGTTGAAACCGCGTTTCAATCCGTTGTTGCGGCATCCGGGGCGGGGCCTGTTTCCCGTGCAATTAAAAATTGTCAATGCCACAGGGACGAGTACAATAGTAAGGATGTAATTCTTAACAGGTTATGGCATGTACTCACTGCCATGACCACCGCTAGCTCGGACGAAGTGTACCACTACTTGGTTCCAGAGTTTTTCTGCCTAGGCGAAAAAGCCGTAGACCTTTGCAAAACAAATGGAAAAGCTAGTAGCGAACCTATCGACGAAAGTTCAGAGAAAAAGCCTCGGCGGTCGTAATTACCTCGTCGCGCCGGTTGTTATGATTCTCGAAGGCGTATTCGCCGGAAATCAGGGGGCTCTTTTCTATGACGGCGAAGAAATCGCCAAAAGTGTTAATGGGTGGAATCACCGACCTATTACGGTAGGCCACCCAGAAGCCGCAGACGGGGTTAAAATCTCAGGCTGTACTCCAGAGGCAATAGATTCCGTAGGAATCGGAATGATCCTCAACACTTCTTGGAACGCGAAAAGCAAGAAATTGCGAGCCCAGGCATGGTTTGAAGAGACCCGCCTTGATGTTGTTCCTGGGGGACATAAAGTCAAAGAAGCTTTGACCAAAGAAGCCCCGCTTGAAGTTTCTACAGGGCTCTTTGTAGATAATGAACTAAATTCTGGACTCTACAACGGTCGCGAATACCAAGGAAAAGCTCGTAATTTCCGACCCGATCACCTCGCGATCATTATGGACGGGGTAGGTGCTTGCAGTCTAAAAGATGGGGCCGGATTGCTTGTCAATCGCGCTAATGAGAGTTTCAACGGGGAAGCAACTTATGTATTTAATGGTGTAAAGTACACCGAAAATTTTACGGTTACAAACGGATTAGTTACACTAATAGGGAATCGGACAGAAATTAGCGAAGCTAAGAATCCAAAACCCGTCACAAACGCAAAGGTCACCATGTCTAAAGCACAACTTTTGACAGCACTCGGAGAGGATCACAAGGACTTTGTGGCGAATCTTTCCGATGCCCAAGCAGAGGCCCTTATGAGCCTTGAACGAGTCGTCGAAAAGACCGTTGAGGTTCCAGTCGCTAACAAAGCAGAAACGCTCGAAGACGTTTTGGCGATTGCTCCTGCTTCTGTTAAAGCTCAGATCGAAGAAGCGTTGGCGGTCAATTCCGACCATCGCGCCAGCCTTGTCGCCAAGGTTGTAGCAAACCCCCAAAACACGTTCAGTGCAGAAGAATTGGCGGCTATGCCGACCTCGATTCTTTACAAGCTTTCGGCACTTGCAATCGTGACGAATGCCGCACCTTCCGCAACACAACCACGCTTCGCAGGATCGGCTCCAGTTGGCGGCGACCCTGTCAAAGTTGAAGGTTTTCTTCCTCCGTCCTCCTTTGAAGTCAAGGGTTAAAGAATGACTGTCGCTGCTGCTAACGCCATCAAAATCGCCGGTCCTGACGGTGTACAGGAAGAATTTCTTGTTGCTTCGGGTGCCAGCCTCAAGCCGGGTACTTTGGTTCGTCGAACCAGTGCCACCGAATGCAACGTCCACGCTACCTCTGGTGGTGACGGGGCTTCCCTGATCCTCTTGGAAGACGCATACCAAGGTCTAGGCACTGACGATGCCGCTGCTCAAGCTACTCGCGTTTATGCTGAATATGTTATTCCTGGAGCATTGCGATACGCCCGGCTCAAGGCAAACGAGAACGTCGCAGTTGGCGATCTTTTGATCTCCGGCGGGGACGGCACTCTTATCAAGACCACCGGATCTCCGGTTAAGGTTTTTGCGATCTGCGAAGAAGCGTCCAACATCGCCTCGGTAAACCTCATCAAAGCCCGTTTTATTTAATTTGAAGGACAAAGCACACGATGACCACTGATTTCATCCTTAACGGAGTTGCAAACGGTCACACCGCATCGCAACTTTTGATTAACTCGGGTGGGGATGTCAATGTCCTTCGCCCATTCATCGGCAAAGACGGGCGATCCTACATCAACCGCCAAAGGGCTGATGGTTCGGTCGAAGCTATCGTTACCAACGCCGGGGCAACCTTGCGAGATGACGAGTGGCGATACATTGATTCGACGGTCGTCAAGGCATTCCGCGCACGCTTGAAGCTGGTCAACTGGTTTCGCTCTGCGGGCCTTTCGATGCAACTTCCGGGCGGTATTGGCCGAACGACTTACAATTACGAACGTCAATCTGACATCAGTGCTGCTCGCGTGAACATGGACGCATTGGCACCGGGCGAAAATGATCGTCCGACCTACGACATGGTCAGTTTGCCGCTCCCAATCGTTAGCAAGGAAGTCACCATGAACTGGCGACAAATCCTTGAGAGCCGAAACGGCAACACCCCGCTCGATACTCAGATGATGGAATTGGCCGGTATCAAGGTTGCCGAAGAACTCGAAAAGCTTCACCTCGGAACTTTCGGAACCTATACTTTCGCCGGAGCAACCCTGTACGGCTTGACCAACCACCCAAACCGTAACACCGGTTCTGTGACTGCTCTTGACGGTAGCTGGACTCCGACCAAGGCTTACAACGACGTTCTCAACATGATTAACGTCGCTTACGGTGATCGTAAGTACGGTCCATTCAAGTTGTGGTACTCGACGAACTACTTGCCTTACATGATGCAACAGTTCTCGCTGTACGACAGCACTCCGCTTCAGACCGCGATCAGCCGCATTCCTCAGATTGCAAGCGTCGAGCTTTGCGATCACTTGACTGGTACAGCGTTGCTCCTGGTTGAAGAAAGCCAACAGAGCGTCCGAACCATCATTGGTATGGACGTAACCACGGTTCAGTGGCAAGAACAAGGTGGCCTCTTGGAGAAGTTCCGAGTTATGGCTTGCATGGTTCCCCAGGTTACCTTGGATGTCAACAACAACTGCGGTATTGTTCACTTCACCTGATAGTCAGGTGGAGTAATTTAGACCCCCCGCTGCACCCCGGTCACTGCGTCCCTCCCCTTGCGCGTGACCGGGGTTTCTGTTCGATTAGGGGATGCAAGGGTGATTTTGTGGCTAAGTATAAACTTCTCGCGGGCAAGCATTTTGTTTCTTTTGACCCTTTGGTCAAGGCAGTGCAAGGGGATGTGGTCGAAAGCGACCGCGATCTTGTTGCGTTGTTCGGAGCAAACAAGTTTGAAGAGTCGGCTCAAGAGTCGCCGGAAGAGGTGTCCGATGAACCTGTTGCGGCAGTTAAGAAACCGGTTAAGAAGTCTTAGAAATTTTTGGAGAGGTGACGCGATGAGTTGTGATCCGAAGTTTGTCAAAGAGATTGATTGGGATTGTGTCAAGGAATTGATCGCCCATGTACGAAGCGGCAAAGTATCTGTTTGCTGTCTCGAAAAGGGATTGTGGATCGCGGGATGCGCTCTGTCGCTTTTCAGCAAAGATGACAGTGTTCCTGTTCCTGTTCCTGTTCCGTTCGGTGAATCGGTTGAAGCGGATAGATCCTTGGAGGGTCTCTGCGATGCCATCGAAGCGAGTGTTCCCGTTGAAGGTGCAATCCAGGGTCCTGCCAGTCTCGATCCCGCCACGGTTCTTATGATTATCCAACTGGTATGGAAACTGGTACAAGCTTTTAAGAAGTAGCACCATGAGACGGTTCCAAGTTTTAATCCTATGGCTCATGCTGGCAATACCAGCATGGGCTGAATTGGATGTGGCAGTTGTAAAATCCAGAGTCATCACGGGAATTGCAAATCCTCGCGTTGTCGGGGATGTCGTCTTATATGACGGCGACCAGAGCCCGAAAGTGACTCCGGCGGCACAGATTACAATCGTCACGGATTTCAAGTTCGTCCGCGTAAAAGCACGGACAAGCTTATTCGAGTCGTCTAATCTTCAACAGATTTCTCCAGGGGTGTATTTGCTTACAGGCCCGGGGAAGTACGCACTAGAAGTCACTGCTTTCGATCCTGAGAAAGGCATTGATGAAAAAGTCATCCCGGTTGAATTAGGAGATGTCGATCCTGTGCCAGAACCCGATAAACCTGATCCCAAACCTGACCCGTCCCCAGTGCCGCCTGATAGTTTTGATAACATCGGTCAACGAGTAGCCAAAGCTGCGGTCGGTACAGGAAAAAAAGCTGAGGTAGCGAAAATCTACCGAGACGGCGCAAAAGAGTTGCGGGAAAATCCATCTGTCACCGTGAATGGTGTCTTCGACAAGGTGTTCAATCAAAGAACCGCTGCCGTAGTCGCTGAGGGCGACAAATGGAAAGCGTTTGTAGACTTGCTAAACCTGGACGTAAAGGCGAGGTGGCCGATGAGTCGGGGCACGGTAGCCGATTACTTCACTGCCGTAGCCGTTGGTCTGGAGGCTAAATAATGAGCAACCTAGGTTACGATCCAGGTCAAATGGGATGGGTAGTCCCAGATACCCATTCCGAACAACAGATGCTTGACGCTGAAAAGCGGTACTTAGAGAAAGCAATGGACGACTTTCCCATTGCTTATCACGCTCGGGAACGTGCTGAGGTAATGCCCATCATCGCTGAAAAATGGGTGAAGTTCCAAGCGGATCGCGGGCGTTTTGCTGGTTCCCAGGACTTCACTCTGCTCGATGAGTTCATCTTCGGGAAAAGTTATACGTTCTTGCCCCAACCTATCGGTTCGTGTTTCCCAGCGGGAACGCTGATTAGAATGGCTGACGGATCGCAGAGGCCGATTGAGGCTATCCGACCGTTTGACCAAGTCCTGACGGCAGAGGGGAATGTTGCCTGGGTTTCCCAGGTCGCCGGTCGAGAAGTTTCCGAAGAGATATATGAAGTCAAATTATGGGGTCATTTGCGAGTTAGGATGACGGAAGAACATCCCTTGCTGACGAAGCGGGGATATATCAAAGCCTCAGAATTGCGGATAGACGATTATGTGGCTATCCCGAAGTACGCGCCTAACACGGCACAGTATTTGCATACATCGGCACACCATCAGATGACTGCCCAGCAAATCAGGACCGCCGCAAAACACCCAGTCGGGAGTCGCAGTGTCGCGGCCACCGGGCACTCAGTCGGGCGCGAAAGACGAGTTGCGCGTGTGTATCGCACGATTCCAGAGGTCATTAAAATGACTGAGGAGTTTGGTTGGATTTGCGGCACCTATTTAGCGGAAGGTGGATGCGACGGCAACAAATTGGTATGGACTTGGAACATCAATGAAGCGTCCACGCATGCGGCGAAACTCGTAAAATTGCTGAAAGACCTTTATGGCATTGAAGCTAGTTTGCATTTCCAGCAAACTAGAAACACCTGCAAAGTCTCAATCCACTCAACTATTTGGGCACAAACTTTCAAATCGTTGTTCGGGGACAACGGCTGGAGCAAAAGACTTCACCCCGATATCGCTTCCGGGAACGAAGCGTTTCTGAAAGGTTTGTTACAGGGGTGGCTAGACGGTGACGGTCATCGAAACGATGATCTGGGGCTTTGGGTTGGGACTACCGTTTCAAAATCGCTTGCCTTAGATATGTTTAACATTTCGCATGCGTTAGGAATGTTGCCCTCGCTCCAAACAACTGATCCGAAAGTATCTCACGGGGTAAAATCCAGATGCAGGAGGTACGATCTGTATATCCGAGATGCTCGCAAACCTATGCAAGCAATCGTGGAAGAGAAGTGCGTATGGAGACGGGTTCAAGGTCTCGAAAAGGTGCAATTTGAAGGCCGCGTGTACAACTTTGAAGTTTCTGGTGACAATTCCTATGTCGCTGATTCTATCGGGGTACACAACTGTGTCTTCAGCAATTCGTTCCGACCCTGGGTAGCTGGTGCGCTGTACCAGATTGCCCTGCTAGGCCAGTCAGAAGAATTCACCGGAACCGCACACCTCGGGCCTAATAGCATTGCCCCGTTCTGCGTGTCCTACGGGTTTGCTCGTCAACGTGCCAATATGCGATCTGGTGACGGCCTGTATTGTAAGCCGATGCAAGAGAGTTACTTGAAAGACGGCATTGTGCTATGTTCGACTCCAAAAGTCCGCGAACTCATGCAAACCGCCGGTGCAACCAGCGACAATGATTACCCTGAGCCCCGTAGCGAGCGATTGTACCGTAGCATCGGAAACTGGGCCTGGAATAACGATCTGCGTCCTTACACTTCTTGCCGTATGCTGGATGCCCCAATTCCAGCTAATATGGACGAGTTTAATCGGAACATCGATGCCGGTCGCCCCATGTTCCAATGCTCCATGATCGCTGTCCGTAAGACTGGGCAACACCGCGACGGGTTCCCTATTCACGGCATCGATCCGAATAATCAATGGGCTCATAACATGGGCATCATGGGTCGGCGGGTCGCTTCCAACGGTGACCGCTTTGTGATTGTTTGTAACACTTCTTGGTTACAGCCGGGCGGGAATCCAGAGGCATACCTTTATAACATTCCCGAACAAGACTTCGCTCGATCTTGGTTCCCTAAAATCGACATTGGCGTAATTGGAGATATTGACGGTATCCAGTCTTTGCCCGCTAACATTTAAGGAGACCAAATGGACGAAAATTTAGGTACTCTTTTGAATTGGATCTTAGGAGCAATAGCTGCTTTGGCTACAGCCGCCGCAGCGGCCATTAGATATCTGTACAACAAAACAGAAAGCGTAAATGCTGCTAGAATTACCGATCTCCAAGATCAGGTATCGCAACTAAAAGCTGTAAGTACTCGTTGCGAAGATATCCGCATTCAGCTTTGTTTGCAAGTTACGCAGCTAACCGCTGAACTGACTGTGCTGAAATCCGAACACGCGGACCTGAAGCAACAATTGAAGACAATTCAAGAAGATTTTGGAAAATCTAATTAGTAGAGGAATACCATGCCCGCCGCACATCCTAATCAATACGATTTTGACAAAGTTTTCAGATTTATCGATCTAAGCACCACGGGACAAGTTCCCGCGACCAACAACGGTTGCTATGTTACAGGCATGGTACTGTCAAATGCTCATAACAGTGCCAGATACTTTAAGATTTACAACAAAGCAACCGCTGCGACTTCGTCAGATATGCCAGTAATGACTATTCTGCTTCCACATGCCGGAAGCATGTCGATCAGCGGACTTTCGATTCCTTTTCCTGCCGGGTTTAGCGTTCGCGCTTGTACCGGGCTAGCGGATAACGATAACACTGCTCCCGGAGCTAATGAGGTTACGGTGAACATTTTCTATCGCGGCTAATTTAGGCTAGAATAGATACATGCCAGCAACCAGTCTCGACCTATCGCAGATCAAAACCGACGCACTCAGCAGTGCGGCGACGTTTCGTTCGCTCATCGGTCTTGGCACAACGGACAGCCCGACGTTTTCCGGAGCTACGCTGACGCAAGCCACTGCCAACACCTCTGTCCTC